>Ga0070728_10005899_pt1 | contig 11838 bp, 4 predicted proteins | sample tdDd471_FD_66723 | JGI IMG/M metagenome (GOLD analysis project Ga0070728, IMG submission 66723) | Marine sediment microbial communities from the Atlantic coast under amendment with organic carbon and nitrate - tdDd47.1 | ecosystem: Environmental > Aquatic > Marine > Coastal > Sediment | place...
CGTAATTACTCCGCCTTCTGTAAATGGTGTTTGGAATTTTAAATCAATAGGTAATGACTCCACGAGATTAATTTGTGGAACCTATAACGGCTTGATAATGCTTAGCAAACATAAAGGCAAGTGGAAGTACGAGGTAAATATTCAAGGTTTTAATAAACCATCAAGGTTTATTGAATGGGATAGTCACGGTCGATTGTGGGTAGCTGATGGGTATGATACCCTGTATTGTTTAAGTCTTTCAAATGATTATAGTGCTGTTGATAGTATTCAAACCTATTCGTTGGACAGCTTTAACGGGAGTGTTTCGGTTAAAGTGACCAGAATAAATGATCAGATGCTCATTGTAGGGAGTAATGGTTTGTATGAAATTGATACAAACGGGCAATTAGTTGTGTGTGAATTGTTGGATCGCTTCTTTGTTGATGATGTATACCCTTCGGTTATAGAGGAAGATGAATTCAAAAACCTCTGGTTGTTTTACCCAGAACATGTGGAGATGCTGAAATACATCAAAGATGATACTTATAATAAGGTGGTATTACCGTTTCTAACACTGGAAAATAAGCTAGTGAGTAACTTTGAATCAGTTTTTGTGGCAGATGAAAGTAGCGTATTTTTTGGAGTAGAGGATGGGTTTGCCCATTATAGACCTCAGAAGTTGACTAATTTTAGAAGGCCATTTAAAGTACATGTCAGGGGGTTTAGAGGGAAGAATGATAGCCTTGCTTATATTCTGCCTCAGGCAGAAAGCACAGAAAAGATTTACAGATACTCCCAATTGGTTTACCCTTATCGAAATAACATATTTGAGGTCGAATATGCTGCTGCCTTTTATAGCGATAAAAATATTGAGTATTCAACCTTCTTGTCATCACTTGATGATGCACCCGGCGAATGGAATCGGGCTACAAAAAGACAGTTTAGTAAGTTGAGGGAAGGAGACTATTATTTTACTGTAAAAGCACGTAATTGTTATGGTGTGGAGTCTATTCCTCATACCTTTTCTTTTCGCATTCTCCCGCCCTGGTATAGGAGTTTATATGCTAGAATAGCTTATGCCTTATTGTTCTTGATTGTTGCATTCGTGCTGATTTATATATTTAATAAACGAGTAGAGATTAATCGTCAAAAAGAAAAACATAAAGCCAGGAAGCATTACCAGAAGAAAGAAGAGCAATTAACAACTGAAGCATTGAGAGCTGAAAAGAAGGTGATTAAAATGCGTAATGAAAAATTGCGCAGTGAGATGCAGTTTAAAGAAAAGGAACTGGCAGGATTGACTGTTCATATTGTTCAGAAAAACGACTTGTTATCTGAGCTTCAGGGGCAATTAAAAAGAATTAAAAGAATTAAGGGGCAGGAAGAGTCTGAGCGAAAGATTGATAGATTGATACAAAAGATTGGAAAAGATATTGATAACGAAAGTAACTGGCAGTTGTTTGAAAATCAGTTTGAACAAGTACACCATTCTTTTATTAGCAGGTTATCAGATAGGCATGGGGATCTTACTGAGAAAGAAAAGAAACTATGTGCATATATTAAATTGGGAATGGCTTCAAAAGAAATTGCTTCACTCATGAATATTAGTACGCGTTCAGTTGAAAATAATCGCTATAAGTTACGCCAGAAACTTAGCCTTCACAAAGGAGACGACCTATCAGATTACATTTCATCAATTAGTTAAAAATGTGTCAAGTGTTAATAAATGTAATATATTACATTCAAAGTGTACTAAGTACACGAATGAGGTGTTTTGTATGCTGTGCTTGTCTGTGAGTATTTAATAAAACGCAGAAAAACAGGAGGTAAGAATATGTTGTGTGAGGAAGAAGTGAGGCGAGGTAAGTATTGAAGTGAGTGATTTGTGAGGTGGTTAAATTAGACTTTATTAACAAATGGATTTTATGTTTGCATCATCAAATAATTTTTAATCCATTTTATTATGAAACATGTACTAGGGATTTTTCTCTTATTTCTGGCTTTTACGAGTCAGGCTCAAAACTTAACTGTAAAAGGTACAGTTACCAATGCGTCAGATGGCGCACCTATACCCGGAGTTAGTGTTGTTTTAAAAGGAACAGCAACGGGTACTATAACTAATATTGATGGTTTTTATCAGCAAAAGGCCAATGAGGGTGATGTGTTAGTTTTCTCCTTTGTTGGAATGGAAGCCCAAGAATTGATAGTGACTGGAAGTGAATTGAATGTTGTCATGAGTGAAGATGCTACAGATCTAGGTGAAGTGGTCGTTATTGGTTATGGTAGTGTTAAGAAAAGCGATTTGACTGGATCTGTTGTTGGAGTTGATGTGAAGCAGATGGAAACTAAAAATGTAACATCATTAAACGAAGGATTACAGGGTTTAGCTGCCGGTGTTCAGGTTCAAAAGACATCAGGAAAGCCTGGTGCTTCGTCACAGGTAACTATTCGAGGTGTTGCCACAGTAAATAATTCTACTGCACCCTTGTATGTTGTTGATGGAATTATTGTTGGTGAAAATGCGGATTTTATTAATCCTAATGATGTTGAATCCATGGAAGTGCTTAAGGATGCTTCAGCTACAGCTATTTATGGTTCTTTGGGTGCTAACGGGGTAATACTTATAAAAACTAAAAGTGGTGTAAAAGGGAAAGCATCTTTGAATGTGAAGGCCGATTTTGGCTTGCAAGTTCCGGCTAATCAATTGGATGTTGCTGGCATGGACGGGTTTACTCGTGTTGCCAATCAAATTGCTACAAATGATGGTAAAGCAATTAATCCAGCCTGGACTGATCCATCTCAATTAAACTATATCGACTGGCAAGATGAGATGACACGTAGTAGTGTGCGTGAGCAATATTATATTTCTGCGAATGGAGGTTCTGAAGATTTACAGGCTTCTATGTCAGTAGGATTTCTTAAGGATCAAGGTGTAATCCGCGGAACTGAGTTTAAACGTTTAACTACGCGTACCAATATTGATTATAAAGTTAACAGCTTTATTAAAACAGGTATTAGTTTGGCATATACACGTGAAGATGGACAAGGTGGTGGTAATTTGTATGAATATGCTATTACGCCTCCTACAATGGATTACTATGATAATGGTTCTATAGTGCATGTGCCGGTGCGTTATGCTGACGATAGCTGGGGTGCGTTTAAGCATAGTTCAGATATGGATAATACCTATATTCAAAGAGATACTGACAACCCTGTTGCACAGGCCGAGAATGCTGAAAGTCCGTGGTTTAATAATCGTTTGGTGGGTAATGCATTCATTGAGATTCAATTAGCAAAAGGATTGACTTTTAAAAGCATAAATGGTATTAATTACACAGGAAACGGTGGTCATTACTATAATGAGCGTCATACACGTACTCTTACTGCTGATGGAATTGATCAATTTGGATTAGACCTTAATTCATCGATTCAGTACTTGACAGAAAACTACTTTACCTATAATACATCTTTTGGTCAAAATAACTTAACCTTATTAGCTGGTTACTCAGCGAATGAAAAGAAAGACCAATGGGTAACTGCAAACGCCAGAGATTTTGCGACTTCGAATGTTAGAGTAATTGATATGACACAAGATGCCTCTTCTCGATTTGGAAATGGAGCATTGGGTTTGACAAGTACTATGGAATCGTACTTTGGACGTGTTAACTATTCATTTATGGATCGTTATGTGTTGACAGCTACTGTACGTCGTGATGGTTCTTCTAATTTTGGAGCAGATAATAAATACGGAACATTCCCTTCAGCAGCTTTTGCTTGGCGCGTAATAGAAGAAGGTTTTATGCAAAATGCAGAAGCCATCAGTAATTTAAAGTTTCGTGCAGGATGGGGACAAACAGGAAACGCAGGATATCCTACTAACCGTTATAAAAACCAGTTGACGTCTCAGTTGGTGCGTTATTATTTCTATGATTATAACAACCCAGGACAACACATGGCTCAGTCAGGTTTAGCCCAAGCTATTGAGGTTGATTCTAACTTAAAGTGGGAAACCAATGAGCAGGTTAACATAGGTTTAGATCTTGGATTCTTAAATAATAGCTTGAGTATGACAGTTGATTACTTTCAGCGTGATGCCAAAGATTTGTTACTGTACGAAAGAGTACGTCCATCTACCGGATTTGAAGATGTATATACCAATAGCGGGCATATCAGAAATAAGGGATATGAATTTTCTGTTGGATACGAAAAGAATTACGGTGATTGGAATGTAAACCTGATGTTTAATGGATCACACGTGAAAGGTGAAGCAATTGAAGTAGGCGATCCAATTTTCTTTGGACAAGCTACTGACAGCTATGATGATATAGAAGAAGGTGTTTTATGGGAAAATTATTCAGTAACTCGCAATGGTGGCCCGGTAGGTGCATATTTTGGATATAAAACGGATGGTATCTTTCAAAATCAGGCAGAAATTGATGCCTTGAATACTAATTCGCCAAATGGAGAATACCAACCTGGTGCCGCTCCTGGTGATTACAAGTACGTTGATATTGATGGAAATGGTGAGGTTAATAGCGATGACCGCGATGTAATTGGAGATGGATATGCTGATTTAGTGTATGGCTTTAATCTGGGTGTTGGTTACAAGAACTTTGATTTTACAATGAATGGACATGGTGTAATGGGAGTAGATATTCTTTCTTATGCCTACATGAACCTGTATCGTGGTGTAAATCCAATCGGTGGAGGTGTTCGTAATGTGTCTTCTGAATATTCAAATAATTTCTGGAATGGTGAAGGTTCAACCAATGAGTTTGCCAGACCTACTGAGAATGATCCTAACCGTAATACAAAAGTGTCAGATGCCTACGTACGTAAAGGCGATTTCTTTAAAATTCAGAGTCTTCAAATTGGATATACATTGCCAGAAAACCTATTGTCTGCAGTGAAAATGACTTCGGCACGCGTTTATTTTAATGTTAACAATGTTGCCACTTTTAGCAAGTATAATAAAATTGGTGATCCAGAAGTAGGAAATTCTCATGCATTAGCCAATGGTTTTGACGGTGGTCGATATCCATTCCCACGGATTTACACACTTGGATTAAGTGTTGGATTTTAAAAGTTAGTACCACATTATTTATTGAATCAAAAATTTAGAAATGAGAAAATTATATTATATAAACAGAATGCTGATAGTGATGGCTCTAGCTGTTTTGACAGCTTCATGTGGCAAAGACTATCTGGAAGTTGATCATTACGATATTGTAGATCCTGATGTGATGTTTAAAACAGAAGATGGGATTAATAAAGGATTAATAGGTTGTTATGATGCCTTGTATGGAATACAACAAGGTGGAAAAGGAGGAACAGACTGGCACTTTAAACCACACATTCAAACGGCCAATATGCCGACAATGGATTGTCAAGCCGGTGGATGGGATGCTAACTTCAGTCGTTTTGGATGGAAAGCAGATGATACTTTCTTCTTGAGTTTGTGGAGTCAATGTTATACTGCCATTGATCGTGTGAATCGTTTCCTTGGCCAGCTTGAGAGTGTTGATCCTGATTTATTTGAAGGCGGACAGGCTATTAAAGAACAGATAGAAGCCGAAGCGCGTGCTATCCGAGCTTATAACTATTATTATCTCGCTATTAACTTTGGTAGAATACCTATGCTTGAAACAGGTGAAACATTTGTAAACACCCCCGATAAACCACGTGCTGAGACGGTTGAAATAACATGGAATTATGTGATTGATGACCTGTTATTTACCATTAGTAAGTTAGACTGGGAGCCTCGTAATAACGATGGTGGTCGCATTACATTAGGAATGGCCAAAGCATACATTGCCAAAGCATATATGCAAAATGGCGAATATGGTGAAGCATTAAAGCATCTGCAAGATATTGTTAGTAGTGACCAATATGAGTTAGAACCTGTTTTTGGAGCTATTCACTCAGAAGGTTACCGCTGGGGTAAAGAGAGTATTTGGGAATTGGCTTATCCGGATCATGAATTTATGAGTTGGGGCGCTAATGGTCAATACGATGCATTGTGGTGGCCTAACTATAATATGGAATGGGGTTCATTATACATCTCACATGAGTGGGTGGCGTCTATCGAAGCTGGCGATCGTCGCGGAGAATATTCAGTAGTTACCTATGGAGAGAAAAACCCGTATACAGATCGTCAAATGTCAGATGATAAATTCGGTGATGGTGGAGCTGTACCTAATAATAAATGTTTAAAGTATTGGAAACGAGATACAAACTACTCGGGTAATATTTATTACAGCATGTCTGCCATCCTGATGCGTTATTCAGAAGTATTACTAAATCTTGCTGAATGTAAATTCCAGACAGGAGCAGATGGTTGGGCTGAGATTAATGAGGTCCGAAACCGTGCGTGGGGTAATTTGGAAATTGGTGTTACATCAGATGAGTTACCTGATAGGTATCCGGATGAGATTGCTCGATTGACAGCACCTAATCTAGCCCCTGATGCTCAGGTTTTTTATAACGATTATGCTGCTAATAAAGGCTATAGTAGTGAATCATGGAAAGTTGCCTTAGTCAACGAACGTCGTCATGAATTCTTGGGTGAGTATTCATTATGGTATGATATTACGCGAATGGGAATCGCAAAAGAGTACTTAGATATCGAATACCCGATTGGTGAAGGTGATTCACAAAGAGAGGTGGATTTTAATGATAACTATGCTTTGTTCCCTATCCCATATGAGGAGATTTTAACCAACGGCGGAATTAGTCAGGCTGATCAAAATCCTGGATATTAATAGAGTTTAGACTATAAATTAACGGCACATATCGATGTGTTCGTTATCAAGAGAGCATTGCTTTTTGGGAATTATTTGAGTAAGGAGTTGATAATTTCTTTCGTCAACTGATTTCCGGGCGATGCTTTCTTCATAAAACAATTGATAAAAATGAAGACGTATATTGGCTTTCTCTTCGGTTTTATAATCTCTTTCACTGCGTTATCTCAACAAAAACAAGAGTTTCACTTAGATTCCCTTGGCTATTTTATAAATGGAGGCGTTAATGTTATGGCTTTTGATGATATCTATCCGGAAGGTCATCAAGGAGGCATCGGTATTATTATGCATGGAAACAGGGTCGCGGCCAATGGTGATTTAAGGCTAGAGCCAACTCCTGGTCAATGGCAACCTCTTCCCAAGCAACTGACTCGTCACGTAAATGTTTCTTCAAATACTATTTCAGTCGATTTAAGTTACCCAGATACTGCTCGGCACCTAAAGGGTTTTAATCCAATGGTGTATCCCAATCTACATCTAAACTATCAAGTTCAAGTGATAGCTGCCGATGGTTCTGTTGTTGTTAAGGTTCATTTAGATAAGCCTTTACCTAAAGAGTTTATCGGTAAAGTTGGTTTTAACCTTGAGCTCTATCCTGGTGATTTATTTGGTAAAACTTGGCTTTTGGATAATCAAAGTGGATATTTTCCTACTCAGCCTAATGGACCTGTACAAATTATTAAATCAAAAGATTCAGAAGATAAGTATAATCCAATCAAAGCTAATAACATAATAGCTTCACCGTATGCAAGCGGTAAACAATTAGTTATCCAGCCCAATGATCCTTACAAGCGCCTAACCATTAAAACCCAAAAAAACGAATTACAACTAATAGATGGTCGCATCAATCATAACAACGGGTGGTTTGTGGTACGTAGTGAAGTGCCTGCCAATGCAACTTATTCTGCAATTGAATGGGAGATTACCCCCAATGTTGTCCCTGATTGGTTCTATAAACCGGTTATTCAGTTGTCGAAACTAGGCTACCATCCTGGACAATCTAAAACTGCCAATATTGAAATCGATCAAAAGGTTGAGAAATATTCTGATGCTCAATTATTTCATGTGTCATCCAACGGAAAAGAATTAATTCAAACCTACAAGCCTAAATTTTGGGGTCAGTTTCTTCGGTATAATTATTTACAAGTAGATTTCTCCGAAATTAAAGAAGAAGGCCTGTACCAATTGGAATATGAAGATTCAAGATCAGAAGTATTCAGAATAGCGCATAATGTTTATGATAGAGGAGTGTGGCAGCCGGTGCTAGAGTATTTCTTGCCGGTGCAAATGTGTCACATGCGAGTTAATGAGAAGTATCGGGTTTGGCATGGGTGCTGTCACGTGGATGATGCTCAAATGGCTCCGGTAAACCACAATCATTTTGATGGATATCTGCAAGGGGCATCCACACTTACATCTTATCAGCCAGGTGATCAGGTGCCAGGATTAAACAGAGGTGGTTGGCACGATGCTGGTGATTATGATTTGAGAGTAGAATCGCAAAGTGGCGAAGTATATATATTAGCATTAGCTCAGGAGGCTTTTGAACCGGAATACGACCAAACGTCCATTAATCAGCAAACACGAATTACAGAAATTCATCAACCTGACGGCAAAGCTGATATTTTACAACAAATTGAACATGGTGTATTCTCGGTTGTGGGGGCTTATCAGTCTTTAGGAAGGTTGTATCGTGGCATTATCTGTAATAATTTACGTCAATATGTAATGTTAGGTGATGCAGCCAATATGACGGATAATGTGTCTGGTAATAACGATGATCGATGGGTATTTACTGAAGATAATCCTTATAGAGAAATGAGTACAGCAGCTCATCTGGCAGCTGCTTCCAGAGTGCTTAAAGGATATAATGATACACTTAGCCAGCAATCACTAGAGGTGGCCATGATGCTTTATGAATCTGTTAAAGGGACGGATGATATTAAAAAAGCACAGATACACGCTGCGGTAGAGCTTTATCTAAGCACAGGAGAAAGTCAATACAGTAACTATCTTTTATCACAGCAAGCGTATATTATAGAGCATATTAATGAAATAGCATGGTTCCTTGGTCGGGCAGATAAAAAGATGAATAATCGACAGTTCTCGACTGTTTTACAGAAGGCTTTATTTACTTATAATAGGCAGCTCGTTACCCTTGGAGAGGAGACGCCATATGGCATTCCTTATCATCCCCATATATGGGGAGCTGGATGGGGTATTCAGGCCATGGGGTTTAGGCATTATTTTTTAACTACTTCGTACCCTAAAATATTTAAGCCTGACTTTGTATTTAGTGCTTTGAACTTTGTTTTGGGTTGTCATCCAGGAAAGAATACCAATTCATTTGCATCAGGAGTTGGATCGAAATCAGCAACAATAGCCTATGGAGTGAACCGGGGCGACTGGTCCTTCATACCTGGAGGTGTTATTTCAGGTACTGCATTAATTCAGCCTGATTTTCCAGAATTGTTAGAGTTTCCTTTTATATGGCAGCAAACAGAGTATGTAATGGGAGGGGGATCGACGCATTATATGTTCTTGGTTTTAGCTTGTCAACAGATTCTTAATCGATAAGGTCAATAAATGATAGAAAGAAAATTTAATGGTATTATTCTCAATTAGTTTAAGCACCTTAAATCTGGTTTAATGAAACATATTAATTTTCTAATCCTTATCTGTTCTTTATGCAGTTGTCAAAAAAGTAATGACTTTCAGTGTGTATGGAGCGATGAGTTCAATTATGAAGGATTACCTGATTCAAATAAATGGAGTTACGATACTGAAGGAAACGCATGGCAATGGGGAAATAATGAATTACAACATTATACAGCTAATCGAAAGGAGAATGCCATTGTTAAAGATGGACACTTACATGTAATCGCTCATAAAGAAGGTGGTTTTGATCGTTCGTATACTTCTGCTCGTTTGATTACAAAGGGCAAAGGCGATTGGTTGTATGGTCGTGTCGAAGTAAAGGCAAAAGTAACTGGTGGTAAAGGAGCTTGGCCTGCAATCTGGATGCTTCCAAGTGATTGGGAATATGGCGGATGGCCGGCAAGTGGAGAGATTGATATTATGGAGCATGTGGGATATGAGCCCGATTCAGTTTTTTTTACCGTTCATACAGAAGCCTATAATCACACCGAAGGAACCCAAAAGGTTATGGCTCTTTATTGCCCCGATGCTGAAAGTACATTTCATGTTTATGCACTTGAGTGGTCGTCTGCCAAGTGTGTATTCTATCTGGATGATAAAGCGGTATATGTATATAAAAGGAAGGATAGTGCCGGCTCAGAACAATGGCCATTTGACAAGCGGTTTCATTTGTTATTAAACCTGGCTGTCGGTGGTAACTGGGGTGGAAAGCATGGTGTTGACGAGAGTATTTTTCCTTGTGAGATGCTGATTGACTATGTGCGTGTATATCAAAAATAATAGATTAAATATAAAACAATGAATAGTAGATTTTGTGTGATTCTTGTTGGTTGCTTATTTCTTTTAATAGGTTGTAATAATGAGTCAACCTCTAATGATGAAATTGATAAGAAAGTTGATGAGTTACTGTCTCGTATGACTTTGGAGGAGAAAGTTGGGCAGATGAATCAGTATAATGGTTTTTTCGATGCTACAGGGCCTGTTCCTGCAGGAGGTGATGCCAAGCACAAATACGAGCATATTAAAAAGGGATGGGTTGGTTCAATGCTTAACGTGCGAGGTGCACAAGAAGTACGTAAGATGCAGTCTTTGGCAGTGGATAGTTCTCGATTGGGTATCCCTATGATTTTTGGTTTTGACGTGATTCATGGGCACAAAACCTTGTCACCAATTCCATTAGCTGAAGCGGCTTCATGGGATCTAGAAGCCATTGAGAAATCAGCACGTATTGCTGCTATTGAAGCATCGGCCGAAGGTATTAATTGGACTTTTGCGCCCATGGTTGACATATCACGTGATGCTCGTTGGGGACGTGTGATGGAAGGTGCTGGTGAAGATACATACTTGGGTTCACGCATTGGAGTTGCTCGCATCAACGGTTTTCAGGGTGATGATTTAAGTGCTCATAACACCATTGCTGCTTGTGCCAAACACTTCGCTGGATATGGATTTGCAGAGGCTGGGATGGATTATAATACCGTTGATGTAGGAACCGTGACCTTACACAATGTGATTTTCCCTCCTTTTAAAGCGGCTATTGAAGAGGCCGATGTTAAAACATTTATGAATTCCTTTAACGTCATTAACGGTATTCCGGCCACGGCCAATAAATTTTTACAACGTGATATTTTAAAAGACGAATGGGCCTTTAATGGTTTTGTAATTTCTGACTGGAGTAGTGGCCTAGAGATGGTGGCTCACGGTTATGCCAAAGATTTAGAGCATGTAGCAGAGCTAGCCACCAATGGTGGTTCCGACATGGATATGGAGTCGTATGCCAACATTAAGCACTTGGTTGATCTAGTAGAAGCTGGTAAGGTTAAGGAAGCAACAATTGACGATGCTGTTCGACGTATTTTACGAGTGAAGTTTGAGTTGGGCTTATTTGATGATCCTTATAAGTATTGTGATGAAGAGCGAGAAAAAGAATTGATTTATCATGCAGATCACATGGAGGCAGCCTTAGATATGGCCAAGAAGTCCATAGTTCTGCTTAAGAATGAAAACAACTTGCTTCCACTTACAAAGGACCAAAAAAAGATTGCCGTTATTGGCACCTTGGCTGATGATAAAGATAGTCCTTTGGGTAATTGGCGCATGGCAGGAGAGAATAATACGGCTATTTCAGTGCTTGAAGGTTTAAAGGCTTATGGAATTGACTATAAATATGCTGAAGGTGCTGAGTTGGTCACAGGTCCTACCGCTTTCTCTGTAGAACTAGAGGTGAATACAACTGATAAATCAGGTTTTAAGGAAGCCATATCATTAGCGAAGCAATCAGAAGTGGTGGTAATGGTATTGGGAGAACATGGTCTGCATAGTGGTGAAGGCCGTGGTAGAGCAAACCTTGGACTGCCAGGACTGCAGCAGGAATTATTAGAGGCCGTATATCAAGTGAATA
>Ga0070728_10005901_pt1 | contig 11836 bp, 7 predicted proteins | sample tdDd471_FD_66723 | JGI IMG/M metagenome (GOLD analysis project Ga0070728, IMG submission 66723) | Marine sediment microbial communities from the Atlantic coast under amendment with organic carbon and nitrate - tdDd47.1 | ecosystem: Environmental > Aquatic > Marine > Coastal > Sediment | place...
ATGCCACTAGCTCGAAAGTGACCATCGGGGGCCGAGCCTTGGCTAATGCGGTAGGGGATGGAGATGATATCATTTTGAGTACCCATACCCATCTGGGAAACCTGGGAATTCCTTGTCCGGTCATGATCCCGAACGATAAAATTAATTCTATTCAAGCTAAAACTAGAAATACCCAGGTGGGCTGATTATGGGAAGAATAAACGGAGCGAATAGTGATTACATATTCGATGGCAACGGTGTGGTGGAAGTAAAACCAGAGCCATCGGCACTTTACTTGAAATTGTACATCTGTCCTTACGGCCACCTCAACCCGCTGGAGCCACCGAAAGAAGGTAAGGGGCCTTGTAACGGGATGGATCACGACTGCTCAGAAGTGGATGATGACAATCCAGACAATCCAGGACACGCTCTGATCCAATTGCACCAGGAGGAAGGCATTGAACTGAGAGCCGGCGACGGCAACCGCATCCTGATCCGGCAGAACGGAGAGATCATCATCGGCCGGGGAGACGGCTTAAAAATCGTAGTGAATGAGAGTGGCCATGTGGATATCTCGGCGACCAGCATTACGGTCAATGGGAATGTGGATGTGCAAGGTGCTTTGACGGTGAATGATGTGGCGGTGACGACGGAGTAAATAAAAAATAAAATAAACACAACATGCCAGACGAATCCTACTATAAAGACCTGAAGTTAACTAATCGTGGCTTTGACACCTTCACCTCGGACCGCGAGGGCGTCAGCCTGGAAGCCACTCTGCAGCAAGACCTGGCTACGGTGACGGGCCGAGCCAATCTGGCGCAGGCCATCATCAACCGCCTACTGACTCGCAAGGGGGAACTTGCTTCTCTCGGCCACCCTGACTATGGATCCCGACTCTATGAATTGGTCGGTGAACCCAATAATATACGCTTGCAGGGATTGGCGGAGATCTATATTAGGGAAAGCCTTCGGGATGAGCCGCGCATTAAAGAGATTAAAAATATTGCTTTTGCACCGATTAATCGCAGGCAGGGACGGCACGAATTACAAATAATGATTGCCATTAGCCCCATCGGCGAAGCTCCGGATCTAAGTTTTGTTTTACCCATTAATTTATAAACACCATGTCTTTCGAAGCAAAAAAATATACTGAGCTGGTAGCCGATATGCGGGAGCGGAGTACGGACCTGACCGATTTTGAAGTAGGCAGTGTAACTCGGACCTTAGTGGAGTCTTTTGCTTCTGAATTGGCTGCTTTGTACGTGAAAATGAACCTAGCCTATGACGCTGGTTTCGTGGACACGGCATACGGCATTCAATTGGACCAGGTAGTTTCCATACTGGGTATCAAACGCAACCTGCCCGACTACGCCGAAGGAGTCGTTACTTTCTTTCGCGACGAAGGAGGCCCTGATATCTTGATCCCGCAAGGAACACTAGTGGCCACAGAAGACAGCGAAGAAAATCCCAAAAAAACCTACATCACGCTGGAAGAAAAGTGGCTGCCCGCTACGGGAACGGAAATAGACGTAAAAATCCGGGCTTTTGATCGGGGGGTGGAACAAGTAACACCTGCCGAAACCATCATCGTGATGCTGCGCCCCATTCCAGGCATCAAAGCAGTCAATAATAGGGAAGCGACCCGCTTACAAGGCAAACAACGCCTAGAATCGGACGAAAACCTGCGCCGTCGGGCAAAGAATGCTTTATTCGCTTCGGGACGGGCTACAGCTGTAGCCATCGAAAATGCGCTTTTGGCAGCTCCTGGTATTAAGGATGCTAGGGTGAAAGAATATTTTCATCATGCTCGTGGTAGATTGAAAATTACTAGTAGTACTGCTACAGAAGGACACGAGTTGCCCATCGGCAGCGAATATGTGCTCGATGGACTAGAGATCCGCTTATTAGAAAAAGGCCGCTTCACAGATGTTGACGGCAAAATGGAAATGACGGTAAAAGTAGAATCACTTACCCCGGGTGTGGACGGGGAAATATTTACTTATCAACCCAAGGATACGGACGAATTCGGTTTCACCATCATCGAACCCATCGCGCTAGACAATTTTGGCGTCATCCATGTTATCATCGACGGAATAGATGTAGAAAACGATCCTGATAATCGCGAACAAATACTTCAGCTGATAAAAGAATGGCGGGCGGCGGGCATTTATGTGATCTTGAAAAACGTCGGAAAGGTCCGTTTCGAAGGCATCTTTCGCATCGAGATCGATCCTGACTTAAAACTGAGCGCGGAGGATCGTCGTGCATATGAAAGACAGGTAGAGGCCGCGATACTCCTACACTTGGATGGTCTGCAAATGGGAGCCAGTTTGAAATTTCCAAGACTCATCCAATCTATGTTGGACCTGGAGGGGGTTGAAAGCCTGGAGGCTTTGCAGATCCAAACCACCCGACTAAATCCGAATCCCGCCGACCCGGATAATGCCGAGCGCTGGCAGGGTAGCACCGGCCAATTCACTCTATCGGATAACCGAATTAGCCTGGCCGAAGAAGAACGCTTTTCAATCGATTCGCTCACGGAGGAGAGAACAGCGTCATTTATGCTCAGAGAGCCCGGCTATATCTGTGTGGCTTCAGAGGAAAAGGAATTGTTTTTTGATTTGGAGTTTAGTCATTCTGGGCCTATCGATGCATCCGATGTAGCAGCTTATCAGGAAAAGGCGCAAAAATATTTTGACTCAGCCCCATATAAAGTTCGTGGCCTAATAACTGAAATGGGATCGGGTATCAATGCGGATTCTTTCAAGATACAGGCCTTTCCTTGGAGTCCACGTCCCGTCATACAGGAAGATAGCATTCATATTAGTTTTGTTGAAAAACCGGTGGTGCGGAAACTGTTTGTTTATGACAGTTATTTGAATATCACTGGTGCCTTGAAAATAAGGTTGCCCGATTTCTATACCCAAGTCGATAAAACGAAAAAGATCGAACAAATCAGAATGCGATTGGATCAGTATTTGGATGATCTCTTACCTGAAGAAGCGGTTAACCTGCCAGAATTAGTATTGCGGTCCAAAACCATCAATGGAGTATTAGATGCAGAAATTGAAGTGGATGACTTTCTGGCCGCAAAGCTTAGTGTTTTAGATGCCGAAGACGACGACGCTCTGGAATCAAACTATGGGGTTCAGGATGACACCAGAATCAAAGCTGTTGAAAAGACGATCCAGATAAAGCCATTCGAAAAGTCACGCTTTAAACATCTCTGCATCACCGCTGATATTGAGTCTTTGACTTTGAAATTAGTAGAACTAAAGATTAGTGTTGCTGGTGATATGTCAGACGAGGATATTGATACGATAAAAACTGACTTGGTCAATACCTTCAACACTATCGCAGTGGCACAAGGCGACGACATCAGCTTTAGCAACCTCAGTGCGCAACTCGCTGCTACATCGTCGGGCCAGGGCTTTTCAATCGAAAAACTGAAAATAGAGGCTATTGCTACTTGTGATAAAAGAAAGCAGGAAAGGGAACTGACCAATACCGCCGACATTCACGTGCGCTCGGTGGAGTTGCCAGTACTAAATCTGATCGATATAAATGACATCACCCATACGAGCGAATCAATAGCATGAGTGGACAGTACCAAATCATCCGCCATTTTCCGCATTTCTTCCAGACCGGAGATCGGGAAAATCTTTTCTACCGCTTCGTAGCTGTTTTCGGGGCTATGCTGGAAACAGGAGAAGAAGACCTGGTAGCTATGATGCGCTCCCACTGGGTAGATACGGCAGATAACGAAGGTTCTAAAGGATTTGATACGCTGCAAAAGGGAGATCTGGATAAGATATTCGCCTTGTATTTAGAAGCCTTGGGCGGTACCTCCTTACTAAGGCAAAGTGGACGTCGGTTGGGGGCAGAAGGCCTGGAAGATGATGCTCTTTATCGCCAGCGGATGAAGGGATTGATAAATGTTCTAAGAGAAGGTGCATCCACACTACACGGAGTTCGGGAAATAATAGCCGCTAATCTGGGGATTTTTGGTAACTCGGCAGCAGCGAACGTAGCTCGGGAAAGTATTGTAATCACAGAGTATTTGCCGCAAGAATACACTACAAAAACGTATCACCTGAAACTGTTTGAGCCCTTCGTGGTAAAGAATTATAATGTAGAAGATACACCCATTACTATTAACCTTAAAGCTAAAAATCCGCTACCAGGGAATTTTGAATTAAAAGAGCTCAAAATTATCAATGTGACGAGTGGACAGTTTGCCATGCGAGCAGGTACCCTACCAAACGATGATGAAGGTGATAATGGGGAAAACATGATACTTCCCTCCGGGACTTCCCTCTGGCGCATAGAAGGTATCGTAGGACAGTTTTTCAAAAGCACTTACTTGGATGCAAATCATCAATTTGGCAGCGCCGTTTTTGCTCCATCTGGTCCGGTCATAGAAGTAAGTATGACATATACGAGATTTCGACCGGCCAGTTTTGGTATTCAAATCCCTTGGGATATCCCGCATTTTAGTGAACTATTGGACCAACAAGCGGACAATCCCCGCTTACAGATTCATGATATCGTCAAACGAGTCAAGGCTGCCGGCGTATGGACAGAGTTAGTGTATCAAAAAACCTTTACAGAAGATTGGGCCATTGTTGATAACTTTTCTACTGAAACCGAAGACCAGGTATTGCAGGATAGCCAGGGTATGGGTGACGATCTGTACTTCGGTGGTGTTTTTAATGTCACTCGCTATAATGAATCCGTATTCAATGAAGATCAAAATGTATCCAATGAAAACCAAGACGTATTAACTGAATACTACAATAATATGATAGAAACACAAAGCATCAGGGGACGACTCCAAATCCGGGTCGTCAACCAAAACGGAGATACGGTAGACGAACGCCGGATCAACAATAAGATCACGCTATCCGGCAAATATATGGTAGCGCAGTTATTTAGTGGTAATAAGGATGCGAATTCAGTTGGCTTTTTCGGCGTCGGTATCGGTGCTGGGGTCACTCAGGATACCATGACTGATTTGGAACAGCCCGTCCAAACTTTAAAAACCCAATTGCGTAAAGCACTCTCCAAGTCCCCTAAGGTAGAAGCGGAACTGGATGAGCAGGGCAGGCCTACTGGTAGGATCAAAGTTGTCCTAATAGGAGAATTAGATAGTGATGAACCTCATAATCTAAGCACTGTCACACTCACGGAGGCTGGCTTATTTACCACCAATAAAACGGGAAAGACCATTATTGGGGATGGTCCTTCTAGAGATCCTGGTGATCTCATTAGTGATCAACCTCCAAGGGGCGTAATAATCACCCCTGAAGGAGGGGGGGGCAGAGTAACGGGCCGCGGAAGAGAGATTAGAAACACTGTGATTAGTTCAGAACGGCAAAAGGACAGGATTGAGCTACGGGCTGCTACTGGACCCACTGCTGTCTCCACTGTGGCTGAGATCGAATCAGGAACGATGTATAATCGTGTCGTTTTTAAACCTATTACCAAAACACCTGACTTCAAATTACAATTGATTTGGGAAGTCATTTTTTAAAACCTCAAAAGCACAAGTTATGGCCCTACCATTAGATATTGTCAATCCCGGCGATCCTATCCTCGCTGATGATTGGAATGATGTTGTTCATCTAGCCAATAAATTTAGGATAGATCAAGGAAAATTGCAGATTAAGAATGATGGAGACATTGAAGGCGACGATAGCTGGGAAGTGCCGGGAAAAACATCAACCATATGCTTAGGGGACGAAAGGAATTTTGTCCAGGCTAAAAAGGACTTTGGCGTAACGATAGCTGCAGAATGGGCCAGTGCCGGCCTCGTAATCAGGAAGGGAGGAGATACGGGGGTTGGTACCATCCTCCCCAGAGCCAAACTAGAAATACAAGGAGGGGATACCTGGTTGAATAGAGAATGGCAGAGAAGTTTGCTACTAACCGGTGGGAAAGCTGCGACTGATGTAGATCCGGCCATTGCCGGAGCACCTTCTCTTATCTTTACCAGTCAGGCATCCGATACAAAAATCGGACTTGGGTTTGAACACCAGAGCGGATTTGGTAAACTTCATATCTATTCTACTAGCGATGGACCATTGTTACCAGATAATGATGATAGTGGTGGAAGTTTTCAATCGCATCTGGTGGTTCAGGAAGATGGGGCTGTGGGGATTGGAACGGATAGCCCTATTCAAAAATTGGAAATAGCCGGGCAGGTGCTTGTAAATGGTAACTGGGTGGATGGATCAGATGCCGTAATTTCTTTGGGAGATACTAATCATTTTATTAAAAGTACCCATTCTAAGGGAGTAACTATTGGTACTTATGGTGCTAATGAAATGAACGGAACAAGCCCAGGTATTTTTTTGCAGGAAGGAGGAAATGTGGGAATTGGGACGAATGATACTTTTGCAAAGTTAACAGTTTGGTCCCAAAAAGAGAATAGTAATCCATTCTTGCTTAGTAGATTAGGATATACAGATAACGTTCATATTGATACTGATTATCAAAATGAACCAAGGCTAGATATATGGGCTGCTCCGGGTTTGATCAATCTAAGAACTAACTATTCTCGTAGTCAGGGAACAGACCTTGCTTTTGGAACTAGGGCTAGGGAGCAGGCCATGATTATAAAGGAGAACGGACAAGTTGGAATTGGAACTAGTACACCTACTGCAAGATTAGAGATAGGGCCCGTCGGGTCAGAGGACGGTTTGCAGATATCAAATACAGGCTGGCACAAGGCCATAAAATTAAATGATACTGATGTGATGGTCTTTGATACAGGTGAAAATAGACAGAAATATTTTATTGGTGCGACTAGTTACAATCAGGTACTCTATTTTGCTACTATTCAAGAAGATAATACTTCAGTTGGAGCCACTACTGCAATGACTATTGATTCAAGTGGAGGAGTAGATATCCCTAACTTACTTAGCGCTTGTGATGTTCGATTGAAAAAGAATATAGTCCCTTGTACTAGTGGGTTAGAGGTTATAAGGGAATTTCAGGTAAAAGAATTTGAATATAACGGTTTAAATAGAACCGTAACCAATCAAAGTTTTATTGGATTAATTGCACAGGATGTAGAAAAAATTGCTCCATTCCTTGTGGAAAAGACTTTAGACAGCACCGTAAATGATCAAACTGATCTTTCGGGATTACTATATCTCCGAAGCGATAGGATAAAATACTTACTCATTAATGCAATTCAAGAGCTTGATCAAAAAATCGAAAAGATAGCAGAATCAATATTGGAACAATAGCAACGTATTTAATTAAAATATTCAACCATGCACCAACAACTCAACCACCGCCTCCAACAACTACAACAAGAGTACCAAAAAGGCCAACAAAAGCTCCAGCAGCTTGATCAGGAACGCAAAACTATGTACGAAACACTGCTCCGCATTGCCGGTGCCATTCAGGTACTGGAAGAAGAACTCGGTAAGGAAAATGGGCAAGAAGCCCCTTCCGCCGCATTAGCAGAATCCGAAGCAGAAAAAAACTGATATGATCCATCAATTACTGACTTATTTTGTAGAGGAACTCCTGATTCCAGGCTTTGGTAGCTATGGGCAATTTATTGCCATTCAAGTAGGTACGCCCGAGGAGACAACAAGTATCGGTCTGCTGGCTGGTCCTTTGCAAGTGAGTCAGCAAGTGAAGGATGTTCGTCCAAATGAGCCCCAGCCTCAGCCCATACGAGAAGCTTTTGTCTTTACTGATGACAGCTATACCTTAGCTAAGTTTCCCATTAAAGGTTCCCTAATAGCTGCTTTTGTTTTGGATCAGAATGGCAAAAAAGAGCTCCTTGATGAAGGGGATGATTTTTCAGTTGATTATAATGCCAAAATACTCACGCTCATAGAAACCTATGATGGAGATGCCGCACAACTGATACTCCAATACACCTTTATCGGGGTAGTCACCCTCCGGGAGTTCGAACAGGAATTTATCGTAGGCATTCAAGCAGCTTCTTATGACGAGGTTGAAGAAATCGCCTCCCTCGTTACAACCATCCTACTAACCCATCAGCAGGAAGCGCTGGAGGCAGTTAACCCTACTAACTATGACTTGGAAGCCTATCAGTCCGTACATCTTCTGCTTCGCTACCAATGGCTAAGCGGGGAGCTGGTTTCTTTGGCTAGTAATAAGTATCAATATCAACTCCGTTTTCAGGTACAAGGGCAGCTCAAGTCGGTTAAGACTACTCCGGATTTGGAATATGGGGTTATTAAATCGGTACTTAGTCCTGGAGTGGAAGCTGATGATGATTTGCCTGTGAATGTTGAAGTGGAGTTGGGATGAAAATTGTCAGCTCATAAAACAAAGCAGTATAGTTTTCTATTTCGGAATCCCTAAAATAGACTAAGATGAAAACTTCAGTTGTACTAAAAGGTGCTTTAGCCATCCTTTTGATTTCGCTTTTAGCGTGCCATACCATTTTAATAAAAAATGAACCAATTCCGGATGCGCAATTGATTCGGAAAACCGAGCTACCAGATTATCAAAAACTATTTAAGGAAGGAGTAAGTATTGATGCAATAGATGCTGCTGTGAGTAAAGCGGTTATCAATCGCGAACCCATTGATACCACCGGAGATGATGATTTAGCAGCTTACAGTCGTTGGCGATCATTCTGGCTGCCTCGGCAATCCAAAGATGGTAATCTTAAGAAAAGTCTTCAAAACTATTTGACGGCCTTATACGAATTCAGCGATTACGAAATCTGTGACGGAAATTCGGAAAGACCTGCCACCTGGGCTTCTTTAGGGCCTGACGAAGGGCCAATATATGCCGGAGTGCCGAAGCAGTCCTTAGGCGCGGTATTCGCCATTGCTGCTGATCCTAACAATCTGGATGTTATCTATGTCGGTACTGGAAGTGGTGGATTGTGGAAAACTAGTAATGGTCAAGATGCTATACCAGTTTGGACTAACGTGACCGATGACCTGCGATTTCCAAGTTTGGGAATTTCGGATATCATCATTAACCCCCAAAATGATCAGACTATTTATGCGGCAGCTAGCAGCCGTAGGCATGGATACGGATTAGGGATTATTAAGTCTATCAATGCAGGAGAAAGTTGGACGGAAACCGGCTTGGGATTCGATCCATTTCAACCAGAAGAAATAAGGAAACTTCTGATTAATCCAAATGACACTAACATTGTTTACGCGTTCACCGATAAGGAGGTTTTCAGAACTACAGACAGTGGGGAAACTTGGCCAGATGTAGATTTTCAAGATGTTGCCGAAAATCTAGAAATAAATATGCAAGCCATGGAAATGGACATCGCTAATCCAGACATACTTTACGTAAGTGGTGGTGAGCGTATCTGGAAAGCAAATATGGCCTCAACACAATGGACCGAAATTAGTGCGTTAAGTTCGTACGCCATGCCCACTCCAAATTCTGGTTACACATACAATTCATCCGTAGTAGAGCTTTCAGGAGTCAATAATGGGTGCTATGCTTTAATTAAATGGCGATACACCAAAGTTGTAAATGAAATTACTTATACCCAAACAATTCGAGAAATCAAATTTTTCAATGAAACAGATAATAGTTGGACCCATGTTTCAACTTCCAATCATTATGGTCCACTCTTTGTCGTTAATTCGGATAATCCGAATATGATGTACATCGGCGACGGAAGTGGTAGAACAATTAGAAAATCAATTAACGGTGGAAGCTACTTTTTTGCTGTTTCAAAGTATTGGCCTCACGATCTATACAATGGAGTATCTACTCATGCTGACATCCAAACCCTAAAGCTACTTTCAGCTAGTGAAGATGGGCAAAGTGATGTTCTATTGGCCGGCAATGATGGTGGAGCACTGCTCTCTACTAGCGCCACTCCCAATGGTAATAACCATAAAGTGAATTGGCGAAATATTAACGGGAAAGGCTTAGCTATCACGGAATTCCATGGGATCGCTGGTTCAGAACTGGATCCCTATATTTTACACGGCGGGGCTCAGGATAACGGCCTGCTTACTTATGATCATGGAGAATGGAGAATTGCAGTCATTGGAGATGGTTACGATTGTTTGGTCGATGCGGATGATCCGTCAATAGCTTACGGTCAAATAAACTTTCCTAAAACTAAACGAACAACGAATAAAGGAATAAGCTGGGGGAGTTTTTGTAATCCGTATAACTGTTTTTCCATCACTGAAGATTGGTGGAAGTATTCTAAATGGCCGATGTTGTATGATGTAAACGATAATATGTATATCGGTCATCATGATCTATTCAAAAAAAACGATAATCAATGGATTCCCCGTTCTGATTTTTCAAGTTATGGTGTGCCTGATGATTGGAAGCTGATCGCTGTAGACATAGCGAAATCAAACACCGATATCATTTATGCGGCTTTTCCTGGTCCAACCTGGAATACTCATCCAGATACAAACATTAATAAATTATGGAAGACTATCAACGGAGGTGTTTCCTGGACCGATATTACGCCGCCTGCCAATAGTTGGCGTGGCATATCAGATCTGGTCAGTAATCCCACAAATCCCGACAGTTTGTGGGTTGCCTTTGATGGAGATGGTGGGAGTGATTCGGACGGTAATGCAGAGCACCGAGTAAGCTTTTCTCCGGATGGCGGAGCCACATGGCAGGATTGGTCGGAAGGCCTTACCCGGTTTCCCGTGAATTGTATTGTTTATCAAGAAGGTTCAGATAATGTGATCTATGTCGGTACCGATGTAGGCGTATTTTATCACCAAGGTCCCGACGGAAATACACCTTGGGCTTGTTTCAATGACCAACTTCCCGCTACCACCGTAAAAGACCTGGAGATCAATTATTGCGCTCAGAAAATACGGGCGGCCACTTACGGCCGAGGGTTGTGGGAATCAGATTTAGCCGTACCAGTATCTGGCTGGGGCGAGGAAATCATTACTGCCGATAGAACTTATGCTGCACCTACTCAAATTACCCAGGATCTGATCATCGAGAATGGTATTAATGTCTTAGTCACTAATACAGGAGTACTAAATATCTATCCAGGGCGAAAAATAGTAGTCAGGCAGGGCGCAACTTTAACCATAAATGGAGGAACACTTACCAATAAATGCGGCCAGCACTGGCAAGGAATCGAAGTCCTAGGTACTATTTCTTCCGCTGCGGAAAGCGATCAAGGAAAACTAATGCTCAAAAACGGTGCAACGATCTCTAATGCCAAAGAGGCGGTGAGACTGCATAATGATGATGATTACAGCACACACGGAGGTATTATCATTGCCAAAGACAGTAAATTTATCAACAACTGGAGAAATGTAGAGTTCTTGGATTACCCTTATTCTTATCAAGAGCGTGGTGTATTCTCGAATTGTGAATTTATTCTAAATAACGATTTTCCTGCTTCTTTAGGATCTCCCGTTGCCATGGTTACCATGTGGGCAGTTGATGGCATTGAATTTAAAGGTTGCCTGTTTGAAGATCAACGAAACAACTTCGAAAATCCGCCAAATGGTATCAACTCTATCGATGCTGGTTATACAGTTGGACCTTACTGTGGCGGCTTGGAACCCTGCCCCAAAAGGTCGGTCTTTTCTAATTTTAATCGAGCTATCTATTCAACGAATAGTAACTCTCTCTTAGGCATAGAGGTGACAGAAACCAATTTTAAGAATAACAATGTTGGCATATTTTTTAATACTGTCAATGGTGGAGCCGTTATAGTTAAAAACAAGTTTGATATTGGTAAGGCCTCTCCAAATTCATTCCAATTTGATATTGGATTAAATCTAAGCAATTCTTCTTTCTTTACAGTAGAAGATAACCTTTTCGAACAAGGGGTTTCACATGATGCTTTTACGTGTGGAATGTTCATAGAAAACACAGGACC
>Ga0070728_10005905_pt1 | contig 11832 bp, 8 predicted proteins | sample tdDd471_FD_66723 | JGI IMG/M metagenome (GOLD analysis project Ga0070728, IMG submission 66723) | Marine sediment microbial communities from the Atlantic coast under amendment with organic carbon and nitrate - tdDd47.1 | ecosystem: Environmental > Aquatic > Marine > Coastal > Sediment | place...
CTCGCCGATGAAATTGGCGACGAACAGGGAATTGGGCTCGCGATAGATTTCCGTCGGCGTGCCCACCTGCTCGATCACCCCCTGGTTCATCACCACGATCCGGTCGGCCATCGACAGGGCCTCTTCCTGGTCGTGGGTGACCATCACCGTGGTCACGCCGAGCTTGTCCTGCAGGTCCGTGATCTCGTGGCGAAGATGCACGCGCACCCGCGCGTCGAGCGCCGACAGCGGCTCGTCGAGCAGCAGCAGGCCAGGCGACATGGCGAGCGCGCGGGCAAGCGCAATGCGCTGCTGCTGGCCACCGGAGAGCTGGGCGGGATATTTGCGCCCCTGTTCGGGCAGGCCGACGAGGTCGAGCAGTTCGGCGACCCGGCGGGTGATCTCCGCCTTCTTCATGCCGGTATTCTCGAGCCCGTAGGCAATGTTGCGTTCGATGGTCAGGTTCGGAAACAGGGCGTAGGACTGGAAGACGATGCCGAAATCGCGCTTGGCCGGCGGCAGCGTCGAAATGTCCTCGCCCGCCTGCTCGATCGAGCCCGATGTCTGCAGGTCGAGCCCGGCGATCGCCCGCAGCAGCGTGGTCTTGCCGCAGCCGGAGGGCCCGAGGAAACAGACGAATTCGCCCTCGTCGATATCGAGCGAGACGTCCTTGAGGGCATGGAAGCTGCCGAACGCCTTCCACAGATTGGAGATCCTGAGATAGGCCCCGCCGCCCGCCTCGTTCTCGGCCCTGTCGGTCTTCATCCCTCGCCCCCAGATTGCCCGTCGCCCAAATTACTCGTCGTCAGGTTTTGCCGGTCGAATTGCCGACGCGACGTCACGGCCGGCATTCCGGGTCACCCTAACACGAAGGCGCGGACAGGTCCGCGCCTTCGCTTCGTTTCAAAAGTCCGTTTCGCCTGTCAGGCTATTTCTTCGGGTCCGACTTGGAATCGTACCGCTTCTGCCACTCGGCCAGGATGGCCTTGCGGTTGTTGGCGGCGAACTCGAAATCGTTGTCGATCATCTTCTCGGTCAGGTTCTCGGGGAAGAACTTGACCGGCTTGGCGACACCCGGCATGGCGACGACGGCGTAGCCGGTATTGTACATCTCGTTGGCCTTCCTGGTGATCGACCAGTCGACCAGGGTCTTCGCGGCCTCGAGCTTCTCGGTGCCGGCGATGATCGCGGTGGCTTCCATGTCCCAGCCCACGCCCTCGGAAGGAACGATGATATCGAGCGGAGCGCCCTCGGCCTTCGACTTGGCGCCGCGGAAGGCGAACGAAATGCCGATCGCGGTCTCGCCGCGAGCGGCGAGCTTGCACGGAGCCGAGCCCGAATGGGTGTAGCGGCTGATGTTCTCGTGCAGGCCGTCCATGAACTTCCAGCCGCCCTCTTCGCCGAACATCTGCAGCCAGCTCGACACGTCGAGGAAGCCGGTGCCCGAGGAATTCGGGTTGGGCATGATCAGGTGGCCCTTGTACATCGGCTTGAGGAGGTCCTTCCACGAGGTCGGCGGGGTCAGGCCGGCCTTCTTGGCTTCGACCGTGTTGTAGCAGACCGCGGCCACCCAGGCGTCCATGCCGACCCAGGTCGGAACGTCGCCCTTGTCGACGAATTTCTTGTCGAGCTTCTCGACGCCCTTGGGCTTGTAGGGCTCGAGCATGCCTTCGGACTTGAGCAGCAGCAGCGAGGTCGCGGCCAGGCCCCAGACCACGTCGGCCTGCGGGTTGTTCTTCTCGGCCAGCAGCTTGGCGGTGACGATGCCGGTGGAATCGCGCACCCAGTTGATCTTGATGTCCGGATGATCCTTGTTGAACATCTCGGCATACCGCTTCAGATCCTCGGCCTCGACCGCCGTATAGACGGTAAGCTGGGTCTCGGCGATCGCGGCCGACACCATCAAGGTGCTGGCAACGGCCGACAGCATGAGGGTTTTCTTGAGGGTCATTCACATTCTCCCTGTTGTGATCCCCACTGGGGGTAATAACCTGACTGGAGCACCGCACGGCTTGCCGATATCGACCTCACCCGCTGCGGAAATATCCGGATACGGACAGTCATGGTGCTGATGACCGCTGGATATGTCCAGTCGATAAATCTTATGTGACAGCCGGCGAAAATGATACTTCGTCGGCAACCGATCATCCGGGCTTATAGTTGCAGGGCGAGCAGGACCACGCCGGCGACCACCAGAAGCGCCGCCGCCACGCGCAGCATCCACGGCCGTTCGCCGAACAGCACCGCGCCGATCAGGGCGGCGACGATGACGCTGGATTCGCGCACCGCGGATACCGCGCCGAGCGGCGAGAATGTCTTGGCGTACAGCACCAGCGAATAGGCCAGCGTCGAGAACACGCCGCCGAGAAGCCCCATGGCGATCACCCCCGGCCCGCCCTCGGCCCATTGCCGGCGACGTATCGCCAACACATAGGCGACCACAGGCGCCTCGAGCAGGAAAAGCCAGCCGATATAGGACATCGCCGTACCGGCCGAGCGTACGCCGAGGCCGTCGGCAATCGAATAGCTGGCGATCAGCAGCCCGGTCGCCAGCGCCGCCAGTACCGTGCGTCCGTCGGTGGCGCGCCGCCGCCCCGGCAGGGCGAGAAGCGCGATGGCGAAGGAGATCAGCAGGATCGCCCCCCAGTCGACGCCGCTCAGCGTGTCGCCGGCCCACAGGACGCCACCGATCGAAACCAGCACCGGCGAGATGCCGCGCGAGATCGGATAGACCTGGCTGAGGTCGCCCTTGCCGTAGGCGTAGACGAGGAAGGCGTAATATCCGTAATGGATGATCGTCGAGGCGAGGAGAAACGGCCACGCTTTGGCCAGCGGCAGCGGATAGAGCGCGACCAGCACGATTCCGAAGACGATATGCACCGCCGATACCGCCGCGATGGTCACCGCGCGATCGCCGGACGACTTGACCAGCGCGTTCCAGGTTGCGTGCAGGACGGCGGCCGTCAGCGCCAGCGCCAGCGCGGCCGGACTCATGTGCGGCGGATTTCGGCGAGACGGATTTCGGACATCGTCAGCCGGCCAGGCGCGCCCGCTCGATCAGCGTATGGGCCGGCGGCTCGGCGCTCTTCACCCCCATCTCGGCGAGCGCCGCGCGCGCCGCCTCGACGACGCCGCGCATGACATCGGAATCGACCTGGCCGATGCAGCCGACGCGGAAGCTGTCGACCACGGTCAGCTTGCCCGGATAGATGATGAAGCCCTGGCGCTTCATCAGCTCGTAGAAGCGGTCGAAGTCGAAACTCGCGTCCGCCGGGTTGAAGAAGGTGACGATGATCGGCGACAGCCAGCGATTGTCGAGCAGCGTCTCGAAGCCGAGCGTGCGCATGCCGGAGACAAGCACGTCGCGGTTTTCCGTATAGCGGCGGCCGCGGCCGGCGACTCCCCCTTCCCGCTCGTGCGCCTTCAGCGCCTCGAGGAATGCCGCGACCACGTGGGTCGGCGGGGTGAAGCGCCATTGACCGGTCTTCTCCATGGTGCGCCACTGGGCGTGGAGATCGAGGCTCAGCGAGTGGCAGCGGCCCTCGCATTGCTCGAGCTCCGAACGGCGGACGATGACGAATCCGAAGCCGGGCACGCCCTCGATGCATTTGTTGGCCGAGGAGACCATCGCCTCGAAGCGGATATTTCTGGCGAGCAGCGGGATCGCGCCGAAGGCGCTCATGGAATCGATCAGCAGCTTGCGCCCGCGCGCCGCGACGACTTCCGCGATCTCCTCGATCGGGTTGAGGATGCCGGAGCTGGTCTCGCAATGGACCGCGACCACGTGGCCGATGCCGGAATCGCGGTCGAGCCAGGCGGCGACCTCGTCTCCGCGCGGCGGCAGGTAGTCGCCCTTGTCGATGGCGACGTAATCCCGGCCCAGATAATCGAGCGTCTGGGCGATGCGCTTGCCGTAGGCGCCGTTGATCAGCACCAGCACACGCCCGTCCTTCGGGATCAGCGTGCCGAGCATCGCCTCGACGACGAAGGTGCCGCTGCCCTGCATCGGCACGCATTCGTAGTCGGACGCGCCATCGCCGATCAGCGCCAGCAGACGCCGCCGCGTCTCGGCGGTCATCGCCCGAAAGTCGCCGTCCCACGATCCCCAGTCCCGGAGCATCGCCTGCTTGACGGCAAGCGAGGTGGTCAGCGGTCCGGGGGTCAGCAGATAGGGATCCCGCTCGGGGGAAAGGCCGGTTCCGGTCGCAACGTCCGGTTTCGCATCCGCCAGCATGGTCGCTCCTACGGCAGGGGTCGGTCGGTTTCGGGCGCGATCATGGCGGCCGATTATCTATATGTAAAATCGTTAAATCAGATATTTTTCATAAGTATGACTGATGCAATTTGTGTCTCAGGCCGCCGGGTCCGGCGTCGCGCCGGCGACCGCCGCGCTCGCCAGCCGGCTGCCCAGCAACTCGCCGCTTTCGGTGAGGATGCCGTAGCCGACGGTCGCGAACAGCGAGTTGATCTCCTTGAGCGCGCGGACCGTTTCCAGGTGCAGGTTCGAGGTCTCGATGCTCTTGACCGAACCGTTCTGCAACCGTTCGAGATGCTTGCGGTGGGTCTGCTTTTCGAGCTCGCGCATATGGTCCTTTTCCTCGACGAGCTGGCGGGCCGATTCGCGGTCGCCGGAGACCAGCACGTTGAGTGCCAGCTGCATGTTGGCGAGCACCCGCTGGTGCAGATCGGTCAGTTCGCGCCAGCCCTCCCTGGAGAACACCAGGTCGGAATCGCGCTTGACGTCGGCGAGCTTGAGCAGGTTGCGCGAGATGATGTCGCCGATCAGTTCGAGATTGATGGCGAAGCCGGTGAGATCCATGCTGCGGCGGGCCTCCGCCGCGCCGAGCTTCGCCCGGTTGAGTTCGGCGAGATAGAGCTTGATCTCCGATTCCGCCCGGTCGACCTCGTCGTCGAGCGCCCGCACCTGCCGGATCTGGTCCTTGTCCCCCGACTGATAGAGATCCATGACCGGACGCAGCATCAGTTCGACGATCTCGCTGATGCGCAGCAATTCGCGCGTGGCCGAGGCGAGCGCCAGGCCGGGATTGGGAAGCACGCCCCTGTCGAGCGCGCTGACCCGTTCGGCGATCGTATGCGGCGCCGCGCCGTCGCGGGGACCAGCCGGCAAAAGCCGGGTCAGAAGCCGGCCGACGGGTCCGACGAACGGCAGGCAGATCAGCGCCAGCGCGCAGTTGAAGATGAGATGCAGGTTGACGATCTGCCGCGCCGGCTCCGCCCCCAGCCGGTCGAGCGGCGGCGAGAAGACGGACAGCGCCCACAGGGCGGCAATGGCTCCGAGGGCGCGGAACAACAGGTTGCCCAGCGGAATGCGTTTCGCCCTCGGCTCGGAATTGCGGGTCAGCCCGATGGCGATCAGCCCGGCGCCGAGATTGCAGCCGAGCATCAGCGCGATCCCGACCTCCAGCGGCACCACCCCCTGGCTCGCCAGCGTCATCACCAGGAGAATCGCAGCGATGCTCGAATGCACGATCCAGGCGAACATCGCGCCCAGCAGGAAGGCGGTGAGATTGTCGCGCTGCAGATAGCCGACGACGACGCGCAGGAACTCGCTGTCGCGCAGCGGCTGGGTCGCCTCGCCCATCATCTGCAGCGAAACCAGGATCAGCGCGATGCCGATCAGGATGCGGCCGATCTGGCGGACGGTGCGGGTAGCGCCTTTGAAGAACACCCAGGCGCCGCAGATGATCAGGAACGGCACCAGCCAGTCGAGCTTGTAGGAGAGGATCTGCACGACCAGCGCCGAGCCGATATCGGCGCCGAGCAGCACCGCGAGCCCGGTGGCGACGGCGATAAGGCCGTTCGAAGCGAAGCCGGAGGCGAGCAGCGACACCGCGGTCGAGCTTTGCAGCATCACCGCCAGCGCGCCGCCGACGACCACGCCCGACAGCCGCCGCTGGCCGGCCTGCTGCAGCACCCGTTTCAGCCCGGCGCCGTAGGACCGCTCGACGCCGGTACGGACCATACGCACGGCCCACAGGAGCAGCATCGCCGCGCCGCCCAGATGGATGAGAAACAGGGACATGGTCATGTCGGGTTCGGTCCGATCCTTTTCTCTTGCCGTTCCGTCGCCCGTTCGGCGTCCTGCTGTCGCGAGGCCCTGTGGCGGGGCCGCGAAGCAGTCGCGCGGGCAAGCCCCCAAGCAAGGACAGCCTCAGCTATAAATCAAATCGCTAGTATTTATGAACATATCGAAATGGCTTATGGTTGGCCACCCGAGTTCACGAAGAGATGTCCCCGTCCATGCGATATGTGCAGTTGCGCGCCTTCCACTATGTCGCCACATGCGGCGGATTTTCCCGCGCCGCCGAAGCGCTGTTCCTGACCCAGCCGGCGATTTCCGACCAGGTGCGCAAACTCGAGGACGAATATGACGTCATCCTGTTCAACCGCCATAAAAAACAGGTCAGCCTCACCCGCGCCGGCGAACGGCTCTTGAAGATCACCCGCAAGCTGTTCGAGGTCGAAAGCCAGGCGCTGGAACTGCTCAGCGAGTCGCGCGCCCTGCGTTCGGGGCTTTTGCGCATCGTCGCCGATTCCGCCAACCACCTGTCGAAGATCCTCGGCCGCTTCCGCGAGCGCTATCCCGGCATCGAACTGATCCTGCAGGCCGGAAATTCCGAGGAAGTCCTCAACAAGCTCTACAATTACGAAGCCGATGTCGGCGTGCTCGGCGCCTTCAAGGGCAATCGCGACTTCGAGACGGTGCGGCTGAATTCCTCGCCGCTGATCGCCTTCGCCGCCGCGGGCCATCCGCTGGCCGGCCGCCGGTCGATCCCGCTTTCCGAACTCGTCGCCGCCCCGCTGGTACTGCGCGAGCGCGGGTCGAAGACCCGGCAGAAATTCGAGGATGCGGCGACCAAGCGAGGGCTGCATGTGACCGTGGCGATCGAGGCCGAGGGGCGCGAGGCGGTGCGCGAGATCGTCGCCGCCGGTTCGGGAATCGGCGTCGTTTCCCGTGCTGAGTTCTTCTCCCATTCCGGCCTCGTGCCCATCGAGATCGACGACTGCCGCATCATGATGGACGAGGATCTGGTCTGTCTGAAGGACCGCAACAGCGGCAAACTGATCCGGGCGTTTCTCGATGTCGCCCGCGAGGAGGCCGGGACGCCTGTCGAGGCCTGACGGGAAGCGATCCGAAGTCGGTCAGTATTTGAGCCCGCGCGCCCGGCGACCGAAATAGCGCAAGGTTTCGACGACCCGGTACCAGCCCCACGCGATCCTCTGGCCGAGCGACATCGGCCAGGTGCGGAACGCCGCCCGTCCCCGCCGGCTGACCCGGATCGGATGAATCGGCCCGTAATGCCTTTCGAGCCGCGCCTTCCACCAGTGGTGGTCGTGCAGGCTCACATGGGCGTTGCGGCCGTCCTCCAGCACCAGCGCGGCGGGTCTGGTGTCGACGACCAGGATCGCCTCGTCCGCGAGCCCCGCCATTTCCGCGATGACGCCGTCGAGATCCTCTTCCGGGATATGTTCGAGAACGTCGACATTGATCAGCAGATCGTATCGGCGGTCGGGCAGCGTCGCGATTTCCGGAATAGCCGGATCGTAACGGTCGCGGATATCGAGGCCCGGAACGCGCAATTCGTCGAGCAGGATGCTCTTGCCGCATCCGTAGTCGATCACCGAGGCGGGATTGAGCACCCGAACCAGCGGCCGGAGATAGCGCAGGTTCTTGACCGAGGTACCGCCCCAGCCGGTGGTCGCGTGCAGCGTCCTGTATTCGTCGATCAGTTGCGCGTCGCCGGCCATCGGTCTTGTCCCGGGGTTTCTTCCTGGTCTTGGTAGTTCATCGCACCGGCCAGTAACAGTCCTTTCTGGTGAAGAGCGAGTGCTTTTCCTTGAGCCGCTGGCCGGTCTCCGGCATGGTCTGGCGCCCGAACCGATATGAAAACGCCGCACCGCCGCATGGACCGCCCGCCCCCGTCACCTCTCGAGCACAGGCAGGATATCGACGGCCTGCGCGCGCTCGCGGTTCTGCCGATCGTGGCGTTCCACATCCATTCAGGCCTGGCGCCGGGCGGCTATGTCGGCGTCGACATCTTCTACGTCATCTCCGGTTATCTGATCACCGGCATCCTGTGGCGCGACCTGAGCGCGGGACGTTTCGGCTTCGCCGGCTTCTATGTCCGCCGCATCCGCCGCATTCTGCCCGCGCTCTACGTGATGCTCCTGGGCTGCCTCGTCGCCGGCGCGTTTGCGATGACGCCGCTCGATTTGAAGAACCTCGCCGAATCCGGGCTGAAAACCCTCGTCTTCATCTCCAATTTCCACTTCTCCAACAATGTCGGCTATTTCGCGGACGCCGCCGAGCGCGCGCCGCTGCTGCACACCTGGTCGCTCGCCATCGAGGAGCAGTTCTACGTCGTCTTCCCCGTGTTCCTGCTGTTCGCCTCGAAGCTCGGGCGGCGATGGACGATCCTGATCTGCGCCGCCGCCTGGCTGGTTTCCCTCGGGTTGTCGATCCACGGAATCTTCGGAAACCAGGAAAAGGCGTTCTTCATGCCGCATCTGCGTTTCTGGGAGCTTCTGACCGGATCGCTCCTGGCGCTCGGCGCGGTGCCCGAACTTCCCGAGGCCGCGCGGAAGGCGCTCGGAATCGTCGGACTGGCGCTGGTCGCGGCCGCGATGGCGTTCTTCAATGAGGCGACCCCGTTTCCCGGCATCGCCGCGCTGGCGCCGGTGATCGGCACCGCGCTCATCATCCTTGCCCGCGGCGGGCCCGCCGGGCGGCTGCTGGCGACCCGCCCGATGGTCTGGATCGGCCTGATCTCCTATTCGGTCTATCTGTGGCACTGGCCGCTGGTCGTCTTCGCGCGCTACCTGTTGTTGCGCCCGTTCACCGGACCGGAAATGGCGGGCCTGTTCGCGGCCTCGCTGATTTCCGGCTACCTGTCGTGGCGCTATGTCGAACAGCCCCTGCGCCTCAGGAGCGGGCGAACCGGCGCGACCCGCGTCTTCGCGGCGGCGATCTCGGCGACGGTGGCGATCGGGATCGCGCTCGCCGCCATCTTCGAGACCGACGGCCTGCCGCAGCGGCTGCCCCCCGATCTGATCGCCATCGCCAATGTCGCGAACGAGAAATACGCCCATCGCCGCCCCTGCCGGAACGTCGGGAGCGCCGAGGTGGCTAAGGGGCACGGCTGCCCGCTCGGTGTGGCGAACCGTTCCCCGAGCTTCATCCTTTGGGGCGATTCCCATGCCGCGGCGATCAGCGATTCGCTCGACGCGGCGGCCCGCGAAGCCGGTACCACCGGCCTCGCCTTCACCATGGGCTCCTGCCCCGCGCTTCTCGGCATGGACCATGTCGAGCGCGGCCGGCGGGTCCGCTGCAGCACCTTCAACGATGCGGTGCTCGCCTGGCTGAAAGGAGCGAAGACGGTCAGGACGGTGATCCTGTTCGGTCGCTGGTCCAAATACCGCGACGGGCGCAACTTCAAGAACGAAAGCGGCCACGACCTGATGGTCCTCCGCGACGCGAAGAGCCGGACCGTCGGACGCGCCGAGAACGACCCGGTTTTCCGCCGCTCGCTCGACCGGACGCTGTCCGCGCTGTCCGCGCTCGACCTGCGCATCGTCCTGCTCGGCCCGACGCCGGAGATCGGAACCAACGTCCCCAACGCGCTGACGCTCGAGGGGATGTTCGGCCGCCGGATCGATTTCGAGCCGACCCGTGCCGAATATGCGGCCCGGCAGCAAGCGGTTCTCGACTATTTCGACTCGCTGGGACGGTTTCCGAAGCTCGAAATCCATCTGACGGAGGATCTGTTCTGCGATGCCGTCCGCTGCCACGCCGCCCGAAACGGCAAGCCGCTCTTCTATGACGACGACCACCTCTCGCGCGCCGGCGCCGACCTGATGATCCCGCTGTTCAAGCGGATCCTGTCGGAAGACACCGACTCGGCCGAAGCCGGATCGCATTAAGCGAGCCGCCGCGCGACGCGCCTTGCATATGAACCGATCTGGCTCCATCAAATGGTTCAATATTGACAGGAAACGCTCTAGGGCCTGTTGAGTATCAGGATTGCAGTGTCAGGCGGTTTCGCGGTCGAGCTCGTGGTGGCAGGGGAAGGTTTCCTGGCGCGCGCCGCCCTTGCCCGGCTGGAATTGGGAGGTCCACACCTGGATGATCGAATTGCGCACCCCGGAGCCCTGAGAGATCAGCTCGCGGCCATGGAAGCTGCGCCGCTGCGGCAGGTCGTTGACCGCGAACACCCCGGCGCTGTTGCGGCGAAAGGGGAACCGGTCGACCTCCTTGAACCGCTTGCCGGCGAGCCCCATCACCCGCCCCTTGTCCACATAGACCGAGGTGCCGAGATCGAGCCGGCTGTCGTCCTCGGGCAGATAGAACATCAGGGTCACCACCCGCGGGAATCCGTCGGTATGCGGCTTGATGCGATAATCCTCGATATCGCGGACCAGCATCGCCTGCACCCAGGCGTCGGCGTCCTCCACCTCGTCGGCCGGAACGCCGAGCCGGAGCCCGACATCGTCGCGCAGCTTGGCGAAGAAGATCCGCTTGGCCGCGTCCGAGGTGAGCGCATGCGCGACCGCCCGCCAGAAACCCTCCGTTTCCGGCTCCATGCGGCCGAAATTCGCATCCGTCAGGGTCAGTTGGTCCCGTGTGGACGTCCCGTCGGCGCGCGCCCAGCGCTTCGGATTGAGCGGATTGTAGAGGCCGGGATCGGGCATCGAGGCGAGGAGCCGTTCGTAGACGTCCTCGGGAAACGCCGGCTGGATCCAGAAATTGCCGAACGGTTCGTTGGAAAGCGGCGCCTCGGCGACGACCTTGCGCCAATGCTCGATCAGGCGGCGTGGCAGCTCCTCCAACGACAGCGTCGATGCATGCGACAAAGCGGACATCTTCCCTCGCCTCCCGAACGATCCACGTCCGTTTGGTAGGTCAATCGGCGGACGAAGACAAGCGATCGTCCTGCGGTAAATAGGCGTCGAGCGCTTCGGCGAGATCGTCGATCGGATCGGTTTCGAGCGAAACGCATTCCCGCTTCGCCCGGTCGATCGCGCTCGCGTCGAGTTCATCCATCGACATCCGCAGGATCCGGCGGTCTTCCGTCATCTGGTCGAGGATCGCGGTATTGCGCCAGTCGTACGACCGGATGATCGCGTCGGGCCGCAGCACGATGACCGGCCGCCGCGACGTCACCGCCTCCGCCGTCATCGCCATGGAATCCTCGGTGACGATCGCCAGATCGGACCTGCCGAGAAAATCGCCGACCACGTTGCGCTCGTCCTTGCCGTACCAGACAGCCTCTTCGAGATGTTCGGCCGCGATCGCGCCGGCAAGTTCACCCTCGCCGCGCGCTCCGGTGCGCCGCGAGGTGGTCAGCAGCAGCTTCGCCCCGGTCTGCCCCGCCAGGGTTTCCAGCGCGCGCCCAAGGACCTTCCAGCGGCTGTCCCAGCGATGATCGCGGGTTCTGCCGCCCAGCAGCACCGCGATCCGCGGCGCCTCGCCGTCGCCCCGCGCAACCTGCGCTTCGGCCGGCCAGTCCATATCGACCGCCGGCAGGCGCAACTGGATGTGATCGCCGCGGGTTCCGGATTCGACCGGCGCCACCGTCGCGGTGAACAGATCGCCGCTGAGCCCGCGCAAGGTGCCGGCGTAGAACACCTCCGCCCCGGTCGCGAGCCCCAGCGCGGCGGCAAGGAAGCTGGTCTTGCCGCCCGAGGCCACCACCACGTCCGGCCCGTCGCCGGACGGCAGAACCAGATTGCGATAGAACATCCGCAGGGCCGCCGGCGCCAGCCGCCAGCCGCGATTGAGCGCATAGCGCAGCAAGCGCCGCGATCCGCCCCAGCGCAGATCCGTGTCGATCC
>Ga0070728_10005907_pt1 | contig 11823 bp, 9 predicted proteins | sample tdDd471_FD_66723 | JGI IMG/M metagenome (GOLD analysis project Ga0070728, IMG submission 66723) | Marine sediment microbial communities from the Atlantic coast under amendment with organic carbon and nitrate - tdDd47.1 | ecosystem: Environmental > Aquatic > Marine > Coastal > Sediment | place...
GGTCAGACCTGCAACAGCGCCCCAACCATCGTTATTCTGGCTAGCTGTCGTCACTTCATCTTCATAGTCAGCCTGGAAGATAGACCCTTTAATGTTCACGCCCGGGCCCATGTTGTAGGCACCGGAGAGCATGAGCGAAGTGGTCTCTTCTTCACCTGAAATAGTGTTGTCGCCTTCCAGCGAACCCGAGAAGTAGGACAAGCTGACCGAGTAAGGGCCGGTTTCGTAAGCAAGACCGATATCCCAAGCCTTACCGTCCTGATTTGCCGTACGGGTAATTCCCGAGGCAACATCTTCGCTGAAGTTGGCGTAGCTGCCGCCGAAGGTGAACCCGGCATAGGTCAGATTGATACCACCCTGCCAAATTTTGAGGTCATCAACACCCGTCGTCGTGCTAGTCGTCACGCCGTAGGTTACATCGGCGGTAAGGCCAACACCTTCAATTTGGCGCGAGTAGACTGCGCCGAAGCCATAAGCTTCGGAAACCCCGCCTATCGCGTGATTTGGTTGTGCCTGATCGGTGTTGCTGGCGTCGGGCGTATAGGAAGCAACCGCCTGCAGACCGGCGAAGGTCGGGCTCAGGTAGTTGACTTTGTTGTTATTGCCCTGGTCGATAAATGAAATATGGTTATCGATAAAGTTGGCGGCAGGCTTGGTGATCCAGCTACCAACATCGCCGTCGGTATTTTCGATCCCAACATCCGGCGCAAAAACGGTAATGCCATTCATCGCATCACCAGCTGCGCCCAACTGAATAGTCCCGAATTTATCAGACGACACCTCAATAAAGGAATCGTCGATGGTGCCACCACTACTCCGGTCGGCTTCCAGCTCAACGGTAGCGGAGATAGTCAAGCCGTTGTCCAGTTTGGTCGAGCCGGTAAAGCTGACTTCCGTGTCGGACTTAACATCGAAAGATCCATAATCATTGGTGCCTTCCCAGCCGCCATCTTGGCTAGCGAAACCGACCCATTGCTCCATAAACCCGCCAAGGCCAAGTTTAATTTTCTCTGCAGCGGCAGCAGGAGCTGCGGCCAGCAAACCGGCGCCAACGAGAGCGCTCGTCATAATCAGTGTTTTTTTCATGTCCCCAAAGATTCCATTGGTTCCCTAATTACAGAATAAAGAATCGGGCAAATTCTTGACGATAGAGTCACACGTTTTGGTTAAATGCAGCAAGGAAAGATAACAAAATCCAAGCCAAAAACTGCACAAAACGCGATCATGTTGCATTGTTGCAACGCAACAAACACCGCCTATGCCTATTTTTTAGCCATGTGTTTAAAAATTAATCTGCGAATGATTATTGTTTGCACATTATGGTTTTATCAAGCATTGCTTTTTCGCTCATCCTTCCGCTAAGTTTCATCTGAAACGATTTTTCGTGGGAACCCCGAACGATTAAGAGAAACGCCATGTCAGGAACGGACTTCGAGCCGCTGCAGCTCGACCGCTTTCTTCCCTACCGCCTTTCGGTTTTAACCCTGGCCGTCAGCCGGTCGCTTTCGCGTCTCTATACGGAACGCTTCAATCTTAAGGTCCATGAGTGGCGGGTCATGGCGGCGCTCGGTTGCGGAGAACCCCTAGCCGCCCATGAAATCTGCACACGGATTAATATGGACAAAGTCCAGGTCAGTCGGGCGGTATCAGGCTTGATGACGGCAGGATTCGTCACCCGAAAAACCGACGCCCAGGACCGCCGACGCTCTTCGCTTTGGCTCAGCGACAAAGGGTGGGACACCTATAAATCCATCGTTCCTCTTGCCTTGGGGCACGAAAGCAGCCTCCTTACCCCCCTCACCGTTAAAGAACGCGAACAGTTCGACAAACTGCTCTCAAAGCTTACCGATCAGGCCCTTAAGCTGCAAAACGACACTTAGTCGACTCTTCTTCACACGCTCCATATAGGGGAGCAAATAATCTCTTAACCCTCTATTTCGTAGAATCCACTCGATTCGCATAATGCCTAGGGTCGGATCGTTTTAAGTTGAATCACTTTGTGATTCGGCCTGAAGCGTCAATCCACCCCTAGTTCAAATGGGTAGAGGGGAATGGGATTGATGGAAAAAGGCAGCCAGGACAACAACATCACGAGACTGATCCAGGGCGGCAAGAGCAACCAAGGGACGCCGCCCGCCACTCTGGAAGATCTTCAGACCGACTTTGCGGCCTTACGCGGTGAAATCAATCGCCGCGACGAAATCCTCCGCCTGGTGCTCGAGCGACTTCCCGCGGTCCAGGCCGCCGACAAGATTAACGAAGAGCGCTCCTCCCGAGCTGAAGCGGAACGAGACGAAGCGCTTGAAAAATTCGACCAAATGCAGGGGCTGATCTCAGCGCTCACGAACAAAGTCAGCGATCTCGCAGACCCGGCTGAAGCCATCACCGCCCTGACCGAGCTCAAATACCAAGTCGAGGATCTGCGACGCGACACCGGCGACCGCTTTGAGCGCCTGCAGGGTGACGTCGCAAGCCTGAAGCGCCGCCTTTCCGCGCTGGAAACCCTGGAACGCAAAGACGTCGAAGCCGAACGTCGCGATATCGAAAAGGTCGAACGCGATGTCGCGGTCCTCAACGACGGCTTCATCGCAGACCGCGCTATGATCGCCGAAATGCGCCTCGACATTAACAACGCTCCACTTTCTCAAAACACATCGGAACTCTCGGCTCGTGTGGATGGAGTGGAAAAGGAAATGCTCAGTCTCAAAGACAAGGTTGTTCGGTTTCTGCTCGACCAGATGAAGCAAGCTCGACGCTAAAAACGACACATCAAATATGAAAAGGGGGAAGCGCTGTCCTGCGCTTCCCCCTTACTCATTCTGTGCGTCGCTATCTAAAAAAGAACGGCGCTCGTCGCCGGGAGCGCCTTACCCACCTCGATAGGCGCGCCCATCTTGCCAAGCGTCCCTTCAAGCGCCGCCAGACATAGCGTGACGTTTTTGGCCGTTGCGCTCTGGCCCATCAAACCGATGCGCCAGACCTTACCGGCCAACGCCCCAAGTCCGGCCCCGATTTCCAGATCGTAGTCAGCAAGCAGCGCCTTTCGCACGGCGGCCTCGTCCACACCTTCGGGGATCGTCACGGCATTCAGTTGCGGTAAGCGGTGAGCCGGATCGACGAGCAAGCCCAGCCCCATGGCTTCAAGACCGGCCTTGAGGGCATTGTGCATTTTTTCATGGCGCGCCCAGGCGTTTTCAAGCCCTTCTTCTTCAATCATCACCAGAGATTCATGCAGGCTATATAGGGTATTGATCGGTGCGGTGTGGTGATAGGACCGTGCGCCACCGCCGCTATCGCCCCAATAGCCCATAACCAGATTGAGATCGAGGAACCAGCTTTGGACCTTACGGTTACGCCCCTTGATCACTTCAAGCGCCCTGCCGCTGAATGTGACCGGTGAAAGACCGGGAGTGCAGGAGAGACACTTTTGCGACCCCGAGTAAACTGCATCGGCGCCCCATTCATCGACTAGAACCGGAATACCGCCGAGCGACGTCACCGTATCGACGATGGAAAGCGCATTATACTTTTGCGCCAGAGCGCAGAGAGCTTTGGCGTCGGACTCGACACCGGTCGAGGTTTCCGCATGGACAAAGGCCAGGGCCTTGGCGTTTGGATTGGCCTTTAAGGCGTCTTCGGCTTTATTGAGATCGACCGCCTTGCCCCAATCGTCTTCGACCATCACCGGCGTCGCGCCACAGCGCTCGACATTTTCCTTCATCCGCATGCCGAAGACGCCGTTTTGACAGATCACCACCGTATCGCCCGGCTCGATCAGGTTGACAAAGCAAATCTCCATGCCGGCGGAACCGGGAGCGGAAACAGGGAGGGTCATCTCGTTTTTCGTCTTAAACACCCCGCGCAACATATCTTTGACCTCTTCCATCATACCGATGAAAGCAGGGTCCAGGTGGCCGATGGTCGGCCGCCCCATGGCCGAGAGAACCCGAGGGTGAACGTCGGAAGGACCGGGCCCCATAAGCGTACGAACAGGCGGATTGAAAGAAGAAGTAGTCACAGATCGAACTCCCCGAAATTCTTCAAAATTTCCCATTTGGGTATCATGATACCGACACCCCGACAAAAGGAAAACCAGACAACCGGCTTTAACCTTGTGGGGCCGACTTCGCAATAATGAGCGTTATGTCGTCTTCCTGAACGCGCTCACCACGAAATTCCGATAGCGCACTCCGCACCGCGCCGCAAATATCAGCCGCCGATTCTGCCGCGTGAGTAGCGATCAAGGCTTCCAAACGGTCGCGCCCAAACATTTCCCCCTCAACGTTGCGGCATTCCCAAATACCATCGGTACCGAGTGCAAAGATGACCTCTCCGTCCGGCAAGGGCGTTTCCTGAATGGTATAGGACCAATCCGGGTCGACACCGATGGGAATGTCCTCGCCGCCCCATTCCTCAAAGCGTCTGGAGGCGGGATCGTAGACCAGGGCTGGAGCATGACCGGCGCATAGCCGATGAGTTGCGCGTTCCTTCAGATCGATGTAGAGCCCGAAGAAAGTAACGAACCGCCCGCCTTGGGCATCTTCGGACATCTGGCGATTGAGAGCGTCGAGCCCTGCCCCCGTCTTGCCCAACTCATCAAGCCGCGCCCTCAAGGCGGCGCGGAAAGAGGCCATTAAAAGAGCCGCCGAAGCGCCGTGACCGGTAATATCGCCAACGACCAGCACAACGCCATTTTGATCACCGTCCGGCGCTGGCAGAAAATCGTAGTAATCACCGCCGGTTTGATCGCAATAGAGGCTCAAGGCGGCGATATCGAGGCCGGGTATCTGTGGCGGGTCCTTGGGCAACAGATGCTGTTGGACCTCCTTGGCGAGAGCGAGAGACTGACGCAACGCCAACCGCTCGCGCAGCCTCGGAATCATCCGGTTGAAGATTCGCGCCAAATCGCCGATTTCATCACGACTTGTAACCGGCACCGTATCGCTCAAATCGCCCCGCGCCACCTTGCGCGCTACGGCGGCCAGTTCCCGCAACGGCTCGGTGACGGTTCGCGACCCGAAAAAAGCCGCCGCGACAATCGAAACGATCAGCAAAACCGACATCAGCGCCGTCAGGCGCAACTGTCCAGCCGTTTCATCCGAAATAATCTCCTCGGCCAAGTCCGCCAGATCGGAAATGTCTTCAAAAGGAACAGCCAAAACCAAATAAAGACCAAAAGCCTCAAGGTGCCCAAAAGTCCAGACGGTATCGACACCATCGACAGGCATCCGCAACATTCCCGTGCCCCCCGATGGAAGGCTTTGCGCGACCACCGAGAAACGACCGGCTACCTCATCCGGCAAAGTGCTGATTGCGATGGGGTCAGCCCAGAAGCGCGGCTTGGCGGCATAGTTTGGATGGGCCACCATCCGGACGCCGTCTTTTGCGAACCGAACAAGAAAGGCCTCCACATTATTCACGATGTTGACCCGCCGCCCCAGTTTACGCAGGGTTCCGACGATTTCGATATCAATGGCCGTGACTCCGGCGAACCCGCCATTCGGGCCGAAGACCGGCATGGAGGCTGTGCTGATCAGTTGCCCGGTCGAGGCGTCGACCAAAAGATCGCCCCAAACGAGTTTCCCTTGGGCGCGCGCTTCCCGATACCAGTCGCGCAGGCGCGGGTCGTAGCCCTCAGGATAGCCGCCATGGCCTGGGTAGGCGGCATGGAGCCCGTTCTCAAGCGCCGTATACTGCCAGAAAAACAAGTCGCCATGGACCTGCCCCAACTCCTGGTAGACCGGCAACAGCCCGGAAAGGCGGCTGATATCTTTGGCAAATTCAAGAACCGTTTTGCCTTCGGGCAACCCGAACACCTGCTCAGCATAGGACACCGACATGGGGGCCGTTGTCCCATCCGGGCCGCGACGCAGATGGCGCTCCGAAGTCACCATTCCCGGCGGCAGATAACCCCGATCATAATCGCTGTCCAGGTAAGGGCGTTCCAGCCTTTGCGGCGGATTAGCTTTTAACGCCCGCTCGGCGCTTAAGGCCTGAACCTTGAGGGCGGTCTCGACCAACTCCATCTCGCGGGTCAGGTTTTCGGTTGAAAAGGCGATCACCTCTTCAAGCCGACTGATCACCCGCTCTGTCGCCTGCTCACCGATCCACTGAGACAGATTGGCGCTCACCTTGCGCGCCCCCTGATTCCATTGCCAAGTGGAAACCGCCAGCGGCAGTAACGCAATGGTCGTCAGCAATATCAGGAGTTTCCAGTGAAGGCGCATAGAGCCGGAGCAATCCCAAACGGGTTAAAACAATGGTCCTATCTTGAGTGGCGCAGAGCCCGCAATCAAACGGAAAACACATAAAATTGCCGGGCATTTCTGCCCGGCAAGTTCTTGTTCAAGGGGACTTTTGATCGGGAGCGCCTTCTTGGGGGAGGGGACTGGGAGGGGGAAAGAAGGGCTCCTCTGACTTTTCGAAGATCAGTTTACGCTCATTCAATCCATCCGTCTGTGACGACAATCACAGTTTATCTAAAATTTTAGATAAATCCACACGAACGACGCCTCCCCCCATATAAAGAACAAGCCCCTCCGGGGAAGAGGGGCCATTCTTGGGAAATTCATCTGGGTTCGCAAGGACCAGCGGCGGTTGAGAGGGATAGCTTGGGACTAAGAGAGCCACCCTGGTCTATGAATGAATGTAGCGATCAGACGCCGCCTCTTCTGTGACGCCAATCACACGAAGAGGCGGATTCTTCATTTTTTTAAGAAACGTTGCTTTTTCGCCGCTCCAACTCCCTGGCGCGCAGTTCTTTACGAAGCAATTTACCGACCGGGGATTTGGGGATTTCCTCAATAAACTCGATCTCTTTTGGCCGTTTATAGCCGGTCAGATAGTCCTTGCAGTGGGCGCGAATTTCATCCTCGGTCAAACCATCGCTGGCCTTGACGACAAAGGCCTTCGGCGCTTCGCCCGATTGATCGTCGGGAACGCCGATGACGGCCACCTCGGAGACGCCGCCCATGTGGGCAATCGCATCCTCGACCTCGTTGGGATAGACGTTGAAACCGGAAACCAGGATCATGTCTTTCATCCGGTCGACAATGTAAAAGTACCCCTCCTCATCCATCTTGGCCACGTCGCCGGTATAGAGCCAACCGTCCTTGACGGTATTGGCCGTTTCGTCCGGACGGTCCAGATAGCCTTTCATGATATTGGGACCTTTGGCGATCAGTTCGCCCGACTCGCCGACCGGCGCCTCATTGCCTTCATCATCGACGATCTTAATGACGATCCCCGGCAAGGGCAGACCGATGGAATTGAGCTTCGGACGGCTTTGCGGATTGACGGTCAGAGCGCAGGAACTTTCGGTCAGACCATAACCCTGGATGATCGTAATGCCGTATTTTTCCTCCCAGGTCTTCGCCACGGCTTCCTGCAAGGCGGTTCCGCCGGCCACGCAATGAATCAGTTTTTTCGCCACATCCTTGGTAAACCAGTCTTCTTTGGGCAGCGCGGCAAACAGCGTGTTGACCGCCGGAAAGACCGAAATGTCATACTTATCGAACACCGGCTTCAAGTTGGATGGCGGACGAGGGCTCGGCACCATCACCGCGTGATAGCCCTGAAGCAACCCGTTGATCATCGAGAAGGTGAAAGCGAAGATATGGTAAAGAGGCAAGGCGACCAGACCATTAACGCTTTTCGGCATCCGGTCGTCTTCAGTCGCGGCGACCATTTGGAAAGCGTTGGAGAGAACGCTGCGGTGGGACAACTCGGCCCCCTTGCTGCGCCCGGTGGTGCCGCCGGTATATTGGTAAACCGCCGTATCGTCGGGGCCAACCGGTTCGATATAGCGCTCCGTCTTGATCGCATTGGCGATTCGATGGGACATACCGACCTTCAAGGCCTTCTCGAGAGTCACATGCCTGGTCCGCATAGGCGGCACGGCCTTTTTGACGTATTTGAGCACCAGGCCGATGATCGCCGCCTTGAGCCCAGGGAAGAAATCGACCACCGAGAGCTTGATCACATGCTTAACGTTGGTCTTGCCAATAACTTCATCCACTTTATCGCCAAACACGTCGATAACGATCAAGACCTTGGCGTTACTGTCCTGGAGCTGATGTTCCATCTCGGGCTCGGTGTAGAGCGGGTTGATATTGGTGCTGACGCAGCCCGACTTAAAAACTCCGAAACTGGCGACCGGATAGCCGTTGCAGTTGGGCGACATAATGGCGACTACATCACCCTGGCCGAGCTGCAACTCCTCACGCAGATAGATGGCCAGATTGTCTGAATGATGATCCAACTCCTCGTAGGTCAGCCCGCCTTCCGCACCGTTGGGCAAGACCGTCGTACAGGCCTTGCGCTCACCATATTCCTTGGCCGCTTTTTTCATCAGCGTCCCCAAGTGCAGCGTCGGCAGGTCATCGGCGTTAAACGCCTTGGCCTTCTCCGAATAGAATTCTTCCCATGGATATTGAGCCATCGTGGCCTCCCCTGTTTTCAAACCTGTAGCAGTAACGCGCAATTACGTCATTTTTGCGCCCGCTTCCCTTTGAAAAAACCCTATCAAAAAAACCGAAACGACCAAACTGTTATACCCTATGGATTTAAAAAAGGCCGTCCCACAACTGACGGGACGGCCTCTATTGTGACCTAGGGTAAACCTAAAAGGGTCAGGCTATTGGCGAATGCCTTCGATCGACAGGATCATTTCAACATGGGTGCTGGCCGGGCCCAGGTTTCTGGTAATCCCGAAGTCCTTGAGCGCAAAGGTCGTAGAGCCTTGCAGACCTAAGCGGTATCCACCCCAGGGGTCTTTGCCGCGGCCGACCTCCTTAACCTCGATATCGATGGACTTAGTGACACCGTGAAGCGTCAGGTCGCCGGTCACCACACCCGTTCCTTCGCCGGTTTTCTTGACCGCCGTGCTGACGAAGGTCGCTTTCGGATACTTGCCGACATCGAGAAAATCGGAACCGCGTAAGTGCTTATCCCGTTCTGCATGGTTGGAATCAACACTTGCCGTATCGATCTCGACGCTAATTTTGGAATTTCCCGGATTGTCGTCATCAGCCGTAAAGGTTCCGCCAAAGCTGTTGAACCGACCATAGAGCCAGGAATATCCAAGGTGCTGAATGCGGAACTGAACAAAGGCGTGAGAACCTTTGGTGTCGATGACATAGCTGTCCGCAGCCGCAGCCGGCCCAGTGACAGGCAAAGCAAACAGGGCGGCAACCAAGGCCAGGGTAAGGAGGCGAATTTTCATGAGAAGTATGTCTCCGTTGTCTCTTATTTAATGGGAATGTTGGGGGGAAGGCCCGGACTTCTTCTTTCCGAGCATGCGTTTTAAGGTCGCGTCTCTATCGATCACATGATGCTTGATGGCGGCGGCGGCGTGAAAGACGGCAAGGCCAATCAACGAAACGGCCAGAACCAAATGAACCTGTCCGGCGACATCTTCCTGGCTGGGAAGGCCGCTCAAGATGGCGGGCACCGAAAAGATGCCGAAAACGTCTACCGGCTTGCCGTCGGCCGTACTGATCAGATAACCGCTCACCAGGACGGTGAAAATCAATACATAAAGCAACCGGTGAACCGCTTCGGCCGCTTTGATCTCCCAAGCCTGCTGTCCCGGCTCCGGCTTCGGGGTCGGATTGAGCCAACGCCAGAAAAACCGGAAAACCATGATCAACGCCAGAAGGATGCCCACCCCTTTATGAAGAGCGGGCGCCTTATGATACCAGGTGGAATAATAGTTGAGATCGACCATCCAAAGGCCGATCCCGAAAAGACCAAACACCACCAGCGCCACCGCCCAATGAATGACAACGGTAAGGCTGCCGTAGGTTTCGTCCGTATTTCTGATCGCCATTTTCGTTTTCCGGCCCTGACGTTTTCAAACTGCAGCAGCAGCATCATCGATTGCGCTACCGACACGATGTTAGTGCGAAAAACAGAAAAACAAAGAGCCCACTGCCCAACAGACTGTCGACCAAAGGGAAACAATATAACAGACAGGAGCCAAAAAGCACCGTTCACGACAGCTCTAAAAAATCTAACAAAATGGGATGAAACCAATTGCCGGCAGGCGTTGAACAGATACAACGCTCAAACATGTCAAACCCCTCTCACTCATCGTGAACACTACTGGAATATCAGGCCATTATCTTATCTATGATAGGTAATTGTGACTGGAGAAATTCCATCGGTTTGTGCAATCAGGTGATAGTGCAGGTCTGTGCGAAGGTAGTCTTGGGGAGCATTGTTAAAGAGGTCGATAACCTCTTGGTGAGGATGATTAAACCTAGCCCAACAGCTGATGCCAAGCATAGCGTCTGGGGGACAATCCCCAAGCCAAGTCGGTTGACCATTCCCATCCAGGCTTCCATTCCTGGAACCATGGTGGGGAACCTTAAAAAATTTGACGTTCCTGGGTATTTGCGATGCGACATGGCTCCAAGCGTCTTCCTCTGCATCACCGGTCAACAGGAAGGCCTGTTCGTGCAAAGTGAGTAGCAAAATCACGGAATTGTTGTTTTGATCCGGGTCGTAGTACTCGGGTTGTGGCCATAAAACATCCATTGTCACGTCCCCAAGATTGGGAAGCGCCCGCGTATAGTCCAGGGCTTGCTGCTTCTGGACTTTTCTTGATCTCCTGGCGTAGGCCATCAAGTTGGATTGGACGGCCCGCTGCCCTTCTTTGGGATACCAAAACCACTCGGTTCCAAATTCCCGCATCATGCCCTTAAGCCCCTGCCCATGGTCGGCATGATCATGAGTAAGCAAGGTGAATTTAAAAAAGTGATCGTCGTGAATGTTGGGATAATCCTCGGTTCGTACTCGGCGCTTGAAGAAATTGAGCGCGGCCTGATTGGAGGATGTATCGTTGCAATCAACGAGGCCAAAATGCCAGTCCCCATTGCTGTCTTGGGATTCGATGATAATGCAATCTCCCCAACCGACATCCAGGACAAGAACTCTCAACAGCGACATATTGCTCTCCCTATCATTCAATCTCAAAACCCGGACCGAGAGTCATGTCCTTCTTAAGAAGCATTTCCGATCGATTTTCGTGGTAAATCGTTCTGATTTCCTCCAGCAGCATTTTATCCCATTTAGCGAATGCCTCCGTTTCATCAGGGGAAAAGAAAACCGCCTCTTGCATTCCGAAAGCTTTTTCGATGAATAGGCCTTGCTCAATACGCTCGTCGGTAAAGGCATAAGCGAGCCGAAATGCCTCCAAACTCATGCGGTAAACGGAGCCCCGTTCGTGGCGGCCTTTCTTAAGCAGCATGTTCGGTACCCAGAGGGCGTTTTGATCCAAATAAAAATCCAATTCGTCTTGGTCGAAAATGTCTATCAAACGCTCGAAACTATCTGGACTTTCAAACCGTCCCTCACCCCCCGTCGGTCCTAGGATGATGGCGGACATACCCAGCAACACCATGGGGCCTCGATACCACGGGGCGGAGAGTTCCCAACCGGGTGACGGCGTGGTCGTCTCGATGCAAAAATAGAAGCACCGTGTGAATGGAAACACATCCTCTCTCTTGATCGAATCGATAATAATAGGGATCGTCGAGTCCATCACGTGTTCTCCATTCAACAAACCTGGGCAACCATTTCAGCAACACTCACGGGCGTGGATATGGTAAACGGCCGGGTTCCGCGCCCGACTGCACATATCGGCGCATTGCGGCATCAGCCAGCGCATACCCCCAATTGATCAAGGCTTCCTGCTCGCCACTGTTAAAGGCGTTTAACCGAGTACGCATATTCGCTAAAGCGGCGGTTTGTCGCGAATCCTGAAGCAGTGGAGTGATATCGTCGGTGGCGTAGTCTCTAATCTTGGTCGCAATTCCCCAA
>Ga0070728_10005908_pt1 | contig 11822 bp, 9 predicted proteins | sample tdDd471_FD_66723 | JGI IMG/M metagenome (GOLD analysis project Ga0070728, IMG submission 66723) | Marine sediment microbial communities from the Atlantic coast under amendment with organic carbon and nitrate - tdDd47.1 | ecosystem: Environmental > Aquatic > Marine > Coastal > Sediment | place...
CCGCCTCCGCCTAAAAAGGTACAGACGCCCGAGGTCATTCCCGTCAAACAGGAACAAGCTCCCGACGACATCAAACTGGTCACCTCAGCCCTGATTGAACGCCTTCGCGGCAGCAAAGTGGCGGTTGAAAACGTCACCTTCGATCCCGCCGGACGCCATTCCGTAGGCGAGAAATCTTTTGACTACGAAGGATTCGACGTCCAGAACGTGGCCGTGACAGGCTACGAAACCACAGTCCTGAATCAGGGCGAAGTTCTGGTCATGCTCGAAGGCGTGCTCCTGTTCAAGGATGTCATCAATCGTCGTGCCGGTGTCTATTACGCCGCCCAGTACGTAGTCAGCAAACACACCGTCAACATTACCAAATCCGTTGTTGTCGGCATTCCGCCGGATTTCCCGAGAGTCGAAACTTTCTTCATCAAAGAAAAAACATTCAAGGCTGTGGCCTCTACCCTCACCAGCTATATGGACTATTACCTTTTCGCCATCGAAAATGCGGAACCCATGACTTACGGTGAAGATGGCTCCAGGACCGGTATCAAATCCAAATACTTCATCATGACCTTCTGCAAGGACCGGTTATTCCAGGAATCCTCGCTGGCCATGAAAGTGACAAGCCGTGCATATGGTGCAGGCACTAAATTGGCCGAAGCCGTTTCCATCAACGACTCCGGCTGGCGCATCCTGATAGCAGGCGGCGAATTCACTCCTGGGTCCAGCAAAAGCAGATTCTATGTAGGCGTCACCTATAAACAAGACCCGACTGGCTATCTCCCGGCCGTAGTGGTCGGCGAATTCGCCAACACAAAGAAGGACCGCACTGAGGCGCCGCCCGCCCCGGTCGCCCCAACGGCAGCACCGGCTCCAGCCCCCGCTCTCGTAGCAGCACCGGCTCCTGTTGCAGCCCCCGCACCGGCACCCATGGCTGCACCGGCAGCATCTGCCCCCGCAGTCCAGACAGCAACTGACGGCCCGTTGGGCGCAGGACGTGCATTCCTGAACCCGGTCTTCCCCGAGGACGTTAAGGTCATGCAAATCCGCCTGCGAGAACTTGGCTACTACAAAGGTAAAATCGACCAGAACTTCGGCCCGCTGACCAAGCAGGCTCTGGATAACTTTGCCGTCAAATACGGCTTCCCCAAAGGACAATGGAGCCTCGGCGTCCAGAAGGCCCTGTTCAAGGGAACCGGACTGTAGACACGCCACTCTCGGCACAAATAAAGGCGACCTTTCGAGGTCGCCTTTTTCATACTCAATCCCACACAATGGGTGGTGACAACCGGGGAAAAACACCTTAGATTCATAGAGTGCCAATGCCGCGCACGAATAATACAGCATGAGCATTCAATGAAGAAGACAACTCCCGCCCTGAAAGGGCTTCCCGGCTCCAAGCTCCGGGCCACGCTGGACCCGACCAAGATCCCCTACGAAACCAGTACCGACATCCCGGACAGGAATGTCTATCCCAAGCTCCAGCCAAGGGCTATCCAGGCCTTGTCACTGGCTCTTGAGATCAAGGGCAATGAACATAATCTCTACGTTTCCGGCGAACCCAATATGGGCCGAACATATTTCGTCAAATCCTTTCTCCAGCCCACGGCAGAAAAGGCCGACCCTCCCTGTGACTGGGTGTACCTCTACAATTTCGAAGACCACGACAGACCTATCGCCGTGTCCATGCCCGCTGGCAAAGGCCGCAAACTGAAGGTGGCCCAGCACAAGGCCATGACCCATATCCGTCAGGAAATCCCAGCCCGATTCGAAAAGGACACCTTCCAGAAAAAACACGAGCGGATGGTCAAGAAGTACAACACCAAACGCGAAGAGTTGTTCAACAAGATGGACGCTTCCGCCGAAAAGGAAAACTTCTCCCTGAGTCTCGATGAAGAAGGGGTACTCACCCTCTCCCCCATCGTGGACGGCGAGATCATATCAGACAAGGACTTCGACAAGATCAAACCTGCCCAGCGCAAAAAACTCAAGGCTAAGGGCGAAGAACTCCTTGCCGGGGTCAGCTCCATCCTGCGTCAGATCAACCAAAATGAAATGGACATGCGCGAGTCCGAAAACGACCTGCACCGAGAGACGGCCAAAGCAGTCATGGAGGACTGTTTCTCGCAGGTCTCTGACAAATTCAAATCCATCAAAAGGTTGCCGGATTACTTTGAGGCACTGGTTAACGAAGTCGTGGAGAACGTAGACCAATTCATGCCTCGCGACACATCCCTGGCCGGACTCCTGCCCGAAGGCATACCGTCAGGCGAAGATTTCTTCACCCGGTTTGAAGTCAACCTGTTCGTGGACAACGGCAAGACCAAGGGAGCTCCTGTGGTCGTGGAAGACCACCCCACCGCCTTCAACCTGCTCGGTTCCATTGAGCGTGAAGCCGAAATGGGCGCACTGTACACAGACTTCACCCTCATCAAGGCAGGGGCTCTGCATCAAGCCAACGGCGGTTTCCTCCTCCTGAACATGGAAGACCTACTTTCCAACCATGCCTCGTGGGAAGGGTTACTCCGCGCCCTCAGATCGGGCCAGTCCCGTATCGAAGACCCGGTGGACCAGGAACAAGTACGCGCTCGAACCATCCAGCCTGCCCCCATTGACCTGGATATCAAAATCGTACTCATCGGTTCTGACGAGCACTACGAAGTGCTGCTCTACAATGACGACCGGTTCGCCAAATACTTCAAGCTCAAGGCCCATCTGCAACATGCAGCCACTCGAAATGCAGCCAACATCAAAAATTATATCTCCATCATCGGACAGACCGCCCGCGAAACCAAGGTCCTGCCGCTGACCAGAGAAGCCATTGCCGGGTTGGTCGACTTTGCATCCCGACTGGTGGAAGACCAGAAACGGCTTTCCCTTTATATTCCACTCATTCGCGAGCGCATGATTGAGGCATCCGCCTTGGCGCGGATGGCCGGGAAGGAAACCGTGGACCTCGAAGCCCTGAACGAGGCGGTTGCCGCCAAGGACTACCGGGTCAATCTCTACGAAGAGGAATTCATGACCGACTACGACCGTCAGGTCATCAAAGTAGCCACTAAAGGTCAGGCCGCAGGCCGCGCCAACGGGTTATCCGTCACGCTTTTCGGCGACTACGAATTTGGTCTGCCACACCAGATTTCCTGTACAGCAGGCGTTGGTCATGGCGGCATTCTCGATCTGGAGCGTGAAGCCCAAATGGGTGGTCCCATCCACACCAAGGGCATGATGATCATCAAGTCCTATCTGGTTCGGCTGTTCGCACAGGACAAGCCCATCGTCATGACCGGATCACTCTGTTTCGAGCAGTCCTACGCAGGCATTGAAGGCGACTCAGCCTCAGGCGCGGAGCTGGCATCTCTGCTCTCCGCCCTGTCCGGCGCACCGATCAATCTGTCTTACGCATTCACCGGCGCAGTATCACAAAGTGGTGCAGTCATGGCTGTGGGCGGCGTCAACCGCAAGATCGAAGGCTTCTTTGAAGTATGCCGTCGTCGTAAGCTGACTGGCAAACAGGGCGTCATTCTGCCTGCTGACAACGTGGTCAACCTGATGCTCAAAGATGAAGTGGTTCAGGCTGTTGAAGACGGTATGTTCCACATCTTCCCGGTCAAGACCATTGAAGAAGCCATGTACATTCTCACAGGCATACGTTGCGGCAAGCCCGACAGAAAAGGCAAATACCCGACAGGCACCCTGTACCGCATGGTGGACGACCGACTGGCGCAACTCGCCAAGCTCGCTGTACCGGGGGATAAACAACAGTAAAACAGAACACACGGGTGGGACCACTTCACAAAAGTTCCACCCGTGCTTTTATGTCCTCCCTTTACGGTCCGTTGACGAACGGCATGACTCAGATATAGGGTCATGCCAGTTTTTTTCAGGAGAACACGATCATGTATTGGATAGCATTTGGCGACATACACGAATCAACAGGTCTTATCGAGGCCATTCCCGATCTGTCCGGCGCAGACGGTGTCATCATCACCGGTGACATCACCAACCGGGGCAGTCGTGAAGCGGTGAGCAGTGTGATCGACACTGTGGCCGCGATCAATCCCCGCATTCTGGCTCAGCCGGGCAACATGGACACAGACACGGTGCAGGCCTACCTGAAAGAACAGGACATGGATATCCATCTGCGGGTCCGTGAACTGACTCCCGGCCTCGGCCTCATGGGTGTAGGCATGTCCACACCGACTCCGTTCGGCACGCCCAGCGAAGTCCCGGAAGAAACCATTGCCCAATGGCTGGAAGAAACCCATGCGTTGGCAGATGGTTTCGACCAGCTCATCGCGGTTATCCATGAGCCACCCCACGACACCAAGGTTGATCAACTCGGCAACGGCCAGCACGTCGGCAGCCCGGGCGTTCGCGAATTCATCGAGCGCGTCCAACCGGCACTGGTTCTCACCGGACATATCCACGAGTCCAAAGCCGTGGACATGATCGGCGAAACCCCGGTTATCAATCCAGGCATGCTGGCTGGTGGCGGCTATATTCGCATCGATTTTGACGGCAAAACCGTCACAGCACAACTTATGAGCGTGTCATGAGCAAGATCGGATTCATCTGGGTTGGAAAGCTCAAGGAACCCTTTTCCAAGGATGGATGTGCCCATTACTGGAAAAAACTATCACGCTTTTTCAAGCTGGAAGAGTCCATCATCAAGGACGCACCCGGCAAATTACCGGTTCAGGACAAAAACAAAAAGGAAGGTGAAGGCATTCTTTCCAAGGTCAAAAAGGGCGACATTCTCATCATTCTTGATGAATATGGCGACCGATTGACCTCACGAGAACTCGCCAAGCGGGTTCAAAAATGGACAGATGCTCCAAACCAACGGCCTGTATTCGTCATCGGCGGTCCTTTCGGACTGTCCGATGATGTCAAGAAAGCGGCCCGTCATTCCATTCGACTCAGCGACATGACATTGCCCCATGAACTGGCACGTTTGCTTTTACTTGAGCAACTATACCGTGTCGGAACCATCCACAAGAACATGCCTTACCATCACGATTAACGGAGATTTTACGTATGCTCGACATCGATTATCTGGAACGCGTGGCCAAGTATTTCGAATCCGGCGACTGCAAATTCGAATTTGAAAATGGAGAAGAAGAACGCCGTCTGCTCATCCTCGACTTCCTTGAGCACCTCATGGAGCTGGGAGAAAAGGCTGACGAACTCGCCACAAAGCTCATTTTCAAGGATGCATATGCAACCCTGTTGACTGAAGATGGTGTTGCCGAGGCTGAAGCAAATGAAGATGACGACGCCGACCCGAACAACCCGCAATAGCCTTTTCCTTGTTACTAAAAACGAAAAAGCCGACCAAATGGTCGGCTTTTTTATTGTATAATCGTCAATCTTCTTAGCTGTTGTACTTCTTTAAATCAGCTTCCCGGATCTCCTTGCGCTTGATCTTGCCGGAAATGGTCTTGGGCAGATCGTCCACATACTCAATGACGCGGGGATATTTGTACGGCGCAGTCAATTCGCGGACATAGGTCTGAAGGGTTTTGGTCAAATCGTCGGACGGCTCGTAACCGGGTGCGAGAACGACGGTCGCCTTGACAAGTTGACCACGCACATCATCCGGCAGGCCGGTCACGGCAGCCTCAATAACGGCATCGTGGGCCACCAGAGCAGACTCGACCTCAAAAGGTCCAATGCGGTAGCCGGAGCTTTTGATGAGGTCATCGGTACGCCCCATGAACCAGAGATATCCGTCTTCGTCAGCCCATGCCTTGTCGCCGGTATGATACCAGCCGTCAAACTTGACGGACTCGGTCTTTTCCGGCTCGTCCATATAGGAATCGAACAACCCAAGCACCGGCTTGTCGATACGAATGCAGATCTCGCCTTCCTCGCCCTGTGGCACTTTCTTGCCCTCATCATCCATGAGCGCGATATCCCAACCAGGCACAGGTCGGCCAATGGAACCGGGTTTAGGCGTCATGCACTTGAACGTCGCCACCTGAAGCGTGGTTTCGGTCTGACCATACCCTTCATAAAGAGGCATGTTGAACGCCTTTTCCCAGGCATGGAACACCGATTCGTTCAGCAACTCGCCAGCCGTGGTGCAATGACGGAGGGACAGTGTGTACTTGGACAGATCCTCGCGAACCAGGAAACGATACACTGTCGGCGGTGCGCAGAAAGTGGTAATCTTGTTCTCTTCCATGATCTGCAAGAGATGAGCAGGTTCAAACTTGCCCCGGAAATCCCAGACAAAAACGACAGCACCAGCCATCCACTGGCCGTAGAATTTGCCCCAAACCGACTTGGCCCAACCTGTCTCGGACAGGGTCAAATGGATGTCGCCTTCTTCAAGATCGTGCCACATCGCACCTGTTGTAAAATGGCTGGCCGGATAGGAGAAGTTGTGCAGCACCATCTTTGGCAGTCCCGTGGTGCCGGACGAAAAGAAGATGACCATGGGATCATCGCCGCCCGGAGAATCAGCCGTACGCGGAAAGCTCACATCACCGGTCGCCATGAGTTCTTCATAGTCATGCCAGCCGTCATTGGTTTCGCCGTCAATCTGCACAAGATGCTTAAGCCCCGGGCAATCGCCCTTGGCTTCATCCACACGCTCGCAGATGGAATCTTCACAGATTATGGCAGAAATCTTCGCGTAATTCACACGCTGGGAGATGTCCTTCTTGGTCAGCAGAGACGGGGACGGGATAGGCAATGCGCCGATGCGATGCAGTGCGAGCATGACCGTCCAGTATTCCATGCGGCGATACAGGACGAGCATGACCCGATCACCTTTCTTGACGCCCTGCTTTACAAGGGCATTGGCGAGTTTGCTCGACGTTTCCTGAAAGAATCTGAAATCGTATTCGCGGCGAGTACCAGCATCATCTACATGAATAAGCGCGGTCTTTTCCGGCTCCATTGCATCCAGGACATCATAAGAAAAGTTGAAATTCTCAGGACATTCCGGTTTATACCTGGCGCACAAGTCTGCGTAATCGGCGTACTCTTCCTTAGTAAACATGATAAATAACTCCGTGATTCTGAATCAATTTTGCTTTTTTTTCGCACATAAAAAATGACAAACCTTGTTCCGGGCGGACCAAAAAATCGGCCAACCCTACAGAATCACATCAAGGAATTTAACTTCTTTGCCATCCATACCGCGCAGGGCATGGGGCGTTTCGGAGCTGAAATACAGAGAATCACCTGGCTCAACGACTATCGATTCGCCACCAAGACGGACCTCAAGGCGTCCTTCAAGGACATACATGAATTCCTGTCCACGGTGTGCTATCTCGACCATTTCCTCTTCTGGCTTGGGCGGTACCGTGATCAAAAACGGTTCCATTTCGCGTCCAGCGAACTTGTACCCCAGGGATTTATAATCGTAATCCTCACGACGATCCACGGCATAGCCTTCATCTTTACGGACGACGGAATAGGATTTCAGGTGCGGTTCACGCCCGGAAATGAGCGTGGTCAGATCCACCCGGCACAGCCGGGAAACATCCAACATATACCCCACCGGAATCTCAATTGTCCCGGATTCGTACCCGGCAACCTTGTCTTCCGGCAGCCCCAAAAGGTCTGCCATCTCAGCAACGGTCCAGCCGATTCCTTCTCGCAGTCCCACCAAACGGGGCGCAATTTCCTTGTACTGTTCCATATATACCTCCTGTAAGAAATGCCTCCGGCGGCTTAAGAACCCTTTGAAAAGGGTTCTTAAGAATCTCCTAAACTTTTTATTGCCACCCCTGCGGGGTGGGAGATTCTTTCCTAACGAACAAATTTCACCCCTTTGCTCGCACCAACACGCCGCCAACGTGTCTTTATGTACCCTATCCTCCCTCTCTGGCGGCGCGCCAAAAAGTTCTGGATAGGGAGTCTGAGGGAAACCTCTTTCAAGAGGTTTCCCTCAGTCTTCATCTTTATTCTACGCGTCCGGCCACAGAGTGGCTGCGTGATCGCGAAGTTTATATTTCTGAATTTTCCCGGACGCGGTCATGGGATATTCGGTCATGAACGTGACGTATTTGGGAATCTTGTAACGAGCAATCTTGCCACGACAATAATCGATGACATCTTCAGGCTCCAGCTCAACGTCTTCCTTGAGGATGACAAAAGCACCGACCTGTTCGCCGAATTTTTCGCTCGGCACACCGGCCACCTGAACATCGAGAATGCCATCCATGGTGTAAAGGAATTCCTCGATCTCACGCGGATAGATATTCTCGCCACCACGAATGATCATGTCCTTGAGCCGACCTGTGATAGACAGATAGCCATCGTCGTCCATGACGCCGAGATCGCCGGAATGCAGCCATCCATCTTTATCGATGGCGGCAATCGTGGCTTTCTCGTTGTTATAGTAGCCCTTCATGACGTTGTAACCGCGACAGCACACCTCGCCCTGAACGCCGGGAGCACACTCTTCGCCCGTTTCCGGGTCGGTGATTCGAATCTCGACTTCGGGCATGGCCGGACCAACGGTCTCGGTCATATGCTCAATGGTATCACCTATAGTGGTCTGGCTCATGACCGGACTGGACTCGGTGAGGCCGTAGCAAATGGTAATCTCTTTCATGTTCATCTTATCCATGACCCGCTTCATGACTTCCACCGGACAAGGCGAACCGGCCATAATACCGGTACGCAGGGAGGAATAATCGAAACGGTCGAACATGGCATGATCAAGTATGGCGATGAACATCGTCGGCACACCATACACTGCGGTACATTTCTCCTGATCAATAGCAAGCATGACATCCGTGGGCACGAAGTCCTCAAGGATAACCATGGCCACACCATGATTGACGCAGGCAAGCACACCAAGCACACAGCCGAAGCAGTGAAACAGCGGTACGGTCAGGGCAAGCCGATCGCCTGCCTGAAAGTTCTGGTTCTTACCGATCCAGTACCCGTTGTTGGCTATATTGTAATGGGAAAGCTGCACGCCCTTGGGGAACCCGGTGGTCCCGGAGGTGTACTGCATGTTGACCACGTCATGCGGATCAAGCTCAGCCTGACGGGCCTCGTAGTCCTGATCGGAAACCATGGCGGACATGGCCTGCAATTCAGGAATGGAATACATGCCACGATGCTTCTCATGGCCGAGGTAGAACACGCGCTTGAGATGCGGAAACTTGTTGGTCCGAAGTTGACCACGTTCCTGCACTTTGAGTTCCGGCACCTGCTCGTAAACCGAGGCAAGATAGTCATGCCCCCGGTACTCGCCAATAATAAACAAATTCTCGGATTCAGAGTGCTCAAGCAGATATTTAAGCTCGTGAGAACGATAATGGGTGTTGACCGTGAGCAGGATGGCCCCGATCTTGGCGGTGGCGAACTGCAACGCGACCCAGTAAGGCACGTTGTTAGCCCAGATGGCCACCTTCTCGCCCTTTTGCACGCCAAGGCCCATGAGACCTTTGGCGATGGTATCCACCAACTCACCGAATTCCTTGTAGGTCAGACGGAAATCGCGGTCCACGTAGACCACGGCTTCCTGATCCGGCCACTTTTCAACCGCCTCGTCCAAAAGCTGTCCGAGGGTTATTTCACGAAGTGCTGTCATGACGGCCTCCCTATTCGGGGAAGTAGAGGACAGCATAGATTTCGGCCATCTCGTCACCGGAACACGCTACGTTATGCGGTACCACGGAGTTGAAATAGATCGAGTCCCCTGTTTCGAGGATAGTCTCTTCCTTGCCGTACTTAATGCGCACCTTACCGGATTGGACGATGATGAACTCTTCGCCCTCGTGTGAGGAAAGATGGTCGTCCTTGGCGGACTCAGGCATCAATTCAATGAAAAACGGTTCCATATGGCGGTCGGTCTTACCCTTGCCGAGGGAATGGAACTTCAACCCCGGTTCCTTGCCGCCGGGGTGCATGACTAATTCTTCTGTGCGCTCACCAAGGCGCGTGATCAGCGGATCGCTGGACACATGGTCGTCCAAAAAGGTGCCAAGCCGTACGCCAAGGGCGCGGGCCAGTTTCACCAGTGGCTGCAATGAAGGATACATGTCCTCTTCTTCAACAGCGCGAATGAATTCTTCGCTCAAAGTGGTTCGGTTGGCCAAATCCTCAATGGTCAGATTCTGCTTTTCTCGGTAGGACTGAATCCTCTTGCCGATATTGTCCATCAGTGGTGTCTCCTTGAAACATCAACAATTATCTACAATATGTAAAATCTTCTGGAATCATGCGACCCGGAAGACAGTAATTCGCCGTCTTTGCGTGTACCCGAAACGAACCGGATTGTCACCTCAGAGAGCTAGGGCAAGGATGGTCCTTTTTTTTAAAATAGATACATCTTTCCTTCTCGTAACTCGTCAAACGAACATTCATCAGAAGCGTATGCACACCGTATGAGAAGAGTCGAAACCATTTGCATGAAAGAACACCCCCATCAAACCGATGACACATCATGTGAACGTGTTATTTTGTCATTCAACCGCCACCTCCACCGGTTGCCATTCATGGCCCTGCCGTGTAATTTTTACGCATGCACGATGAATTGAAACCAATCGAGGAAATGTCGTGAGCCAAGAAAAGAACAAGGTCGCCCAGGATGACTCCATGGAGGCCGTCACCATTCCCGAAGACGTTGAACTCGAAAAGATTTTCGGCGTCTTCTCCTCTCAATCCGTCAACAGAGTTGGCACTGGCACAACATCCCGCAAAGCCATTCAGAAATCGTACTGGTTTGCCGAAGAAGTCGCCCCCGACGAAAATGGACGAGTCGTCACAGTCCAGCCTCTGAATAACAACAATATCCCGTCCGGTCCCAAGGAAGCCCTTCCCCTGCCCGACTTTCTGGAAAGATTCAATCCGGAACTGGAGTACTATCAGGCGGAAGTTTACCCCAAGATGAAGGAAATGAACTCCACCTTAAAACGGGCCGAACAACAACGCGAACAGGGGGCATTGTACTCAGCACAATTCGAATACGAAGCCACGCTGAATTTTGACGAGCAGAACGTACGCGCCAACTTCGGCCTCGGCCTGACTTATATGGAACGGGGCGAGACAGAAAAGGCGGGTGATATATTTGAACGAGTGGTCGGCCTGGATGCGGCCTTTGCTCCTGAGCACAAACATTTATTCAATGAGTTCGGTATAAATCTGCGCAAATCCAAGCTGATAGATCAGGCCGTTGAGTATTACACCCGTGCTCTTGAGATCACCGAAAACGACGAGAACCTCTACTACAATATTGCCCGCGCCTACTTTGAACAAGGTGATAAAGACGAATGCAAAAGTAACCTTGCCAAAGCGTTGGAGTTGAATCCGTCTTTCGAAGAGGCCAACAAATTCATGGAATATCTCAATAAAGAAGAATAGCGCATGTGCCTGACCCTTGAATCTGTTTCATTTTCCTACCCAGACGGGCCTTCCATTTTGCATAACGCCAGCCTGACTTTCGAGCAGGGGGCGTACTATCTCGTACGAGGTCCATCCGGGTCCGGAAAATCCACCCTGCTTCGCCTGCTCTGCAGGTTGGAAGAGATTCAATCCGGCAATATCCATTACAAGGAATGCGACATAACCGATATCCCCCCGGCATCCCTGCGACGGTGTGTGGCGTATGTACAACAAATACCCACGCTGCTTCCCGGGACTATACGGGACAACCTTTTGCTGCCTTTTTCCTTCCAATCCAACAAAGAAGTCTCCCCTCCTTCAGATCTGGAACTCACCGGCTATTTGGATTCATTTCTGCTCACCGGAGTAACATTGGACAGTGAAGCGGACAGGTTGTCCGTGGGCCAATCCCAGCGAGTATGTCTCATTCGCAGCCTGTTACTCCGCCCGGAGGTCATCCTGTTGGATGAGCC
>Ga0070728_10005910_pt1 | contig 11820 bp, 10 predicted proteins | sample tdDd471_FD_66723 | JGI IMG/M metagenome (GOLD analysis project Ga0070728, IMG submission 66723) | Marine sediment microbial communities from the Atlantic coast under amendment with organic carbon and nitrate - tdDd47.1 | ecosystem: Environmental > Aquatic > Marine > Coastal > Sediment | place...
CGGCTTGTGAAGATTCTCAAAGAGATCAAGCGGCAGCTCCCCTGGGTGGACCGGATCGGCACCTACGCCAACACCAAAAGCATTGCCAAAAAAAGTGTGGAAGAACTTAAAGAGCTGAAAAACCTGGGTCTCTCCATCGCCTACATGGGCCTTGAAACCGGCGACGATGAAACCCTTGCCGCCATCAACAAGGGGGCGGACGCTGCCCGCATGATCGACATGGGCCAGAAAATCCGCTCTGCGGGTATCAAGCTCTCCGTCACCGTGCTTTTGGGCGTTGCCGGACGTGAGCGCTCGATGATACACGCCCAGGAGACCGGCCGGGTCCTCTCAGCCATCGATCCCGAGTTTGTCGGCGCCTTAAGCCTGATGCTCACCCCTGGGACCCCACTTTACGAGGACCATAAGGCAGGAAAGTTCCCTGTTCTTGAGCCCGATGAACTGCTTCGGGAGCTGGGCGCCATGATTGCCGCCACCCATTTGACCGACGGCCTTTTCCACTCCAACCACGCTTCCAACTACCTTCCCATACGGGCCAAACTGCCCGAAGAGAAGGAGGGAACCCTGGAGCTGATCAACAAGGCTCTCCAGGGAAAAGTGGCCTTGAAACCGGAGCATTTGCGGGCCCTCTAATCCATTGATTTGGTTTGACAAAGAAAGAGATCCACTGTAGAACCAGTGGCTCAAAACATAATCCGGGTAACCTAAGGCCTGCAGGAAAAGCGGTGCACATGAGATACTTGTGCACTCTCCGTGCGGCGTGCCCTGCTCAGTGTCCCTGTGTTTTTTCCACCGGGCAGTACATCCAACATGAGTCAGGCCTCGGTTTTCCAGAGCCCGTATATCAAGATACGCCCGAAAAGAGTCGGCGCGGAGAGTGCCCAGCAGGATCCTTACGTGATTTTTCTGTTGCGAGCCACCACTGCATGCTGTGTGTTGACACAGCTTGTCCGACTTTTTTAAGGGGCCATCATAAAAAACAGTAAGGAGACAGTACGCCATGAGCGACAGCCAGCTCACCCTTGACGATCTTTGCATCAACACTCTGCGCACCCTGGCCATGGATGCGGTTCAAAAAGCCAATTCCGGTCACCCTGGTGCCCCCATGGGTCTGGCACCGGCCGCCTATGCGCTCTGGACCAAGCACCTCACGCACAACCCCAAGAACTCTGCTTGGCCCGATCGCGATCGGTTTGTCCTCTCCGGTGGCCACGGCTCAGCTCTGCTTTACAGCCTGCTTCACCTCACCGGGTACGGCCTCACCATTGAAGACCTTCAGAACTTTCGTCAGTGGGAGAGCAAAACCCCCGGTCACCCCGAATACGGCCACACCAACGGCGTGGAGGTGACCACCGGTCCCCTGGGCCAGGGCATCGCCAACGCAGTGGGCATGGCCATGGCCGAGCGCCACATGGCTGCCACCTACAACACCGATGAGCACACCATCGTGGACCACCGCACCTACGTCATGTGCGGCGACGGCGACCTCATGGAAGGCGTCGCCCTTGAAGCCATCTCCATGGCCGGTCACCTTAAGCTCGGCAAACTCATCTGCCTCTATGACGACAACGAGATCACCATCGAGGGCGGCACCGAGATCGCCTTCACCGAAGATGTGGCAGCCCGATTTGAAGCCTGCGGCTGGAACACCATCCGCGTTGCAGACGGCAACAACCACGAAGCCATCGACGCGGCCATCACCGAGGCCAAAGGCCAGGACGAAAAACCCACCGTCATCCTGATGCGCACCACCATCGCCTATGGCAGCCCCAACAAAGGCGGCACATCCGGAGCCCACGGTTCCCCCCTGGGCGAGGAAGAGATTCTCCTCACCAAAAAGACCCTCGGCTGGCCCTACACCGAGCCCTTCTTCGTACCCGAAGAGGCCAAAGAGGTCTTCGGCGCATGCATTACCAAAGGTGAAGCAGCCGAAGACGAATGGCAGGCCCGCTTCAACGCCTACGCCAAGGCACACCCCAAGCGCACCAACCAGTGGGTGGACGGCGTCAGCGGCTTCCTCACCTTCGGATGGGACAAGGAGATCCCCACCTTCAAGCCCGAAGATGGGAAAATCGCCACACGCTCTGCCTCCGGCAAGGTCCTGAACAGCATTGCCCCCAACCTGCCCGGCCTCATCGGCGGTTCCGCCGACCTCGCGCCTTCGAACAACACCTACATGGCCTGCAGCCACGAGTTCCAGAACGGGGCCTTCGATGGCCGCAACATCCGTTTCGGTGTCCGTGAACACGCCATGGGTGCCGTGATGAACGGTATGTTCGCCCACGGCGGCGTGCGCCCCTTCGGCGGCACCTTCCTCGTGTTTGCCGACTACATGCGCCCCGCCATCCGTGTGGCAAGCCTCATGAAGATGCCCATCATCTACGTCTTCACCCACGACAGCATCGCTGTCGGCGAAGATGGCCCCACCCACCAGCCCGTGGAACATGTGGCCGCTCTCAGGGCAATTCCCGGCCTCACCGTGCTGCGTCCCGGCTGTGCCTCCGAGACCGCCGATGCCTGGCGCCTGGCCCTTAAGATCACCGACGGCCCCACGGCCATCATTCTCTCCCGACAGGGCCTGCCCGTCTCCGACCGCAGCCAGTCTGAAGGGTCCGTTCCCAGCGGCGCCTACATCCTCAAAGACACCGAAGGGACCCCCGACGCCATTCTCATGGCCTCCGGATCTGAAGTGCATATCAGCGTGGAAGCCGCAGAGAAACTTGCCGAAAAGGGCGTCAAAGCCCGCGTGGTGAGTATGCCCAGTTGGGAGCTTTTTGAGATGAACCAGCAGAACTACAAGGACTGGGTCCTCCTGCCCGAGGTCAAAACCCGTGTGGCCGTAGAAGCCGGCATCGCCATGGGTTGGGATAAGTATGTGGGCGACAAAGGCACCGTCATCTCCATGGAGGGCTTTGGGGCCTCCGCTCCCGGCGGTACCCTCCTCGAAAAGTTCGGGTTCACCTCAGACAACATCGTTGAGAAGACCCTGGCGCTCATCGAAAAGAACAACGCGTAAAGGCCTTAAAAGCAGGCCTCCGGCGGCAAGGTGAGCCACCTTGAAAGCTGGTTGCGAATGTGTGATAAAAAATAAAAAAGCCCGACAGCTTAAATGCTGTCGGGCTTTTTTTATGAAGCGGGCGTGCCATACCCGAGGTACAGCTGCGATTGCAAAAGAGACGACCTCAGAAAAAGGCCTCTACGATTTGACCCGGGGAACAAGAGGTAAAACCAAGCTCAGCAACCGTCATGGCCATCTTACGACCATGATAGTTGAAAAGCTCAAATGTTGATCCACGGGCGCAGCCCGTCAGCAAATGTGATGTACCTGAGGTACGAAGGTACGGAGCATTTGCGAACCTGGGTTCCAAGGGCTCAGCCCTTGCCGCCGGAGGCAGGCTCTTAATACCTGTAGTGATCCGCCTTGTAGGGACCTTCCACGGGCACGCTGATGTAATCGGCCTGCTCTTTGGAGAGGGTGGTGAGCTTCACGTTCAGGCGATCGAGGTGCAGTCGGGCCACCTCTTCGTCCATCTTCTTGGAGAGGGTGTAGACCTTCACATCGTAATTGTCGGTGGCCAGCTCAATCTGGGCCAGGGTCTGGTTGGTGAAGCTGTTACTCATAACAAAGCTGGGGTGACCTGTGGCGCAACCGAGGTTCACCAGACGGCCTTCGGCCAGAACGATGATGGAACGGCCGGAGTTCAGGGTCCACTTGTCCACCTGGGGCTTGATGTTGAGGCAGGTGCAGCCTTCATCAGACTCGAGGTAAGCCATGTCGATCTCGTTGTCGAAGTGGCCGATGTTGCAGACGATGGCCTCGTCCTTCATCTTCTCCATGTCCGCGCCGGTGATGACGTGGTAGTTGCCGGTACAGGTAACAAAAATGTCGCCCTTGTCCACAGCATCTTCCATGGTGATCACTTCAAAGCCTTCCATGGCCGCCTGAAGGGCGCAAATGGGGTCGATCTCGGTGACCATCACGCGAGCACCGTAACCACGCATGGAGCGGGCACAGCCCTTGCCTACGTCGCCGTAACCGAAGACCACAACAACTTTACCGGCAAGCATGATGTCGGTGGCACGCTTGATGCCGTCAGCCAGAGACTCCTGGCAACCGTAGAGGTTGTCGAACTTGCTCTTAGTGACGGAGTCGTTGACGTTGATGGCGGGGAAGAGAAGCTCACCGGCCGCTTCCAGCTGATAGAGACGGTGCACGCCAGTGGTGGTCTCTTCGGAAACACCCTTGATCTTGGCAGCCATCTTGGTCCACTTCTGGGGGTCCACTTTGTAAGCAGCCTTGAGGCGATCCAGGAAGCATTTCTCTTCAGCGTTAGAGGGCTCACGGTCGAGAAGTGAGGGGTCTTTTTCCGCCTTCACACCTTCGTGAATGAGCATGGTGGCGTCGCCGCCGTCGTCCACGATGAGGTCGGGGCCGCTGCCGTCAGGCCAGGTGAGGGCCATCTCGGTGCACCACCAGTACTCTTCCAGGGTCTCACCCTTCCAGGCAAAGACAGCAGAAGACTCGTTGGCTGCAATGGCGGCCGCCGCGTGATCCTGGGTGGAGAAGATGTTGCAGGAAGCCCAGCGAAGGTCCGCGCCCAGCTCCTTGAGGGTTTCAATCAGCATGGCCGTCTGAATGGTCATGTGAAGGCTGCCCATGACCTTGAGGCCGGCAAGGGGCTTTTCGGGGCCGTACTTTGCGCGTGAAGCCATGAGTCCGGGCATCTCCAGCTCGGAAAGCTGCATGTCCTTGTTGCCCCACTCTGCCAGGCCCATATCGGCTACCTTGTTCTTAAGGGTCAAATCGAGTTCCTGAAACGCCATGTCGCGTCCTCCTTAGATGTTCTATTGTCTATAATAGATGACTGTTTGTGTCTTGGTTGTTTGTGCACACTTTTTGTGATCATTTTCACAACCGCAAAAAACAAATATGAAGCCTCCGGCGGCCCTGCCGGGGGCCAAACTTTTGAAAAGTTTGATAAACAGGTTTTGGTCGTTTTCCCAAAAAAACCTTCTGCGACGGCTCTCGACCCGAGGAACGAGGGGCAAGAGCCGTCGCAACCTGGGGTCCAGGGGATCATCCCCTGGCCGCCGGAGGCCTTTCCGCCCTCACCGCCTGGCAAATCATGACGGCAGGGCCCCGTGTGGGGGAAAACCGTCTTGTGCTCTCCAGGGTGAAACCGGCTTCGTTGAGCCAGGAGAGGAGCTCACCTTCTGAGAATCCCAGCCATCGATCCCCGAACCGATCCCGGAGGGATTCGTCGGCGTGCTGCTCGAACTCTGCGATGAGAAGATGCCCGCCCTCGGCCACCACCCTGCACGACTCCTTCAAGGCCACCCTGGGATCATCCAGATGGTGAAGGGCCAGGGAGATAACCGCAAGGTCCACTTCACCGTCCCCCATGGGGAGGTGTTCCAGTTCGCCCAGACGGAGGTCAAAACCGCCCCCCAGCACCTGAAGCCGCTTTTCCGCCTCTTTGAGCATATTGGGAGAGCTGTCCACCCCCAGCACCTTGTCAACCCGCTCGGCAAGCCGGGTCATAAGGGTTCCGGAGCCACAGCCCAGGTCCACTGCCATCCGGCACGATGGAACCTCCGCCATCAGGGCCTCATTCAAATCAAAATCACCGATGATATCCGCCTTCAGGTGTTCCCACCTGGGGGCGATGTCATCGAAAAATTTCAACCTGCGAAGCCTCCGGTCCCGAATCACAGCCTCGGCCCGCGTGAGGTCCTCCTGAATCAGGGAATCGTCCTTTGAGAGAGACTCCACCATGGACGCCACCAGGGCCCCGTCCCCTTCTTTTTCTGCGGAATAGAAGGCCCACACCCCATCCCGACGACAAGCCAGAAGCCCACAATCCGTAAGGATTTTAAGGTGTCTGGAGATACGGGACTGCCCCATATCCATGAGGGCAACGATCTCGTTCACGCTCATTTCATGGTGAAGAAGGATATGGTAGAGGCGGATGCGTGTGCTGTCCGCCATGGCTTTGAAATAGATGAGGCTTTTCATGCCCGAATGCTCTCCCGGTCGTTGTCGATATCCATATATCAAGATTTATTGATATATTATTTTCACCCCTTCTGTCAAGGCGTTACCCATACCCTCCCTCCGGAAAATGACCTTGCGCCTCGATGAACCCGTGGCTATAATAAACAGATATGCAGGCAACATGCACCGTAGAGCAGTGACCCTTGCCAGGCACACCGACATGCGGCCCCACCCGAATTGTTAACCGACCTTCCCCTTAGCGGGCTACCGAAGGACTGACACCTATGGATTTAAAAGCAATTGGAGAGGATCTTGGCCTGGAAGAGGAAGAGTTCCTTGAAATTGTCGAACTCTTTCTGGAAACGGCTGAGATGGATATAGACCGACTGAAGCAGGCCCTTTCAGACAGTGACATACAAGCCCTCAACGAGGCGGCCCACTCCCTCAAAGGGTCTGCCGGCAACTTGGGGTTTACAGAGATCTATACCCTTTCCAAAGAGATCGAAAACGCTACCCGTGACAATGCCCTGGCAACAATCCCGCCTGTGCTGGAGTCCATTGAAAAGCTGAAGGGAAATATCCAGGCGGCCTTGACCGCCAAAAGTACCTGATACACCACCCGAGACGTCTTCCATACCTGACGAGGTGATCCATGTCCCCCAGTTTCACCATCCTGGTCGCCGATGACAACCCTGTAAACCGCAAGTTGATGGCCAAGACCCTTCAAAAGGAAGGGTTTCGGATCGTCACGGCTGGGTCCGGTAAAGAGGCCAGAAGAATGGCCGCGGCAGAACCTCCGGACCTTATCCTTCTGGATATCCGCATGCCCGGAGAGACGGGCTTTGATGTGATCAAACACTTTAAAGCCGATGCCCGCACCGCCTCCATTCCCGTCATCTTCCTGACGGGGGTCACCGATGTTGACTCCAAAATTGAAGGATTCAACCTTGGGGCCGTGGATTACATCACCAAGCCCTTTCACCCCCAGGAGGTTTCCGCACGCGTCAGCCTCCACCTGAAGCTCTCCATCGCCACCAACTCCCTCATCAACAGCCAGGCGGAAAAACTCCGGCAGCTGACCGAAGCCCAGGCATCGTTCCTCATCACTCCGGAACAGGAGCCCGGCGCCCGTTTCGGTGTCGACTACATGGCCCTCCACGAAGCCGGGGGAGACTTCTACGATGTCCTGCACATTTCGGATGATATTTACGGCTATTTTGTCGCCGATTTCTCCGGGCACGACATCAGCACCGGCTACCTCACATCATCCGTCAAAGGGCTCCTGAAGCAGAACTGTACGCAGGTTTACACCCCCATGGAGAGCATGAACCTCATCAACGGGGTCCTTGTGGAGATCCTTCCGGCCGAAAAATACCTCACCGCCTGCTACGCAAGGCTGAACCGACAAAAAGGTCTTCTGGGTATCGTCTTTTCGGGGCACCCACCGGTCTGCTACGTCCCAAAGGGAGGCCCCCCAAGGCTCGTCGGGGCTGCCGGAGACCCCATGGGCATGTTCCAGAGCGCTCTTTTCGGACTCACCACACTTAATGTCTCAGAGGGAGACCGCATTTATATCTACACGGATGGGCTGGTGGAGTCCCCCTCCACAAAAAAAACCTGGCACAGTGAGACGGGCAAAATGATTGATGCCTGCGACAAGGCCCGGTCAATCCCCATTCAACTGGCCCCTCAAACCGTGTCAGCTCACCTCTGCCCCAACCGGGACACCCAGGAAGACGACATGGTCATCCTCGCCTTGGAGGTGTGACGTTTATGAACCCGTTCACCCTGAAAAAAAAGCCCGACGGCCTTGAGATCGAAATGCAGGCATCCCTGACCCTGGTGGACAGAGCCGTGGAGGATGTCAAAGCGTTCTGCAAGGAAAAGGGACTCTCCCGCTCTCTGTTCACCATCATGATCACCATGCGGGAAGGCCTCACCAACGCCGTCCGGCATGGCGCAGCCCTCTCCCCCGACGACCCCATCCGTTTTTCCATCTTTCTTGGGGACAACATTGTTCACATGGAGTTTGAAGACAGGGGACCCGGATTCGACTGGCAAACCATGGTCGAAACGCAAAGCCCCACCGATTCGGAAGGGGGGCGTGGCATTGAAATCATGAGAAAATACTGCCACAACATGGTGTATAGCAAGCGGGGCAGTCACCTTCACATCTCCATTCGTGTATAAGGCCGTCAATAAACATTGAAAAAACGTTCACAATTCTCTACCGTTACAACCATGGGACATGTATTCGACTATCAGGAAGCCGGGCAATATGCCCAATGGCTTGAAATGGACAGGCACCGCGATGCCGCCGAACGCCAGGCCCAGCTGCTGGTAAAGCTCACCAAGCCGGCCTATGGCGATCGAATTCTGGACATCGGCTGCGGCACAGGGGCGACCCTTGCCTGCCTGGACGGCATGAAGCCCGGTCTTGATTTCACCGGACTGGATGCATCCACCTACATGCTGGATATCGCCGGTGAAACGCTGAAAAATCGCGCCGATTTGTTCAAAGGCACTGCCGAAGAGCTGCCCTTTGAGGACAACGCATTTAACTTTGCCATCCTCAACCTCACCCTGGAATTTGTGGAGTCTCCGGAAAAAGCCATCGCCGAAGCGGCTCGCGTTGCCAAGGACCGCCTCTACATTGGATTTTTCAACCGCCTCTCCCTGGGTGCTGTCCCCTCCCTCGGCAAAGGGCTCCATGGAAACGCCGTCTTCTCCAAAGCACGGTTTCTCTCCACCTGGGAGGTGCGGCAGCTGATTCGAGGGATCCTGGGCAAGGTACCCGTCACCTCACGGACCATTACCTACCATCCGCCCGCCGGGGGGCGTCTCCTCGGACGCCTTTTTCAGCGCCTTCCGTATGGGGCCTACACAGGCATGTCCGTCAGCCTGGTGCCCCGCTTCACCACCCGCCCGCTGTCGATTTTTACCGAAAAAACCAGACCGCAGAACATGAGCATTGGGGAACAGTTTTTCAAACCTGATCCCCAGTAAAAACTGGATATGGCCCCACGGCCGCCAAGGAGCCCATCATGGTCGAAGCTCTGTTGTATCAACGCCTGGAAAAAAATGCGGTCCGCTGCAACCTCTGCAGCCATCGCTGCACCATCAAAGAAGGAAGGCGGGGCAGATGCAGTGTTCGAGAGAACAGGGGGGGAATTCTCTACTCCCTTGTCTACGGCCAGCTGGTGGCTGCCGCCTCAGACCCTGTTGAAAAAAAACCAATCTGGCATGTGGCCCCCGGAAGTATCGCCTTTTCCGTTGCCTCCGTGGGGTGCAACTTCAGCTGCAGCTTCTGCCAGAATGCCGAGATATCCCAAACGCCCCCCGACGGACAAAAGCGTGAAGGTGTGACCGTCACCCCGGAGGAGGCAGTGGAACACGCCCTCGCCGCAGGTGCCCGAAGCATCGCCTTTACCTACACCGAGCCCACCGTGGCCTTTGAGTTTGTCCTCGACACAGCCCGCCTCGCGCGGGAAAAGGGACTCGTCACCATCCTCGTTACCAACGGCTTCATGACCTTCGAGGCCATTGACCTGCTGGCCCCCCACCTCACCTGTGCCAACGTCGACCTCAAGGCCTACACCCAGGAGTTCTACAAGCGTTATTGCCGTGCCTCCCTGGAGCCGGTGAAGGATGCCATACTCTACCTCAAGCAAAAAGGGGTCTTCCTGGAGATCACCACCCTTCTCATTCCAGGGCTCAACGACAGCATGGAGGAGGTGGGAAACATCGCCCGATTTATCGCCGAAGGACCAGGCGTTGCCACCCCCTGGCACATCAGCCAGTTCTACCCCACCTACCGCATGACCGATCGCCCCCCCACCCCCATGGAAACCATTCTCGCCGCACGAGATGTTGGAATCGAAGCCGGATTGCGCTATGTATACACCGGTAATCTTCCACAGAATACGGGAGAAAACACATTCTGTTACGGCTGCGGCAGAGCGGTGATCCAGCGATCGGGTTACCGTCTTATGGCTGTGGATATCAAGGACAACCGCTGCAGCTTCTGCGGCACATACATTGACGGTATTGATATTGATGGACAGACTTCGTAATCGGATCAAAGCGGCCATGACCTCTCCCTTCGCCGCAAAATTGAAAGAGACCCTCGTCGTTTACGGGCGTATGATCAAGTTCAGCCACACCATCTTCGCCCTCCCCTTTGCCCTCTCCGCAGTGGTCCTGGCGTCCTCCGAAGCGCCCCTTACCTTTTTCAAGCTCCTCTGGATTCTCGTAGCCATGGTGGGCGCACGAACCGCCGCCATGGGCGTGAACCGCATCGTGGACGCCGACATCGATGAAAGCAACCCGCGAACGGCCATGCGGGAGATCCCCAAAGGGGAGATCGCCAAAAAAGAGGCCTGGCTGGTGGTGGCAGGCGCCTCCCTTCTCTTCATCTTCGCCGCCTGGATGCTCAGCCCCCTTTGTTTTAAACTCTCCTTTCCGGTGCTGATCCTTCTGTGCGCCTACTCCTTTACCAAACGCTTTACCTGGCTCTGCCATATTTACCTGGGCTTCGCCATCTCCCTGGCGCCATTGGGCGCCTGGGTCGCTGTCACCGGAGGGTTCTCCTGGGGCATCCTGACCCTAAGCCTCGCCCTGCTCACCTACATCGCCGGCTTTGACATTCTCTATGCCTGCCAGGACACCGACTTCGACAGGGACAAGGGCCTTCACTCCATCCCGGCAAACCTGGGCGTACCTAAGGCGATGCAGATCTCCACCGGCATTCACGTTGCCACCTTCATCTTCATGCTCCTGCTCTGGCCCATTTTCCACCTGGGCTGGCCCTACGGCCTCGCCGTCGCCGTCATCGGCGCCCTTCTCGTGGTGGAGCACAAGCTGGTGAAACCCGACGACCTCACCCACGTCAATATCGCCTTCTTTCACATGAACAGCATCATCTCCGTCGTGCTCTTTGCAGGCATCCTCGCCGGCCACCTGACAGGGAGCCTGTAGGATGAAACGCATCGTCACCGCCCTCTGCGGTGCCTCCGGAGCCCTCTACGGCCTCCGCCTGGTAAAAGCCCTGGCCGAGGCCGGAACGGAAGTCGACCTCATCGTCTCAAAGGCGGGACTGATCGTGGCCGAAGAGGAGTTGGGTCTTTCTGAGAAACAGTTCAGAGAGACCCTTGAAGGGTTCTGCCCAAAAAACGCTGACACCACCCTTCGCGTCCACGACGTCAACGACTTCACCGCGGCCCCGGCCAGCGGCTCCTGCCCCGTCGACGCCATGGTGGTGGTCCCCTGCACCATGGCCAGCCTGGCCGCCATCGCCACGGGCAACGGACGCAACCTCATCCACCGGGCCGCGGACGTCACCCTCAAAGAGAAGCGCCCCCTCGTCCTCGTCCCCCGGGAGATGCCCTACAGCCTCATCCACCTGAAAAACATGACCGCCGCAGCCGAAGCAGGCGCCACCATCCTGCCCGCATCGCCTGCCTTCTACTCCAGGCCGGAGACCTTAGAGGCCCTCGCCGACACCGTGGTGGCCCGCATCCTCGACCACATCGGCGTCACACCGGCCCGGGAGTTGGTGCCCCGGTGGAAGGCATAAAAACTTGCCTTCCGGCTGCAAAGGGATGAACCCCTTGCCCCCAGGTTCGTGAATGCTCCGAGCCCTCGTTCCTCGGGCACGTCACATTCACAGCGTTACAAAACTTGAAGCGGTCGTTGCACATACTTCAGCTTTAGAGGCGGGCGCAGCCCGAGCCAAACGCCATTGCAATTTACCCCGAGGATCGAGGGCCAAAGCGCAACGACATCCAGCTTTCGAGGTGTTTTTGCCTAATGTGGCTTCGCCACCC
>Ga0070728_10005912_pt1 | contig 11820 bp, 8 predicted proteins | sample tdDd471_FD_66723 | JGI IMG/M metagenome (GOLD analysis project Ga0070728, IMG submission 66723) | Marine sediment microbial communities from the Atlantic coast under amendment with organic carbon and nitrate - tdDd47.1 | ecosystem: Environmental > Aquatic > Marine > Coastal > Sediment | place...
GTAAGAATTATACGGTGCCGACCATTGGGCATATGATTAAGATTTTAAGTCGCCATAAATTTAAAGATATAAAAGGCGAAATGCAGCTGATTGAATCGCTGATACAAGGGGTTTTGAACAGTGATGTAGAAATCGACCCACAAACGAAAGCGTTTCTACTGCTGCAAATGCCTTCTCCCATCTTTTTAGATATGCCAAGAGCAGGTAATGAAGACTACAGTGAATCCATCAGTTCGTTACGTTATTTATTACAAGGTGTTGATGAGCAACAAAATATGTTGGATCAAAGTGTTGACCTTAATGTCCTTCCTGAAATGACGAATTTTTTCGATGATGAAGTAACGGCCAAGGCTAAACAGGATTATGCGGAAAAATATGCACAGCAGCATTTCTTGAATCGTAGTTGTAAACGATTAAAGGCTAAGTCATCGGTCTACCTTAATCATTTGTCTTTACATATCAATTCAGAAGGTGACGCTGATGATATTGAGTTTAAGTCTCTGGATAACTTAACGGTAAAGCTTTGTCCTGAAGATGATTTTAGTGGTCGCAGTAAAAAGAACTTTGGTATTGGCGAGTTAGTTTCACTTTCGCTTTCGTCAAAAAGCAAATTGTCGGAACAGCAATTAGCACAACTCTATTGGAGAGTCGAGAGTGGGTCAGGTTACTTGTTTTCAAATGGCTATGGCGAGGCCTGTTATGTTGCAGGCGCAAAAGAAGAGCAAGCAAGTTTGGTCTTGTCCTATTTCTGTGGCGAGCACTCGGGTGAAGATATACTCGATGTTGATGTGCCAACAGTGGCACCCGTTGATGCCACTATGGTTCAGAGCCAAGGAACTGGATTGCGTCATATTCATAATACATTTTCGGTTGGCTTCAAAGGCGAAATATTATTGACGCCAGATGATGTCTCTTATGCCAATGTCACTTTCAGAGAAGGTACATGTGTCGGTGTCGGAACTGGATGGTTGAACTACTTAAATGGTGAAGTTCATGCCATCGGAACGGCTTGCACCATCACCAATAATAGGGTGAATGGGATTGATACGGTATTTACTGGCTCGAGAGGTCAGCCATACGGTGTCGGTGACTTTAATTGGCCCATTCCGTGGCAGTATAGAGAAGGTACTGGAAACTGGACGACCTTTACGACGGCTAATCATCATCAAACGTCGGGTGCTGAAGGACAGGCAATGATTGAAAAGAAAGGCGCAGGTCCATTTACCAAAAATGCGGCTGATCCAGATTCGAACTATTAGTTCGCCATTAATGATACATAGATAACTACCGGCTATTGCCGACAAACAAGGCTCTTTTTGGGTGTGTACCGTTTAATGCTGAAGAACGGTTAAGTTAACGCCCGATATAGAGCCTTTAACTTATGACGTTAGAACCTTCGAACAGTAACAGAATGAATCGACAGTCAGTTGATTAACTGAACAATGGAATAGAACGGGGTATTGATAGATTTTTAAGGGCTCTCTTTGATTAGTTGCTTTGCTGCTATCTCTCGTTGAGAATAAATGGTGAATATCATGATATTTTGGGGAGCAATCTTCAGCATCGCATGACAGTTGAATAGGGTTTTCATATACTCAGAGTTTAAATAAATACTCAAGGAAGCGTTATGAGTTCTGATTATTCTAATTCCACCTCGCACAACAATTCAATTTCACAAAGCAATCGTGTTGTCGAAAATAATAAAATTACACTAAAAGTTCCCTGTGATTTAATTGAGGGCACTTACAATGATGTGCCTTCAATTACAGCAATCAGTCGTTTTCATATTATTCCAAACACTCAAGAAGATTGGCTTTCGTTAATTGTTAATAATGAAGGTGAACGCGTTGCCGTTGAGCAGTTAAAAATTCAATTTACGCCTGCTCGTCCAGGGCAAGAATACCTCGAAGGGTTACAAAGAATATTCTTACTTTGCGACATTGAGAATAAGACAAGTGAAGGTGAGTGGGCATTTGCTGCCAATGGCATAGTCATTCCCAAAGAACCAGAGTTAACCGACTTTGAAATCACCACCGAGCTATTGAATGATAAAAAGCAATTGTTAATTATCATCGATAAAGTGGGCAATACGGGTTCTGAGCCAGGGAAAACGCATTATTTAAAGCTAGGATTCAATTTTGTGGCAACCTGTACCAATATGAATGGGTATACCAAAGCCTATTTGTCACAAGATCCTAGCGTTGATTTGGGTCGACCCATTGGCGGTTAGTTACACCGCATCGCGTTATTGTTCAGACTCATTAATTCTTGGAACTCTGGCTCTGAGCACAAAGGATCAAATCGAGGAAGATCAAACCACCGAACTCCCATTCCTTGCTCAATGGCTAATTCGACGAAATACAATGCCGACTGTGTATCCTTTAAACTGGTATGCACGGCGGCGGCAGTAAAATAAACGTCGAGATTTTCAGGTGCCTTTTGTTTTGCCACTTGTAAAGCTTCTAGTGCGGGACGATTTTGTTCTAGGCGAACATAGGCTTGTGCATTTTGTAATAGCGCACTGACCGTTTCTAATTTATCTTTGTTGAGCTCAATAACGGTTTTGTACTCTTCTGCGGCTTGTGTGCGCTTGTTCTGAACCCACAAGGTATCCGCCCAATTGAGACGCCATGTCGGGTTTGATGGTTGATGTTCAACTAAGCTTTTGAGTTTTCCATAAGCGTGTTCGTATTCGCCCAAAAGAAGATACGCAATGGCTAGATTATTTTGATCGGTTCCTTGAAAGTGCTGAGCAAGTGCCTTTTTAAAACCTTCGATAGCAGACTCAAATTGGCCAGTAAACAGATGAAACGATGCAAGCAATCTATTGGCTCGGTAATCGTTGGGTAGTGTGTTTATAATTTGCTCTAAAGTACGTATCGCCTCGTCAGTATTGCCTTGCCACCATAAGGTTAAGCTTAAGTTAAATTGTAAATCGATACTCGGTCGTAGTTGAATGGCCTTTTTAAAATAATCAGAGGCGTTTTCAAATTGACTATTATGATAAAAGTACTGAGCATTTAACTCATAAGCAATGGCTGGATCGCTTGACAATGTTTGTATCTTACTTATAGACGATCTTGCTTTATGATTGTCGGCCTGATTGAGTGCTAGCCAAAATAGATTAACTTGATAATTGAGGGTGTCTTTATAACGGTTAGGCGCATTAATGAGTAGTTTTTCTAATCGAGCAAGCTCTTTTTCTTGGCGAGTTTCATGGTATAAATTTAATGCGACTTCTCGATAAAGAGAGTAGAGGATATCAATATTATTATGCTGTTGAATGAATTCAAATAGCTCTTTTTCAAGTTGCACTGATGATTTAGAGCCGAATCTTACTTGATAATAAATATTTAAAAAGCTAATTAATTCGCTATCGCTTAATGTATTGAGTCGATTATTTAGGTCACTGGAGGTAGCGAAAATTCGCTTCATTTGTAGTTGCACTGTACTCAGCAAATCTCGATGGCTCTTATAGTGTACAGGCCAACGCTCAAACGACTTAATGGTTAAGTTCGGATCGATTCTTCGAATTTCAGCTTCACATATAGAGTTTTCACAATGAATTGAGGTGGTCAGTAGCTCATCGACAGCAGTTGACTTTGCAATACTCACTAAGTCTAGGCCACCAGTTGATATTTCATCGAAAGCAATGAGCCGAAACTGACGATTTTGCGAAATAAATTCGCGAGCAGCAGAGTCGATGGCGGCTTCCATTAGTTGAACTTGTGTTCTTGATACTGAGTCATCGTTTTTGATTGTCGGCGGTATGACTGCGATACGAACGTTATTAAAATGAAATGTCGAATGACAATAAGTGATAATTAATGTTGCCGGTACGATGACAATCAATAGATAGCGACTGAGTATTGAAAGTCGTTGCTTCCCTAAAAGACGTTTTAACCACTGACTTTTCCTACGCTTTTCAATTTTTCGAAATTGACGTTGTGACTCGTATTTATTTTGTTCTAAATTCTTTGAATCATCTGAGTGCGATCCATATGAGAATCCATCTATTGGCTGATGATTTTGTGAATAAGTTACCTCGAGTTCATTGTTCGCAAATGGGTTCGGAAAGGTATCCATTAAATCGGAACTGGTTGTGTTAATCAATACGCTTTTGCAACGGGCTCTAACTTGATCGGCGGTAAAGTATCTCGCTTCCTTTTCAATACTTAATAATTGTTTAAGCATTGATGATATTTCAATGGGTATGTTAGGTAGGCTGTTGATAATGTCTGGGACAGTGTTCAACTTCGCGAGAAGTTGTTCTTTAGAGGAAGCTTGTATTTCTTTCGGTGAAATCGAAATCAACGGGTAGCCCGCCAATAGCTCGAAGGCTAAAAGAGCAAAACAATACAAGTCAGTGTGCTCTGATAAGCCTTCTCCAGTTATTGCCTCGGGAGTAATGTTTGATAGGCTTATAAAGTGGCTACTCGAATCTTCATGCACATTTGACAGTTTAGCAACGCCAAAGTCAGCAATCTTGGCCGTGTTTCTTTCGTCGACTAAAATATTGCTTAACTTGAGATCGCAATGTAAATAGCCTTTATTATGCGCTGCGGTTAGACCCTTTGCGATCTCATACAGCCATTTTAGTTGTTGCAGTTGAGAGGCATTCTTTACTAATTGTGAATGAGCCAAGGTGCGACCGTTGACGTATTCCATGATCATCCAAATCTCTTGATGGTACTCTCTGATGGAGAGAATTTGAACGATATTCGGATGATTGAGTTTTGCCAATGCTCGCGCTTCTTTGAGCAATACATTGGGTTTGGCAACACGACCAGAATGTTTTGCGACTTTAATCGCTACCAAGCGATCAAGAGCAAGCTCCGTTGCTAAATAAACTTTTCCCATACCGCCTTCACCGATAATACGCTCGATACGGAAATCGTTTTGCTCGTCCCAGTCTGCTTCTATTAACATGAAAGTCCTTGTAATTCGCTATTCAATCAGCGCATGGTCACTTAAGAGTTAGTGATTGATCTCAAGGTGATTCCCTTTGTAAATCTTGAAATGGCTACCGCCAAATCGAATTTCACCTGGTCGGCGTTCAATAAAGTGATCGCTATCGATAACGTAACTGGCAAGATCCGCAAATTGTTTGCGAGCTCGGTGAATTTGTATATTTAAATGGGAAACGTCGACACCAATTTCAGACGCTAGTTGTTCGGTATAAACCCAACCACAGCTGCTATCATCTAGGCCTTTATTCGCATCACTATGACGATAACGAGCCAGTAATAATGCTAAGTAATGGTGAGTTCGAATTTTTAAATCATACTGGTTATTTAAGAAATTAAACTGAAGTTCGACTTTTTCTTCATCAAGACTGACATTAAACTGAAAGGAAAGATCCGATATACAAGGTGCATTTTTATTGATCTCTTGAGTATTTTCAATCACGCGATTTTGACGAAATACCCATTGCACTTGATTAATTTTAATTCGCTCTTCATCACCCATTCGAATTGGTGGAGCATGATTGTCTTGACTGTATTCGACGAACCACTGGTGCAGGTTTCGGTCATGAAAAATAACAACTTCGGGGTTTGCCTCATTCGGCAATAGCATATAGTCATCGAGAGGAATTATTGAACTGTCTTGTAATTTCTTGAGGCCCGCTTCAGGGAGGCTCGCTTCTGAGAGACCCATTTGTGAGTCGAGATTGTGATTGGCCGAGTCCGTATTTTCTGCCTGAAGAAAATCTTTAGGTGGATTTAAATCAATGACAGTAATCGATTCACCATCAACTCGACCAAAGTGAATGGTATCATTGGGTTTAAGAACGACCTCTTGAGCTGGTGGAAGTTTCTGCTGATTTAACCAGGTTCCATTGCTACTCAGATCACGCAACACCCAGTGGGGTTCTTGCCACTCTATGGTGGCATGAAGTTTTGAAATTTCTGGCGCTTTTAATAGAGTATCAACGGAATAGTAAAGTCGTCCGAACTGGTGGCATGCGAAAAGATAAATAAGAGTGTTATGATCATGATGCACCACCGTTGCCATGTTTATCTCATCCAGTGTTAAAATGTAATATTAAGTATATGATAGATAGAGTCTAATATTATTAATTATTCATATCAAATTAGCTAATGAAAGAATTAAAAAGGTCATTAATAATTAATTAAATTTATTCTCCACTCGAGATTGTCGAGGGGCATATGAAGTAGACTCGTTAACCGGTTTTCTTATTGAAATTTCCACATCTATTTTTTCCCAAGGATTTTTATGTTCTTTAACCAAAGCCATTCTGAATTACTCGAAGAGATTATGCGTTTGAGGCGCGATGTGCGAGGCCATCTATTTACCTCTGAACCGGTATCTGAAGAAGAAATAGAGCAGCTTTTGTATTGCGCCACACTGGCGCCATCGGTTGGTTTTTCGCAACCATGGAGCTTCGTCGTCGTACGCGACCTAGATACGCGCAAAAAAATCCATGCAAGTTTCTCTATTGAAAACAACAAAGCGGCATCGAAATTCACGGGAGACAAACAGGCGAAGTACCAACAATTAAAATTAGAAGGAATTCTCGAAGCACCCGTGAACCTCGCGGTCTTTTATCAACCCTCAAAGTTTCCTGTGCTCGGTCAGACCAGTATGGATAAAATGGGAGAGTACTCGGTCGTTTGCGCGATTCAAAATATGTGGTTAATGGCCAGAAGCATGAATCTTGGCATGGGGTGGGTGAGTATTCTCGATCCAGATGTGGTTAAACAAGCATTGGCGGTGCCGATTGACTTTCAACTGATCGGCTATTTGTGTATTGGCTATGTCAAAGAGTTTTATAGTAAACCTGAGTTAGAGCGCAAAAACTGGGCCGCTCGAAAATCAGCTGAGCAAATCATTCATTATGAAAGGTTCAAGGGTGGGTAATGGGTAAAACACCGCCTTAAACTATAAAAACTTTATTTTTTAAAAGTTTTTGTATCCATTTAGCTTAGACTCTCACTATAAGCTTATGAAGACTTGATTAAAGGAGAAGTAACATGAGTCGCAATGTAAGCGTATTGAAACAAGCCTCGAAATGGGCAACTGCTGCGGTATTATCGTGGTCAATGATTAGCGTGTCGGCGGAACAGAAGTCGAACACACCTGATTGGTATCTGAATTTTGATGTTGCTGGCTTGAGAAGCAGCGAAATCATGCAGCATAAAGCTGACGATCAAAAGAAAGCTGAGCAATTAATTGATTTATTGCTGGGAGAGGCTTCGGCTAAGAGTGTGCAAAGAGCCTATGCTTTTGGGTATGTCGAAGAACATAAGGTGCTGATTTTACAGGGTGCTTTTAAATCACATGCCAATGAGATCAAACAACGCTGGGAAGCACTAGGATTTGCTCAAGTCGAGGCGGCACCGGCGGGTATCTACAAAGTTGAAGCCAAAAAGGCCATCGAGCGATTTGCCAGCATGGCGAAGGCAAAAGGACTGGTCGACGGTGACTCAGATATACAAATTGATGATAAATCGAGCTCTGAAGGGCCAAAGTTTATCTACAGTACCATGTTAGGAGAGCAACATCTGGTATTTAGCGATGATTTAACACTGTTGCAGATGCAGCAGGCAGCGACCTTACCGAAGATGGATGGAAGCAGCATTTTTGAAGTGGTTGTCGATGTTAAAAAGGCGTTAGTGCATGGTGGGGTCAACATTGACGATTTTAATCAAGCTAACTACCAATTTGAATCCATTTCAGCGCAACAGTTGTCACAGGTATCGGTTTCTTATCAAGAAGAAGGGGAATACTCCAAGCTGCAATTGGGCTTAAAAGCGGATACTGAAGAAGTGGCGAATAATATTCGTTCGATTGCTCAAGGGATTATTGCTCTAAAGCGTTTAGGAACTCGTGATCCGGTGGTCTTAGATGTATTAAACAATATTCGTTTTGACCAAAGCGGTGGCGATCTTTTAGTAACCTTAGCGGGACCGATAGCGTCGCTAAAACGTTTAACCGATGATGCTCCAAAAGCGATGACTGAGTAAGAGACTCTTTGCATGTCTGATGAAGCTTATTGGATTGAGCAAAGCATAAAAGGTGACCACCAGGCGTTCGAACGTCTGGTGTTTGCTTATGAACAGAGATTAATGAGATTTTTAAGGGCGCGCAGTTCACGCATTGAACTGGTCGATGATGCCTTTCAAGAAACCTTTATTAATGCATTCCGTTATATTAAAAATTATGACAATCGGTATGCGTTCAGTACTTGGCTATTCAATATCGCGGTGAATGCACTGAATCATCAATATAGGAAAGAGAATAAGCATTCAATCAATGCCGAAGAAACAGATGTCGAACGCTGTCTTGATGAAGTTGAAGGAAGTGATATGTCGATCGACCAACAACTGGAATCGGCAAATGTATGGCGCATTGCCGATCAAATTTTGCCTCAAAAACAAGTGCATTTGTTGTGGTTGCATTATGTAGAAGGTTATATTGCAAGAGAAATAGCGGTCATCTTAGAATGCAGTATTCCATGGGTTAAAATTAATTTGATACGTTCTAAAAGTAAATTACGAAAATTTTTAGAATCTCAGCAAGCTAATCATTTAGATTGGGTTGTGTGAACGCTAGGCATTTTTGTTTGGAGAGAGCAATTGGAGAGAACACATGAGTAACGAGAATACTCCAGCGGTAAAACGCAAAGCGAGTCAGCTCAACATTACGGAGTACTTGCGTGCAGAAGCCGATAATATTTCCGATCACGTTAGTGAGGACCGTCATGCTCGTTTGATGCAAACTATTCGTGGTTATGCCAAAGAGTCTGAGAAGAGTAAATTAGCAAGCACTAAACCTGTGAGCCGTAAGTCTTCTAATAGGTTAACCAGAATATCGTTTGTTTGGCCAAGCTTAGCAGTGGCAATGATGTTAATGTTGGTCTTGGTTGTGTTGATTAACAATGGTGTTGAGAATCAGGGTGATAGTAACGGTGTAACCAATACTCTGGTCGATCATTCTCCCACTAACTCCTCGTCGACTAAAAGCTCTCCGACGGAATCTTCTTTGAATGGACTGTCTTCGCCGAACAAGTCACAACCTTTAGTTGCCAGCGTAGAACTAACTCAAGAGTATCAAGCGATTCAAGCGGACTGGAAAAAGCTTTCAAAACAACTAACCAGCCTGTGATTTTTCGATCTTTCTGAGACGGGGCGGTTAGCTGAACTCATTATTTGAATTCGCAATGCTTGCGAAGTTACTTTCTTGCATTTTCTTCACTATCCAGCCACTATGGTGGTGAGATCGCCATTGAGCTGTCGGTGCCTCACTGTTCATTCGTTACGATAAAAAATAGGAGATAGTTATGCGAACTAACCTTTTAGTAATGATGCTTTTATTGGGCCTAGGATACAGCTCTAATGTATTAGCCGGCTCTGAAAGTGGTTTATATCTCGGTGCGAGCATTGGCCAAGGTTCGGTAGATACAGGTGATCCCGTGTTTAACGTTGATGAAGATTCTTCTGGCTTTAAAGTGTTTGCTGGTTACAATTTTGGCGCAATACCAGCAATGGATCTCGCGGTCGAGTTAGATTTTCGCGACTTTGGAACCTATGAAAATAGCAATTTGAATATTGAATCGGATCTCACGTCGTACGAAATATACGGCTTAGCCGGTTTTGATTTAGGACCGATAGGGCTATTTGGAAAAATGGGCTATTCCAATACGGATATTGAATCGGTCGTTAATGGTATTAATGTTAATGACTCCGACTCCAATCCGACCTATGGTGTTGGCGCCAAGTTTCAACTGGGTTCATTTGCGATTAGAGCTGAATATGAAGTATTTGATCTTGATGGGGTTGATGACTTAACCATGTCTTCTGTCGGCTTTGTTATGACGTTCTGATCTCAAAGGCATTTCTAATATCTTGTAAGCAAGGAGAGGTGGCGAAACCTTTCCTTGCATTCTTCAACATCGAATTTGCTACTTTCACATTAAGCACATCAAGCACATCAATCACCTCAAGCACATCGCGCTTTTCGAATGACGGTGCACTGAGTACTCAAAGCCAATGCACATCTCGATTCGTGAAGATATCGAAAAAAAATTCAAATTAGTTGGTAAAAATGGCTAAAGTCCTCTAAGGAATAGGATATAGCAGGCGGAGCTGTGTCTTTCATTTATCAAGGTGTGAATAGAATAAGTTGTTGCAGTGATCCTCGATAGACCTTTTGACCCGTCGTAAAATAACCGAGCGAGTTATTCTCCGTTGCTAATTGAATAAAAGGAACTATTTATTGTATGGACACAAAAAGTCGACGTTATACTGGGCTTATCATCCTGTTAATTAGCATAACCGTGATCGGTGGCGTCGCTGGTTTATATTATTATTTTCAAATTAAAACCAATGAAGAGTATCAAAATCGATTACACTTTCGAGAGTTACGTGATACCAGTGTTGCCCTAGACAATGCACTTGAACAAATAGAGCAAGCGGGTGTCTTTCAGATCAGCGGTTTAGGTAGAGAGCTCGAAGAAGACTTATTAGTGATTGACATCGTTGCCGATAGCCTTATCGCCAAAGAACAAGAGAAAGAAACCTTACCAGAGCAAGCAGAAAATTTAGAATTAGAAGAAAAACTCGAAGCGGCCACTGAGACCTACGTTAATCTATTAGAAGACATAACCCTCGCAATTACAGCATTGGAAGATGAAGCCTACTCTGAAATTAATGATTTATGTTATGACCATGCGTCATTTTGTTCATGGATTGACTCAGGTAATACACTGGTTGATTTCAATGAATACCCAAAAATTGATATCTCTGAGCAATCGGTTGAGATCATTCCTATCGTATATCAGCAACATTATGAAAAGTATTTAGGTATTTTTTCTGATGAAGTTAATCAGAGCAGTACGGCTATTAAGGATCGGTTGACTTGGATTGCTTCGCAAAAAAGTAGCTTACAGAAATTGCTCTATAAAGCCGAAGAACAATTAAATCGTCGCTCTGTAGCTCAAAAATCGAAAGTTCGAACGGTATCGAAAGACGCTCGAAAAAATACCGAGTCATCAGAGTTTAGGTGGGAGTCGGTGACTTGCGACGCGCTTTTAAAACAGTGGCCAGAAGCATGCGATGCCTTTTCAGAATTACCTAGATTTCATAGCAACAACCCCATTACCTTTAATGATGCCGAAAAACTACTTGAGATATGGATGAGCGAGTCACGCTATCTCAATAAAATACTCTCGATAGCACCAGAAATTGCCGCGAGTTTTAGTCAACAGAGAGAAACAATACTGAAGTTAATTTATCAAATTAACTATTACCAAAAGAGCTTGTCGGATGTCGCTCTAGAACAAGGTGGACGATATACCCGATTGCAAAGACAGTTTATTGAAAAGTTAACGAAGCTTCTTAACTATTCGCTAGAAGATATTAGTCTGGTTAAAATGACTTATGTTAAATCATACTTTTTATGTGTGAACAATTCGTCAACGAATAATTGCCAATTACAGCGCTCACGACTCGAAAAATATATGGAGCGATGGTTAAAGCGAGAGAACCCCTATCACTCACCTTCACAGAGAAATATTTTTGAGAGTGCTAAATTGGTTAGAGAGTTAAAGAAGTCAGAAAGTAAGCTTTCGAGTAACCGTAATGAAAAACTAAAGCAAAGACTGACTTGGATCTCTCCAAGTGAAGCGCATGAACAATTTGAATTAACCTTGCACGAGTGGCAGATTCTCTATCAAATCACTTCTTCTAAGTCTCTAGGCGATAAGACGCTAGAGAGTAAAAAATCAATGCTCATTCCTTTAAGTAACTTGTTCCCTGCTGAAAGTGCACGTTTCCCGCTTTTATTATTGGTCAATGA
>Ga0070728_10005916_pt1 | contig 11816 bp, 8 predicted proteins | sample tdDd471_FD_66723 | JGI IMG/M metagenome (GOLD analysis project Ga0070728, IMG submission 66723) | Marine sediment microbial communities from the Atlantic coast under amendment with organic carbon and nitrate - tdDd47.1 | ecosystem: Environmental > Aquatic > Marine > Coastal > Sediment | place...
TATCGCTAAGACCTACCGCGTTTGGACAACCATCAAGGTGATCTGCTATGCCATCACCATCACTGTCTGGACAACCCTTCATGCTAATCACACCCGCTACATCGGGGCATAAATCATCTTTATCCAAAATACCATCTTCATCTGTATCCGGATAAGGACAGCCGTCATTATCTGCTGGCCCAGCAATGGTGGGACAAGGATCATCTTCATCTTCAATGCCATCTTTATCCGCATCATAAATCGGGCACCCCGCTCGCTCCCGCAAACCCGTAACGTCTGGACAGCTGTCATCGGGATCAATAATGCCATCACCATCGGTATCGGGACAACCTCCATACAGGCTAATACCGGCCAATGCAGGGCAATTATCGACCTGGTCGGCTATACCGTCCATATCACTATCGGGACAACCTTGTAGACTAGGTAGACCAAATTCCTCGGGACATTGATCATCTGCATCGGTCACACCATCTCGATCCGTATCCTTCTTACCAATCCGATACGTCAGGTTTAGGCCACCGATTCCATACCAATCATTCTTATCTGGGTTTCCGGACATACTGACGCCATCGAGGTAATCACTGAAGGTAATTCTGAAACCATATTCTAGTCCTAATGCCCATTGCTCATTGATATCCATTCTGATACCTGCCCCAATGGGGATGACAAACCTAAAGGTGGATGCATCTACCGCTTGATCTAGTGCGATCAATTCTGCCATGCTTGCACTGGTAGAGGGGAAATCCGTCTTTGGGTTGAAATAACTTAGTCCGATTCCTCCTAATACGTAGGGAGTAATAGTTTTATGAAAACTTTCTTCACGATACCGTTTATGGCCAAGCCATTCCCATTCCAATTGTCCGGAAAACTCGTGCAAAGGAGAGGAAAAACTAAAACCACGAGGACTCAAGCGTTCAAAATTACTGTCCTCGCCCGTTAGCTTTCCATGGTAGTATCCCAGTCGGAGGCCTAAACGAGAGGAGATGACCTTCTTGGCCATCAAACCAAATGCAAAATTAGTCTCCTTGAACGTAGATAGGTTGGGGTCGATGAGATCGCCACCAATGTTGGATCCGCCAAGGAGTAATCCATATTCCCAGTCATGATCCTGTGCCGAAAGGGGGAACAGAATAATCAGTGAAAGTATCAGGGCTAAAAATTGTTTCATGTTTTCGCGTTTAAAAAGAGGTTTATATTTTATATGTGTTATTTACATGTATTATGGTGTTAGTTTACCTAAGAATATGTTTGATCAGAGTTCAATTTCCTTTGAGTCATGATCAAACATATTCTGAACATTAATGGCAAATTAATGTCAAGATTAGGTGTTGTTCAGCAGTGTGTTTGTTGATGTGCTTGTTTTGAAATCGGCCAAGGAGGTGATAGATTTCATCCTGGTCTGGAAGTACCCAAACCTAAGTTGCAATCTTTTGAAGAATCGGCTTAATCGACGGTAATCAGGAGTAAAGAGTTGGTGAAGTGAGGAAGAACAAAAATAGGTGCACTGGCCATCCTCTAACTTAGTACGTTATCAATTTGAACGGAGGAGTGGTATTGAAGTTGCAATTAACAGATAATTTATTATTTAAACAGGACGAACTCTACCCGTCTGTTTTGTTTTCTACCGCGTTCCATCGAGTTTTCAGGGAGAGGATAGTCTGAGCCATATCCTTTAAACTGCATCCGTTCTGTCTCTACTTTCCCACTTCGAAAGTAATCGTAGCAAGCCCGAGCTCGGCGAGTAGATAATTGAAGTTGGTTACTGCTATCTCCTTCTCGGTCTGTATAGCCTTTAATCAAGATTTTATAATGGGGATAGGTTTTTAGAAAGCCCAAGATATCATCCAAAAGTGAATATCGTTCAATATCGCTGCTACCACTGGTAAACAACAGGGTCTGTCGATTTAATTTATCGGCTTGGTCTTCTGCGCTAATCTTCAGCGGACAACCCTCTTGAGAGTATAGGCCAAATAATAGCGGGCATTTATCTTTTTTATCTTCTATCCCGTCTCCATCGGTGTCGGGACAGCCTTGAAAAATGGCTAAACCGTATTGGTTAGGGCAAAGATCATCTTCATCTAGCAGTCCATCTTCATCAGAATCTACCGGTGGGCAGCCTTGCCGTTCGGGAGGGCCAGGCTGGAGGGGGCAGGGGTCCTCCTCATCAGGAATGCCGTCGTTGTCGACATCACTGGCAGGGCATCCTCTTCGCTGAATGAGGCCCGGGGTATCAGGACATTGATCATCTCGATCAGCAATACCATCGTTGTCTCGGTCGGGGCAACCTCCCATGGCAAAAGATCCAGGTTGTGCAGGACAGAGATCATTGATATCTGCTATACCATCAAGGTCTATATCTGGGCATCCATCCAATGTTACAAGACCGGGTACATTGGGGCAGGCATCTTTATAATCTACAACACCATCTTTATCAAGGTCACTTTCACCAAATTTATAGCCAAAGGTCAACGCCATCGTACCATACCAATCGTTTCCTTCTGGGTTGCCGGCTTGGCTTACCCCATCGAGATAATCCGTTGTGGTGAGCCTAAGACTGGCTTCTAGTCCAATTTTGATTCTCTGGTTGAGGTTCCATTCCAATCCACCACCAAAAGGGAGTGCAGGTTGAATCTTGGCCGGCAAATTATTCTGGTCAAACTCAATGGCTTCTCTCAGGTCGGGAAGTTTAGCTCGATTTAATGTGGCACTTGGGGAAAGGTAAAATAAGCCTAGCCCAGCAAAGCCATAAGGCGCAATTCGAGGCTTTGCGGCTCCCGGCTTAACAAATGGATACCATTGTAAACGAAATTGTAATTCTGTGATTTGAGTGCTAAAGTAGAAACTTCGAAGCTTACGATCTTCATAATTACGGTCATCTCCGGAGATTTCACCTGTACCAATATGGCCTTGTAAAGATAGATTAGGCTTGAGCTGTCGGCTAATGTAAAGGCTTAGCCAAGGGTGGGTTTCTTTGCTGTGTGGAAGGCTCGTCTTGACCAGGTCACCGGTGTAGTTAATACCGCCAAGGCTAACCCCTCCTTCCCATAAGTGATTCTGGGAGAATAATATCGTAGGGATCATGCATAAGACAAAAACCGAATACCCGGCAATCTTCATTTTCTGTGGGCGGCATTTGGTTCAAATAGCAAAAATAATTATTTACTGGACTTTTGACTGCATCCCGAACGAATTGTAACATATTATTTGAAAAAAAATATAAATGAGTGTTTATTCCAAAGGAGCTTTAGAAGGAGAGGAATAAGCAGATGAGCTAGTACTAAAGAAAAGTATTAGCTCACCCATTGAACAAGCTCTTTTATACGTTTGCAAGAAGAATGCTTTATTCATCTCTTAGCTGTCTTTGCAGCTCTACAATCTCTTCATTTTTATTGAATACCTGATCTTTCAATTCTTTATTTTCTCTTTCCATCGCTTCGACCCGACGTTGCAAATCTGACAGTTCTTTCTGTAAACTTTGCACATCAGTAGGTAAGTCCTGATCAACGATGGTTTTGGTGGCCTCGACAGTCCTTTCGGTGGTCGGCTGTTCCCATCCTACCAGATCTTTCAAATTTTGAAGGCCATCTTCTCCATTATAATAGGAAGCACCGAAGTAGGCAGCAGGTAGGAGAAAAAGCAGGAAGAAAAAGAGGCGAGCAAATCCTGTAACTTTATACTTTCTAGGCATGGTATTTTTTTTAAAACAAATATAAGGGAAATGTCAGGTCATGACCTTATTCTTCTACCGAAGCCAGTTTTTTATGGATGAATAGTTTTCTGACTAGTGGGGCTGAACGCGTGATCCTAAGATTAATAAGCATCCATGCAGGCGTCTACCAGCTAATTTATTTCACCTGGAAAGCTTTATCATACTACTGGACATTCTACACCAAAACCGGGTTTAAAAGTTTAGGGTTGAAGGTTTATACCAAGAAATTAAGCCCATAAACCTTCAACATTTATCTGATAAGCACTTACTTAAACCTTATTTGTCCAGTAGTATGAAGCTTTATTTAGTCAAGCCTCCAATCAACTGAATCAATTGGGTTTCGGTACTTTTTAGGTTAAAAATCGCTGTGAGCTTAGATTGGCTAGCATTAATGAAATTGAGTTGAATGACCCGATAATCAAAGGAATTAATGAGTCCCCCTTTAAAACGCTCTTCGGCAATGCCTAGGTTTTGTTTAGCATTGTCGACCAATTCTTCCGTCACTTTTACTAAGTTCTTTTGGGTATTGTAGGTCGCGTAAGTATTCTCCAATTGTGCGTTTAGTTGTCGCTTTAAATCATCAATATCTAATTGTGCCATCATCTCATCAATTTTGGCTGCTTCGATATTTCGTTTTCGAACGCCGCCATCAAAAAGCGTATAGGTACCCACTAAATTCGCAAAACCAGTAAGGGTTCTAGCCGCTACAGTGGGAATCGCATCAGAAGTAGGCGGCTGTCCTGGGGCGAAACTTCTAAAGGTTTGTTTACCGGTGGTGTAATTCACATCATAGGTAAGTCCCGATCGTAGGCTCAAAGTAGGTTGTAAAGTGGAGCGTTGAATTTGGGTGCTAACATTTGTCAATTCACGATTGACAAATAGTAGCTGCAGGTTCTTATTATTAGCTAACATCTTCTGCTGCAAGTCGGCCAGCGCATAATCAGGAGCATCGTCGATCAAAATATCTGTTAAGCGGTAGGAGGTGGTCAGGTCATCCTCTCCCATGGCTCTCTTTAATTCTCGCAACGCATTTTCATAGTTATTGACTTGATTCATATAACTAATGGAATCATTGAGATAAGCATCCTGGCTCTGTAGTAATTCAAAAGTCCCAGACTGTCCGAAATCCTGTCGAATCTTTTCGTACGCAATTCTTTCGCGCGAAACAGCCAAAACTTCATCGAGCACATTGAGTTGTTCGGCCTGAATCAAGGCCGCATAGTAGGCCAAGATAATTTGTTGTAGATTATTTTCTACCGCAATCTGCAAGTTAGCTTCATTGAGACGTACCTGTTCGGATAATTGCTTCTTGGTCAGCTTCACACGATGTCCATTAAATAGGGTCCAGTTCAAATCTACTCCAGGCGTGAAAACCGTAGTAATAGCATCTTGTCGAATAAGAAAGCTAGCGGGGTTATTCGTATTCCTGTACGTATTATTAGAAGTAACTGTAAAGTTGATCGTGGGATAACGACCAGCAACAGCCCAATCATCTTGTATTTGAGCCTGCTCTATCGATTTTTCAGCGATCTGAATTTGATAATTATTAGCTAGTCCCTTAGAGATGGCTTGCGAAATACTGAGTGGTTCTTGTGCCCAAGTAGTTACGGAAACAAACAAGGCGATAAAAAGAGGAAGGTATTTATTCGACATATCTAGATGAATTTCTTTTCGAAAACAAAACGCTTCAGGTAAAAGTTGTAAAAAAATACAATTCCTGTTGCAATTAATTTAGCTACATAATCATTCTCGTAAAACCATTGGATTTGCGTGAGTCCAACAAAAATACCAGTGCTGAGCGTCATCCCACCCAAAGAAACCAACATCGCCAAGAGAAAAGCAGTACTCACAGATCGCTTTAGGTCAAAAATGAAGCGCTTTTGCAAGACAAAGTTGAAAACCATTCCACAGGCATACGAAACAATATGAGCATAGGTTCCGGTAAAACCCTGGTATTTTAAGATACCAAAAACCACATATTCCAACATAGTGGCGATGGCACTAGTCGTTGCATATTTGGCCTTTAAAAGGAACAGCTGGACGATTTTATGCTCCCAGAAACCCTTCATGTCTTAGTTTTTGGCTCGCTCTGCCCTGAAAAAATCGCGTACCTCTATCCAATTGTTTACCCTCGTAAATTCGGTTTCATTGACATTATGGGAGGCTGTATAGAGCAGGCCTTTCCCCTGAAAACTTCGTAAGTTACTGGCATGGTCATCAATCATATAGTCTGCTCTAATGATACTCTTGTCTCCACAAAAGACAATATTCTTCCAGTTGATAGCAGGGAAAAACTCTTGTAGCCAATCATACTTATCCTCTAAACAATTTCGAAACTCCATGGCAGCAGTAGTAATAAATACATCATAATGCTCCATTAGTTCTTCAACTACTTCCTGACTATCAGCAATAACGGGTAAATCACGAAAAAAGCCCTTTTCAAAGAGAAAGGTTCGGATATATCGTGCTCCCTCAAAGTAATAAACTTTCTTGCCGTATAAATCTTCCTTGCTCAATCGTCTCCCAAATTCTCGTTCATAAAATTGGATGAATTTATGCTCTATATCCGCAATAACCTCGTCCATGTCCAAGGCAATTCTCTGTTTCATAGCCACCTAAATTGTATTTGAGTTGTGCGTAATGCCCAAAAAACATCCGCAAAATCAAGCAGTAATTTTTTGATCATTACTAAAGAAGTGCCAAAAGTACCAAAGTTTTAGCAGTCTATACCGTACTGGTACAGGAGAAGACCAAAAAAGAGGGAAAACGAGGATCAAAAATGTTGAGCGTTGAGGGGAGGGGATAGGAACGGGTCAGGAGAACTTCAAAAGAGCGATCCTTTCAGTTCAATAAGCTAAGGGGAGGAGAGAAATAAAATCGTGCTTAATTGAGTGAAAATTGAAGCGCTAAGCTAGCCGTATTGTGAAACATCAACTCTGAGATATCAGGGGTCATAAAGACAGATAAAGGAAGTTGTTCGATCAACTCTAGTATCTCAAATTCGGTTTGTGCTACGGCAATCATCCATAGCTTGGATCGATCAAGCGCTAAAGAATAGGATTGTACATTTCCTTGGTCCATCAATTCATTCAATATGTATCGTTGCTTAGGAATAAGCGCCATAAACTCTTCTGTAAAGATGGAAGGCAGGTCAAATTCAATCATGAAAGCTTTTCTCATAACATGTCATTTTGTGGTACTATAAATATAATGTCTTTTGTGGAATAATAGTTCATCCCTAGAGACATTTAGGATTTCTACAACATTTATATCTTTTGGGGCGTAGAAACTATTCGCAGACTAGTGATGGAAAAAAGGGATTTAATATGGGTACAGGCACGGTTTTTGCCAAAGATAGAGCGTGAGCAGTGCTAAAGTATTGTTAATTTTAATCAAAAAAGTGAAAAAACGCACATTCTTCCGTCATAAAGAGGCAGGCAATAAAATTTAACTTTATTTTCACGCGTTAAAACTGACAAATACAGCGGCTTAGCACAGAGGTTGAACAGCTTGCACTGATCCGCCAATCGTCCGCTAAGCATAAAAGTCAAACTTATGAGAAGATCACTCCCAATTTTAATGGCCCTATTGTGCCTTTCTTTTCTGGGGTACAGCCAGAAATTTTACACCGTTCACGTAGGTACTTTCGTTAATGCAAAATCCGCAGATTTCGATCCCATTCGCAAATTAGGCTTTGTTCATTCTTATCCTATGGATGGGGATTTGACACAAGTGTTTTTAGGTGGATATGATGATAAGGCCAAAGCACAGAAAATCGCGAATGATTTGAAGGTATTAGATTACAATGCCTATGTTATGGAAAGGGACCTCAAGCAAGGGCGTACCGTGACGATTATTCAAATAGCTACCAGAAATTTAAATAAAGACATTGACTGGCCGAAATTTGAATCTTTTGGGCAGCTCTATGCGATCGTAGGAGATAATAAGGTCAAAATAGCTACTGGGATTTACAATAATGTGGGAGAAGCCAAATCAGACCTGGCAGCTATTAAAAAATCAGGTTTTAAAGATGCTTTTGTAAAGAAGGTAAATGATGTGCTATTGGTCAAGTTATCAGCTTTCGAAACCAGGTTGAAAAAACCCTTGATTCCACTGGCCATCAATGAATCAGAACCCCAAACACAACGAGCCACAAAATCACCCACTACTCAAAATACTATTCCTTCTACTATACCCAGAACATACAGCAACCTGCCGAGTACCTACAATAACCCGCAGGTGACAGCCCGTTCGCCGGAAGGGAATCTGCGCCCCAAGGCTACCAAAGCCAGTATGCCAGCCATTAGAGGGAAAGTAAAAAGAGGGTCTGTACTGGAATTGCAGAAAGTGCTCAAGCAAGAGCGCTATTACACAAGTAGCTTGGATGGCTATTACGGAAAAGGAACAGCAGCAGCTTACGATCGGGCCAAAGATGGAAACCAACAGTTCAAGAAATACGAACTGCTGTCTGAGCACTTTGCTGCAGCAAAACCGCAAGAGGGCGACGCACTGCAAGTATCTATTAATAACTTATTGGATGATCCAAGTACCATTTATACTTTGGAGCGCTCCAAAGAACCTGTGGCCCAAGCCTATCGAGCTTATTTGCTTTTTAGAAGATTAGGACCTAGTGCAGAGGTAAACGGCTTGATGAATACCGCAATTCGAGCAGCGTATGAAGGTAAACGCTTAGGGAATCAACCTCCTTTTGATTATCGAGCGACTTACGCCTATGAAGATTTAAACCAACTGATTTTGCATATTCACTTTATTCATGCGGCACCTGATAATGACTACGGGGCCCCTTGTTGGTTGGCTGAAATACACCCACGAGAAACAGCAGTAGCGCATACGGCTTTTGCCAATTATGCGGCTGGCACTTTAAAGTTAGCGGCCTGTGATCAGTTCCTCAGTTGGGAAGAAATTCGCACCATGGAATCCATTGCTGATGACCTGGATGCTAGAAAGACACAAGATAAAACGCTAGCTAGTGCCGCTGCATCTAGAAGAGCACAGCTATTCATGGCGCCATTACCTTTGGATAAGCGATCTGTAGCGGAATTGGAAAGCTGGAATACAAGTCTTTGGCAAGGCTTAAATGCCTGGGCTGCCAACGATCCTTTGCACAAAGATATCGTGACGGCACTTAAGATCAGCTATTTTCAATCTCAGGTACGCCTAGAGGATTATTTCATGGATCAAGGTTTTAAGGTAGGGGATGCTAAAGGTTTGGCATTGGCTACTTTGGAAAGCTTGGTAGGCTATCAGTTACAACGCTTTATCTAGTGTAACTAGACTTCAGAAGTTGGCTCGGACACGTCCAGGAAAACTTCTGAAGTCTTTCTCCCTCCCCTTGTTCCCAGCCATCGCTTCTACACTTAGCCCGGCTTCAGGCTTTAACGCACAGCCTCAAAGGACATATCAAATTTGCATTCAATCGTCACCGGTGTGAAATCATTCATCAAGAACACAACTTCTACCCTATAATTCTTTTCACTGAGTAAGGGCTTAAAGTTACGTAGTGTGGGCAACAGCTCAATATCTCGATAAGAGCGGTTGCGCATATTATCGAGGTAGAAGGCCTCATCGAAGGCATCGCATTCGACTATGCCAGCAGGACAGATCCGAACGGAGACTCCGTCCAGGAAGTCAAATGCGGTATTGTTCAACGAACTAATCACAGCACTATATGGATTGATGGCAGTGATGACTGAGGTATCTGAATTGTTCTCCTGTAAATAAAGATCGATACTAGTGGACTCGTTATTGAAGGCAAATGTTGGCGCTGAGAATGGAGAAATACCACTCGGTAAGGTAAAGGTGAAATTGGGATACAAGAGTTGGAAAAGACGTTCTCCGCGTTCTTTTTTGCAACCGATATATAATAGACCCACCAACAATAAAATCCCTAATTTTTTCATAGCTTTCGAATAAAGCACTCGACATAAAGGAGCAATTTACAGCTCGCCTATTTATCTCAGAATGCCAGATGAAGTAATCACGTTTTCTCACTATAAATAGAAACGAAAGAATTGGGTAAAATTATCTGAATCTTTTAAACAATGGGCTTTTTTTAACGAATAGATATTGTATTTTGTACCATTAAGAGCATGTTTGGGCAGGCCTTAATTGCCTCCAAGCGGCAAATTTTCTTTTATTCTGCGTTAGATTTTTCGCCTAATTTCCCGCATTTGCCGATAGCTATCGGCAGCAAAATCTGCCTGGTCTAAAATAAAATTTGCTCACTTCTACCTGGCTTACGCCGAGTAGACAGGTTCGGCTAATCACGCTTGCCCAAACATGCTCTAAGGTCAGAAAACGATCAGCAAATCGAAAAAAATATACCATGGGTGAACAACGAGTGATTATTGCCAGTGATCAGAAGGTAATGCAACGCTTTGTTAAGAATTTACTTCGGGATGTCCAGGCACTGGAATACATGCTAGACAAGGGGTGGTTTGAGGATGATGTAGTCCGTATTGGGGCTGAACAAGAGATGTGCTTAGTAGATGCCAAAACGTATAAACCAGCCACTATTGCCACGGAGGTATTAAGTAAAACAAAAAAGTGGGATTGGCTAGAATCTGAATTAGCCAAATTCAACTTAGAAACCAATATGACTCCGCGAGTTTTTAAAGGGACTTGTCTTAGTGATATGGACAAAGAAGTGAGTGGTTACTTGAGTAAAGTTCGAAAAAAGCTAGTCGATTTTGATGCGCAATTGATCCTCACCGGAATCCTCCCAACGCTCCGGAAGTTTGATTTGGACATGGAGAATCTCACGCCTAAGGAACGATATAGGGCTTTGATGGAGGCCATAGATAGTCAATTGATTGGGAGTGCTTATGAACTGCGGTTGATGGGAATTGATGAAATATTAGTCAAGCATGATTCCCCTTTACTGGAGGCTTGTAATACTAGTTTTCAAGTCCATTTACAGGTTTCACCACAGCAATTTGTGCCCTATTATAACATTGCGCAAACTTTGGCTGCCCCTTGCATGGCGATGGCCGCGAATTCGCCCATTTTATTTGGAAAGCGGCTTTGGCATGAAACGCGGATTGCCCTTTTCCAACAGGCGCTAGATATTCGCACGACCCATGACCATATGCGGGAACGAGCCCCAAGAGTAAGTTTTGGTTCAGGCTGGTTGGAGAATTCTATCATGGAGATTTATAAAGAAGATATTGCTCGATTTAGAGTGCTGTTGAGTGCTGAGGTCGAAGAAGATTCTTTGGCTTTGATTCAAGAAGGGAAGGTGCCCAAGTTGAGGGCGCTGCAAGTTCATAACTCCACGGTCTACCGTTGGAACCGACCCTGCTACGGTATCAGTGACACCGGTAAGCCGCACTTGAGAATCGAGAACCGAGTACTACCTGCCGGACCCACAACAACTGATGAAATAGCTAATGCTGCTTTCTGGTTGGGGGCGATGGTCGGTATGGGATTGGCGTACAAAGATATTAGAGATCATATTTCCTGGGAAGATGTGCGAGATAATTTTGCCAAAGCTGCACAGTTTGGGATTGATACCAAATTTACCTGGTTTGGAGATCAGAAAATTTCTGCCTGTGATTTAGTTTTGAAAGAATTACTTCCCTTGGCGCGCAAAGGGCTGGAACACCAAAAGGTGAAAAAGGAAGATATTGATAAATACTTAGGCATTATTGAAGCACGTGCATTAGGTCATATGAATGGTGCGCGCTGGCAATTACGGGCTTATACCAAGTTGCGCAAAGAGGTGGGAAGAGATGAAGCGCTAAGTGTCCTCACCGCCTGTATTATCGAAAACCAAATTAAAGGTGATCCCGTTCATACTTGGAAACTCCCTGAGGTGGAAGACTTGAAAGAATATAGACCCGCCAAACTTAAAGTGGAAGAATTTATGGAAACGGATTTATTCACCGTCCAGCAAGATGATTTGATCGAATTAGTGGCGGTACTGATGGACTGGAAGAAAATCCGTTACATGCCTGTAGAAGACACAAAGGGCAATTTGTGTGGCCTAATTACCTCTCGATTATTGCTGCGGTTTTTTACACAAAAAAACAGGATCAATGGTAAAGAAGCGATACAAGTCAAAGACATTATGATTAAACAACCTACT
>Ga0070728_10005919_pt1 | contig 11812 bp, 10 predicted proteins | sample tdDd471_FD_66723 | JGI IMG/M metagenome (GOLD analysis project Ga0070728, IMG submission 66723) | Marine sediment microbial communities from the Atlantic coast under amendment with organic carbon and nitrate - tdDd47.1 | ecosystem: Environmental > Aquatic > Marine > Coastal > Sediment | place...
GTGACCTGCTCTCCGATTCTCGGACCACGAGTTATCTGACATCGTGGTCCCATTCGGATGGAGCACACGATGAGAAAGAGCCGATTCAGCGACGAGCAGAAGGTGAAGATGCTGCGTGAGGCCGAGGCGACGTCGATCGCTGCGGTCGCGCAGAAGCACGGCGTGTCGCGCGAGACGCTGTACACGTGGCGACGGAAGTTCGCCGGCGTGGACGTGAAGGAGGCGCGCAGGCTTCGCGACCTCGAGCGCGAGAACGCGCGGCTGAAGAAGATTCTGGCCGAGCGCGACCTCGAGATCGAAGTGATGAAGGAGATCGCTTCAAAAAAATGGTGAGCGCGCAGGCGCGGAGGGGGCAGGTGGCGTACGCGCGTCGGCGCGGCCTGTCGTCACGTCGTGCCTGTGCGCTGCTGTCGGTGGCGAGGTCGACGCTGGGATACCCGTCTCGAATGGACGAGCGGGATCGTGAGCCGATCGAGTGCTTGCGTGAGCTCGCACGTCAGTACCCTCGCTGGGGATACCGTCGGATGCGCGTGATGGCGGCCGCACGGGGCTTCGAGATGAGCAACAAGCGGGCCTGGCGCCTGTGGAACAAGGCCGGTCTGCAGGTGCCGAAGAAGCGACGGCGCCGGCGCGTGGCGTCGACGCGTCCTCGTCCGTCGCCGGCCTCGGGCGCGAATCAGGTCTGGGCGTACGACTTCGTCTTCGACGCCTGCGCGAATGGCCAGAAGCTGAAGTGCCTCACCGTCATCGACGAGTGGACGCGCGAGGCCCTCGCCATCGACGTCGCCGGGCGGCTGCGCTCGGGCCGCGTCATCGAGGTGCTGTCGAAGCTCGTCAGCGAACGCGGCGCTCCCCGGGTCATTCGCTCGGACAACGGCCCGGAGTTCGTCTCGATGGCCGTCCTCGGCTGGCTACAGCGCAATGGCATCGACACCGCCTTCATCGCCCCCGGCAAGCCCTGGCAGAACGGAATGAACGAGAGCTTCAACGGGCGATTCCGCGACGAGTGCCTCAACCTGGAGTGGTTCCGCACCCGGACCGAGGCACGCGTGATCATCGAGGCGTATCGACGCCGCTACAACGAGGTCCGACCCCACTCGAGCCTCAACTACCAGACGCCGGCAGCCTTCCGGCGAGCACACAACGAACCCCTTACCTCGGACGCGTGTGTCAGGTAATCACTGGTCCGAAGAATGGAGGCAGGTCAGCAACACCCACCGAAAAGTGGTAGGGGGCGAAGAGCGTCTGAGCCACTGTCCGCGATGCGCGCCCCGCACGCGCGTCGAACTCTCGAGTGCGTCCCGTGGATGCAATTCTCGCGGATGCCATCGTCGTGTGAGTATCGCGGTCGCTCGCAGTCAGTCGCGTTCGCTCACCCAGCGGTCGAACCACACGTCGCCGGTCAGCCCGTCGACGAAGCGGACGCGTACCGCGTCGCGGTCCGGGTCGAACTCCAGCGTGGTCATGACCTCGTCGGACCCGCCGGGGGTGTAGAATGCGAACTGCCCGCGGAAGAGCAGGTCGCGGACGAACTGGGGCACGGGGTTCGAGTTGCCGCCGGGCCCGACTGCGATCTCGCGGATGCGGCGCCCGGGCCCCTCGGGGTCGACGTGCGAGACGAACCCGATGTGGAAGTCCCCGGACAGGAACCACACGTTGCGGATGTCGTTGTCGACGATGTGCGAGATGACCTCGTCGCGCTGGCTGTCGTAGCTCTCCCACCGGTCGCCGTCGTCGACGTAGGCGACCGGCATGTCGGTGATCGGCACCGAGTTGAGCACGACCTTGAAGTGGGCTGTCGAGTTCAGCAGCCGGTCCTTGAACCAGTCCATCTGCTCACGGCTGATGTAGTTGCCGTCGAGGCGCTCGCTGCGGCAGTCGAGCACGATGACCTCGAGGGTGTCGCCCCACTGGAAGTGGTTCCACAGCCCACCGCTCGGCCCGCGCTCGATGGCAAACGTCTCGAAGAACGACTGGAACGCGATGTCGCGGCGCCCGGTGTCGATGCGCTCGGGGTCCCAGTTGTTCGTCACCTCGTGGTCGTCCCACGTCAGGTAGTGGCCAACGTTCTGGTACAGCGCGAGGAACCCGGGGTCGCGCAGGCTGGTCGCCCAGAACTCGCGGTAGCTGCCCTCGCCGTCGAGCCCGATGGCGCTGTCCTGGTAGGTCTGGTCGCCGGTGTGCACGAAGAAATCGAGCGGCTCTTCGGCGGTCATCGCGATCGCCTCGAACGGCATCCGGTTCTGGTTCGTGCAGCTCGACGCGCCGACGAGGAGCGACCGCGAGTCGCCGGGGGCCAGCGCGGTGCGGACGCGCCCGATCGCGCTACGCTCGATGATGCGACCGCCGGCGTCGGTGCGCGCGAAGGCGTAGTGGTACACGGTGTCGGACGCGAGCCCTTCGACGGCGTGGTGCGTGAACCCGTCTGCGTCGGGCTCGACCGGCTCGTCGACGACGAGCAGCACCTCGCCCTCCACGGGCGACGGGCGCCAGACGCGCACGATGACCGACGGCGCGTCGACCGCGCGGGTCCAGAGCAGCATCGACGTGGCGCGCATCGCCCCCGCCTGCACACCCCGCGAGAAGGTCACCGAGTCCTCGGGCACGGCTTCGGGTGCCCAGTCGAAGGGCACGGCGCCGTCGTCGACCACCGGGCCCGCGTCCGGCTCGCCGGCGTCGGGTCCCGCGTCCGTGATGGCGTCGGGCTCGGCGTCGGGCTCGGCATCGGGACCGACGTCCGGGCCAGGGTCGCTGATGTCGGGCACGTCGACGTCGGCGATGTCGGTGTCGGAGGGTTCGGTGTCGGCGGCCGGGTCTTCATCGACGTCTGGCGCCGTGTCGGGCGCGACGTCCTCGTCGGCGTCGCCGTCGCTGGCGTCGGTCACGGGGGCGTCGCCACCGGCGTCGGCGGCGACGTCCGTCGCCACGTCGGCGCCATCGTCACCGGACGCGGCGTCGGTGCCACACGCGCCCAGCGCGGTGACGGTGCAGAGGGCAGCAAGCAGGACGACGCGGCGCATGGCAGGCTCGGGGCGGCAGGCGCCCGCACCATGCACGATCGTTCGATCGGCGACCAGCGCCGCTTGCCGGCGTCACCCTTCGCCGACCCCGCACATGGACTCCAGCCGCGCCCGCTGCTCGACGTCGACGATCGCGATCATCTGCTGGTCGCCCGCCAGCTTCGTGTCGCCGCTCGGGTTGTACACCCAGCCGGACTGCTCGCTGCCGGGCGTACCCTCGTGAATCGCGACGACGAGGATGCGCTCGAGTCCGAGCGAGGGCAGATCTCGCAGGGCGACGCCGTCGAGCGCCGACCCGGCCTGCACCGGGACCTCTTCGACGCGCAGGGTGCCCTCGTCGGTGTGCAGCATCGCGTCCAGGAAGGACACGACGGCCGGGCGCACGAGCTCGGATACGAGCCGCTGGCCGCCGATCGTGTTTGGCGACACCACGCTGTCGGCGCCGGCCTTGCGAATCTTCGACTGCAGCGAGACGTCGGTGCACCGGCTCACGATGCGCAGGTCGGATCGCAGGCAGCGCGCCGAGAACGTGACCAGCATGTTGTCCTTGTCGCTGCTGATGCACGTCACGAGCCCCTCGGCGCGCTCGATGCCGGCCGCCCGCAGGACGTCGTCGTCGGTCGCGTCCCCGGTCACCGCGGCGAAGTCGACGTCGAGGTGGTCCTGCAGCGCGAGGATCCGGTCCTCGTCGCTCTCGATGAGCACGAAGTCGCGACGGGTCTCGACGAGCTCGCGGATGACGTGCTCACCGGTGTGTCCGCCGCCGCAGACGATGTAGTGGCCCGACAGGCGATCGATGGCACGGGTCATGCGCCGCTCCCGGAAGATGCGATCGAGGTGTCCCTCGACGAAGAAGGCCGTGAGATTCGAGAAGAAATAGACGAACGCGCCGACGCCCGACAGCAGCAGCGCGAGGGTGAACACCCGCCCCGGGACGTTGTCCGACAGGTCGATCGTCTCGGTGTAGCCGACGGTCGTGAGCGTGATCGCCGTCATGTACACCGCGTCGAACCAGCCGTACTCGGGGCCGGTCAGCACGGTGTACCCGATCGTCCCCGCGACGCAGATCGCGACGAGCAGCAGCGCCGCACGTACGAGCGCCCGCGTCGCGCTCTCGTGGTTCTGCCGAGGACGCAACATGGCGCTCAGACGGGACGATGCGGACGACGTGGGCACGGGCTCGCGGGGCGAGGGGGGGCCACAGGATCGGGGCGGCGCCGGACGTGGGCAACAAATCGCCGCGCTGCGTCCCCGGCCCGCGCCCGCCCGCCCGCTTCCCTGCGCCCGCCCGCCCGCTTCGTTGACGCCCGGGGCGGGCCGTGGTGAAACGCCGGTCTCGCATCCTGCGCCCCGGATCTCGCGTGTCGTCCGACCCGTCTGCCCCTCTCGTCAGCGTCATCATGGGCAGCCGAAGTGACCTCTCGGTCATGGAGGCCTGCTCCGAGACCCTCGACGCGCTCGGCGTCCCGCACGAGGTGCGGATCGTGTCGGCGCACCGCACGCCGGACTGGATGTTCGAGTTCGCCGAGTCCGCCGAGACCCGCGGCATCGAGGTGATCGTGGCCGCCGCCGGTGGCGCGGCGCACCTGCCGGGCATGGTCGCCGCCAAGACGACGCTGCCGGTGCTCGGTGTGCCGATCCCGGCGACGATGCTGAACGGCGTCGACGCCCTGCTGTCGATCGTGCAGATGCCGAAGGGCGTGCCGGTCGGGACGCTGGCCATCGGGACCCCGGGCGCGATCAACGCGGCGCTGCTCGCGACGTCGATCGTGTCGACGAATCGGCCCGAGCTGCGCGAGCGGCTGCGGGCGTGGCGCCAGGCGCGAACGGACGCGGTCATGGGCGACCGCGAGGTCCGATGAGCCGCACGGTCGATCGGCCCCTCGTCGGCATCATCGGCGGCGGACAGCTCGGCAGCATGATGGCGGACGCCGCGCGGGTGCTCGGCTTTCGCGTGCGCGTGCTCGACCCGTACTCGCACTGCCCGGCGAAGGGCGCGAGCGATGAGCTGGTGACGGCGGCGTTCGACGACGCCGAGGCTGCGGCGCGCCTCGCGCGGGACTGCGTGGCGGTGACGGTGGACCTCGAGAAGGTCGGCCTCGACGCCCTGCGCGCGGCGGCACAGCACGCCCCGACCCGACCGTCGGCGGACGTGCTCGAGATCGTGCAGGACCGCATTCGGCAGAAGGAGTGGCTCGACAGCATCGAGGCGCCGATCGCCCCGTGGCGGGCGGTGCGCACGTCGGACGACCTCGATGACGCGCTCGAGGCCCTCGGCAACGGCGTCTTCGTGAAGGCGGCGTTCGGTGGCTACGACGGGCGCGGGCAGGTGCGCGTGCGCTCGGCCAGCGACGTCGAGGACGCCCGCACCCTCGTCGCCCACGCGCCGTGTGTGGTCGAGCAGCCGGTCGACTTCGTCGTCGAGCTCTCGGTGCAGGTCGCCCGGCGCCCGTCCGGCGAGACGGCGGTGTTCGCGCCGGCGCTGAACCATCACGCGAACCAGATCCTGGCGTGGACCCTGCTGCCGGCCCCCCTGCCCGAGGCCGTGGCCGACGCCGCCGAGACGCTGGCGACGCGGGTCGCCGATGCCCTCGGCGTCGAGGGGCTGCTGACGGTCGAGATGTTTCTGCTCGCCGACGGCTCGCTCGTGGTGAACGAGCTCGCGCCGCGGCCGCACAACAGCTTCCACACGACGCTGGTGGCGGGACCGACGAGCCAGTTCGAGCAGGCGATGCGCGCGGTCACCGACCTGCCGCTTGCCGAGCCCGAGGTGTGGCGCCCCACGGTCGTGGCCAACCTGCTCGGCGATCTCTGGATGGGCGACGAGCCGTTCAACATCGCGGCGGCGCTGCAGGTGCCCGGCGTGAAGGTGCACCTGTACGGCAAGACCGAGGCGCGCCCGGCCCGCAAGATGGGCCACCTGACGGCGACCGGCGACACGGCGGCCGAGGCCCTCGAACGCGCCGACGCCGCCCTGCACGCCCTCGGCGGAGCCCTCGCCGAGCCCACGCTGCCTGACCTTTCGGCGCTGAGTCGCTAGGCGGCCGCGATGCTTCGCGGCGATGCGTGCATCGCCCCCGAACGTCATCCCACCGCCGAGCGGCCGCGATGCTTCGCGGCTCGCCGCGCACCGCGCGGCGATGCGTGCATTACCCCCGAATGGCATCCCCGGGCGTAGCGCATCACCCCCGAGCGTCGGGCACGGGCGGCGCAGGCACCGGCGGCTGACGCCGCCGGGCGGCGATGAATCGCCGCCGCTCGGCGAATTCCCGGACGAGCGGCGGCAATGCGCGCATCGCCTCCGAACATCATCCCACCGCCGAGCGGCCGCGATTCATCGCGGCTCGCCGCGCACAGCGCGGCGATGCGTGCACCGCCCCTGAATGGCATCCCTGGGCGTAGCGAATCACCCCCGAACGTCATCCCCGGGCGTAGCGAATCACCCCGAACGTCGGGCGTGGGCGGCGCGGGCACCGGCGGCTGACGCCGCCGGGCGGCGATGAATCGCCGCCGCTCGGCGAATTCCCGGACGAGCGGCGGCGATGCATGCTTCGCCTCCGAACGACATCCCCGGGCGTAGCGCATCCCCCCGAACGTCATCCCCGGGTGGCGCAGGCACCGGCGGCTGACGCCGCCGGGCGGCGATGAATCGCCGCCGCTCGGCGAGGTCCCGTACGAGCGGACGCGATTCGTGCATCGCCCCCAATCGACATCCCCGCACGTCGCGCACGCCCCGACCCGCACCTCGCGCCGGATGGCGAATCATGGCAGACTCCGCGCCCGATCCTGCCTCGGAGACCCCATGACCGTGACTCGACTGTTCGCCCTCGCCGGGGGTGCTGCCCTCGCCTTCTCGCTCACCGCCTGTGGCGATGACGGCGGCGGCGGCGATTCGACGCCGACCGACACGGGCACGGACGCGATCGACGGGGGCGCGGACAGTGGCGCCGACGTCGGGACCGACGCGGCGATCGAGGTGCCGCCGGCGCCCGAGGGGGGCACGAAGGTCCGCATCGCGTTCGACGCCACCGCCGAGGACGGCCGGTTCTTCGACGCGCCGTGGCCGAGCGACGCGCGGATGACGAACGACGGGCACGTCGACTTCACCGGGTATCCGAACCCCACCGCGTCGCCGCTCATCGACGGCGTGCTCGGGCTCGCGCAGCGGCGCAAAGCGCACGGCCAGCAGCCGGTGGCGTACTTCCGCTTCGACGGCGCGATCGCCGCCGGCGACATCGACGAGGTGCTCGGCATGGACGCGCAGTCGCCGGTGCTGCTCGTCGACATCGACCCCGAGAGCGACGAGCGCGGGCGCCTGATCCCCGTCGTCGCGACCGTGCTGCCCGAAGACGACTACACCCCCGAGAACCTGCTCGGCATCGGCCCGCGCCCGGGCTTCGTGCTGCGGCCCGCGACCACCTACGCGTTCGTCGTGCAGCGCAGCTGGGGCGACGCCGACGGCGGTGACCTCGGCGTGCCCGCGGCGATGTGGACCCTCGTGCACGGCGGGACGCCGGACGGCGCGCTCGCCGACCACGCGCCGCTCTTCGCGCCCCTGCGCGAGACCCTCGACACCCTCGGCGTCGCCCCGGCCGACGTCGCCGCGGCCACGGTGTTCACCACCGCCAGCCACGCCGCGGACCTCTTCGCGATGAGCGAGGCCATCCGCGAGGACTGGCAGCCGCGCATCGAAGACCTGGCGGTCGACGCCGACGACGGCGCGTCGCACGAGCGGTTCTGCGAGCTGCACGGCACGCTGACGGTGCCGGACTTTCAACGCGGCTCGGCGCCGTTCAACACCGAGGGCACCTTCGAGTTCGGCGACGACGGGCTGCCCATCGCCCAGGGCGAAGAGACCATCCCCGTGGTCGTGACGCTGCCCCTGCAGCCCATGCCCGCCGACGGCTACCCGCTCGTGCTCTACTTCCACGGCACCGGCGGCCTCGCCGCCCAGGTGGTCGACCGCGGCCCCTCGCCGGACCCGCCGGGCGGCGCATGGGCGAAGGGCCTCGGACCGTCCCACGTGCTCGCCGCGTTCGGCATGGGCACCGCCGGGTCGGCGCTGCCGGTGAACCCCGAGCGAGGCGGCACCGGGCTCGGGTACCTGAACTTCAACAACTTCCAGCCGTTCGCCGACCTCTTTCGGCAGGGCGCCATCGAGCAGCGGCTCTATCTCGACGCCCTGCTCGCCCTCGAGATCGACCCGTCGCTCGTCGCCGACTGCGCCGGTCTCTCGCTGCCCGACGGCGCGGACGCGTACCGGTTCGACCCCGAGCCGGTGCTCGCGATGGGGCAGTCGATGGGCGCGATGTACGCGAACATGATCGGCTCGATCGAGCCGCGCATCGAGGCCGTCGCCCCGACCGGCGCCGGCGGCTACTGGTCGTGGTTCCTGCTCGAGACGACGCTGATCGACAACATCCCGACCCTCGTCGGCGGTCTTCTCGGCACCCGCGCCGAGCTCACGTTCATGCACCCGGGCCTGCACCTCGTGCAGCTCGGGTGGGAGCCCGCCGAGCCCTACGTGTACCTGCCGCACCTCGGCGCAGACCCGCTGCCGGGGCATCCGGCGCGCGACATCTACCAGCCGGCGGGCCAGGGGGACTCGTACTTCCCCCCGCAGTCGTTCGACGCGATCGCCCTCGCCTACAACCACCCGATCGTCGGCGACGTCGTGTGGGACTCGATGCTCGACGTGCTCGCGCTCGACGGTCTGGACGACGTGCTCGCCTACCCGGTGACCGACAACCGCACGTCTCGCGATGGGCGCGCGTACACCAGCGTCGTCACCCAGTGGGACGGCGACGGGCGGATCGATCCGCACGAGGTGTTCCAGTACTACGACGAGGTGAAGCACCAGTACGGCTGCTTCTTCGCGAGCTACCTCGCGAACGGCACGGCGACGGTCGAGGCACCGAACGCCATCGATACCCCCTGCCCGTCAGTCGACTGACCCGCCGACGAGCGCGCGGGCGCCCTGCTCGAACGCCTGCACGAAGCGCGCGACGTGCAGGCCGTCGGCGAGCCCGTGGTGCGCCGTCACGATGAGGTTCGTCGTATCGTCGTCGCCATCGGCGACGAGACGCCCCCACCCGATCGTCGGGATCCCGTCGCTGGCGTCGCCGCGGCGCGGGTGCACCATGGACGTCACGTCGACCCACGGCAGGCTCGTCACGAAGAGGCGCGCGTCGTCCGCGTCGGGGGTCATCGTGAGCCCACCGCGCGTCGACGCGGCCTGCACCGCCGGCTTCGCCGCGGCGATGAAGCGGTCGACGTCGGGATCGAAGTCCACGAGACATCCGGTGAAGAGCTCGCCGGGGCCCATCACCGTAAATGACGGGTGCACGACGTCGTGCTCGACGATGCGTCCGTCGCGCACGCGCTGACGCAGCTCCGGCACCGCGTTGGCTGCCGCCGTCACGAGCCACACGAGGGTCAGCGCCACCGAGCGCCCGTCGCGACGGCACGCGGCCCGCAGAGGTCCGAGCCGGACGCGCGCGCCGAGGTGAAAGCGCGGGTCTTCGAACCCGTCGAACCACGCGAAGTGGTGACGGCGCGGCCAGGTATCGAGGTCGATCTCACGCATCGCGAGCCCGGGGCGGTTGCTTCGTGCGTTCGTCGAAGTACCGTAGCGCCGCTCGCACAACAACGGACCCGATGCTGCCCACGCTCTCTGCCTTCGCTCTGCCCCTCGCTCGACCCCGATCCACGCAGGGTCCCCGGTCGGGCGGGCGCGGGATGGCCTCGTTCGGGATCCTGTGCGGCCTGCTCGCCCTGACCGCGTGCGCGTCGCCGTCGGCGGACCCCGCTGCGCCCGTCGAGGACGTCGCCCTGGCCGACGCCGGGGACACCTCGGTCGACGACGCCGACGACGCGGGCGCGCTCGACGCGGCCCCGGATGTCGCGCTCGACAGCGCCGATGCCGACAGCGACGCACCGGACGCACCGCGCGTCGAAGACGCGACACCGGACGCACCGCGCGTCGAAGACGCGACGCCAGACGCCGACCCGCCGCTGGTCATCGACCCGACGTGGCACGACCCCGACGTCTTTCAGGTGGGCACGTTCAACATCGACTGGTTGATGGACGAGTACGGCGGCGACTTCACGCCGCGCAACCGCACCGACTTTCGCCACGTCGCGTCCCTCGTGCGGGCGATCGACGTCGAGGTGCTCGCCCTGCAGGAGATCGACGGCGAGGGCGCGCTCGACCGACTGAACCTGCCCCCGGTGTGGGACCGGGTCGTCGGGCGCAGCGGCTGGTCGCAGAACCCGGCGGTGCTCGTCCGCACCGACCGCGCCCGCATCCTCTCGTCGCGCGAGGTGCGGCTGCCGAGCAACGAGTTCCCCTCGAAAGACCCGCTCGTCGTCGAGGTCGAACGGCTCTCGGACGGCGCCGTGTACTGGATCGTCGTCCTGCACCTGCACCCGTTCACCGACCTCGAAGCCGTCGAAGCGCGCCGCACGCAGGCCGAAGAGGTGGCCGAGTGGCTGGCGACCGCGACCGACGACGCGGGGGTCCCCGTGCTCGACCGGGCGATCGTCGTCGGCGACCTCAACGACACCCACGACGGCATCAGCCGGCACGGACCGGCGGCAGGCGCCCTGCTCGACCACCCGGCCCTCACGGTGGCGTCGGACGCCTGCGACGGGGGCACGACCCTCGGGTACGAGAGCCGGATCGACCACGTGCTGCTCGGGGCCGCCCCGGCCGCCGCGTGGACGAGCGCCGGTGAGACCTGCGCCATCGTGCGCCACGACGACCTCTCGCCGTGGTCGGACTACGAGGGCGGGTGGCGCGCTCGATCGAACATCTCGAGCCACCGCCCGATCTTCGTCACCCTGGACTGAGCTGCGGCGCGCGGTCCGCGTCACCCGCCGCCGTGCTCGGTGGCGTCGCGCCCCTCGTCGTCGTGCCCCGTGTCGTCGTGCGTCTCGTCGCCGTACCCCGTGTCGTCGTCCCAGACGATCCGCGGCGGACCCGACGTCGGGCGCGCGTCGCGCCAGTCGCCGCCCGGCACCGGTTCGCCGAGCTGGGCACGCCGCGCGGGCATCACCCACGCGTCGACCTCGGTGCCGTCGTCGAGCGCGATCGCTCGGCGCACGTAGAGCTCGGGCACGTCCTCGAACGCATCGAGGCGCGGCAGCTCCGCGGTCGGCACCGCGTGCACCTCACCGTGCACCCTACCGTGCACCTGCCCGTCCCCGACGACGAGTGCCGGCCAGGGCCCCAGCGAGACGAGCGCCCAGCCGCGACCGGTGCGCGCCCGCCGCACGAAGCTGCCCGCCGGCATGTGGTGCGCGTTCGACTGGCCCTGCATCAGCGAGCCATAGACGAACACGAGCACGCGCTCGTCAGTCGTCATCGGGATCGACCGTCTCGACCGCCGCGTCCGGCACGTCGTCGAACGTCTCGACGACCCGGTTCACTGCCGACGGGCGCGTCGGGCGACGCGGGCGACCGGCGGGTGCATCCGTCGCGGCCTCTGTGCTCGCAGGCGTGCCCTCACCCTCGGCCGCCGCCGCCTCGATGGCGCGGGCGTGGGCTTCGACCACGGCCTCGACCTGCCCGGTGTCCGGCCGCTCGCCAGCGTCGCGGGCGACGTACTCGCGCATCAGGGTGTCGACGTCCGTCTTCTCGAGCCGGTGCTGTCGCGCCGCCTCGCGAAACCGCTCGCGGGTGGCGTCGTCGACGTTCGACACCGGCGCCCGTGGCACCGTCGGGTTGGACGTCGACGTCATCCCCCGCCGCTTCGACTTCGACACGGTGACGTGCACCCCCGATCCGGTGC
>Ga0070728_10005922_pt1 | contig 11808 bp, 6 predicted proteins | sample tdDd471_FD_66723 | JGI IMG/M metagenome (GOLD analysis project Ga0070728, IMG submission 66723) | Marine sediment microbial communities from the Atlantic coast under amendment with organic carbon and nitrate - tdDd47.1 | ecosystem: Environmental > Aquatic > Marine > Coastal > Sediment | place...
TGCCCTCCTGGAAGAGTCTGAAGATGCCCTCATCATTTTGCAGGAGGGAACCCTTGTCTATGTGAACCGCAACGGCGTCAAAGCGGTGGGATACGCGGTCGAGGATCTGGTGGGGCAACACTTCAGCCGTTTTGTGCATCCGGATGATCTCTGGATGGTGGATCAGCGGTACCGGCACCGGTTCCTCACCCGGAACCCCTCAAATCTCTACCCCTTTCGCCTTGTCTCCAAGAATGGGGACGTGCTCTGGTTTGACACCCACGCGGCCTCCATCACATGGAAGGGCGCTCCGGCCATCCTTTCGGTGTTTCATCGCGTGGAGGCAGGAGAAAAACTTCAGAAACTGAAGTGCGGCATGACCGAGGAGAACCGGCTGGGCGGGATCATCGGCAAGAGCCCGGCCATGCAGAAGGTCTTTGACCTGATTCTCCTTGCCGCCGACTCCGATGCGCCGGTTCTGGTGTACGGGGAGTCGGGAACGGGCAAAGAGCTGGTTTCCCGTGCTGTCCATGATTTCAGCGCGCGGAGCCAGGGACCCTTTATCCCGGTGAACTGCGGTGCCATTCCGAACACCCTGATGGAGAGTGAGCTCTTCGGCTACAAAAAGGGGGCCTTTACCGGGGCGAATCAGGACAAAGCAGGCCTTTTGGATATGGCAAAGGGAGGGACGGTCTTTTTTGACGAGCTGGCCGATATCGATAAGAACATGCAGGTCAAGCTCCTCCGGGCCATCGAAGGGGGCGGGTACATTCCCGTGGGCGGAGACCGGGTGGTCTACCCGGATATCCGGATTATCTGCGCCACCAACCGGAAGCCCGGGGACCTGGTTCAGGAGGGAAGCCTTCGGGAGGACTTCTTTTACCGGATCAACGTGGTGCCGGTGACCATTCCCCCCTTGCGCGAGCGCAGGGAGGACATTGAACTCTTGATTCGCCATTTTGCCGTAAATCTGGGGGAGAAGCCCGAAAAAGGGCAGGCCATTGCATCCATTGTGTCGGAGCGGTATAGCAACCACCCCTGGCCGGGGAATGCCCGTGAGCTGGAGAATGTGGTGCGGCGCTATATCACCCTGGGGAACCTCTGGCCTGTCTATCATCCGGCGGAGGGGGCAACAACTAGCGAGGCGATTAAACCCCGCGATGGCGAGACCCTTAAAGAAGCCATGGAGCGGTTTGAAAAAGAGGTGATTGTCCGGACCCTGGAGGCCCATCGCTGGCATCGCGGTCAGACCGCTGAGGTTTTGGGCGTGGATCGCAAGACCCTGTTTCGGAAAATGCAGCATTATGGGGTTTGAGAGGTTCAAGATGGGGCACTATTGCCCTGTTTGTCTAATGTTCAGAATTTACCTCGTTTAAACTGAATTTCTTGATCACCTGGGGCAGTCCTGCCCCAGATGCCGTAAAATCCCTCTCCTCTCCCGAGATCATCTGCTCCATCTTTTTCCATAAAATTATGAAGTTCTTCCGTTTTGCTGCGGGTGGGGGTATCTGCCTGAATTGATGGATGTATGTGTGGGGGCAGGTGGTTGTGCCGTTGCGTGAACTGCCGGTCTTGGGCTTGCCGTCGGGCCTGAGCTTGGTCCTGTTGGTACGTGCTTTGCTCTTTTAAAAAATGTTCACAGAGAGTCATGGTAGCATTCTGTAAGGAAAGCCAGGAAGGAAGGAAAACAAAGATGGGCATCATTGAGGACTATCAGAAGAAGTGTGTGCCGGCGAGCGAGGCCGTAAAGATTATCAAAGACGGAGACAACGTGGATTACGGCTCCTTCAATGGAAAGCCGGTGGTTTGTGATGTGGCCCTCTCTGAACGGAGCGAAGAGCTCTCAGATGTCAAGGTTTTCAGCACCGTGACGCTTCCACCCGTTCCCGAGGTGGTGAAGCACCCGGAAAGCTTTACGTACCATGACATGCACTTCACCAAAATTTCCCGTGTTCTTCAGCGAGATTTCAATATCGGGTACTATGTCCCGGTGATGTACCATCAGGTGGCCGACTGGTTTGAAAACTCGATTGTCGACAAACGAAACGCTGCCATTTGCGCGGTCTGCCCCATGGACGAGCACGGATATTTCAACCTGGGCCCCCAGAACTCCGCCACCCTCGCAGACATGGAGGCGGCCGACAAGGTGATCGTGGAGGTCAACCCGAACATGCCTGTGTGCTTAGGCGGTGCCGAAGAGTCCATCCACATCTCCAAGGTTGATTTTGTCGTGGAAGCCCCTGCAGACCAGAAGCTGCCGGACCTCCCCGTTCCCGAGGCCTCAGAGGCGGATCGGAAGATCGCCGAAAACCTCATGGACTACATCACCGACGGTTCGTGCATACAGCTCGGCATCGGTGGTCTTCCCAATGCCGTGGGAAAAATCATTGCCGAGTCTGATTTAAAAGACCTGGGCGGACACACCGAGATGCTTGCCGATGCCTACGTGGACATGATCGAGTCCGGCCGCATGACGGGCGTTAGAAAAAACCTCGACAAGAACCGTGTCCCTTACACCTTTGCCATGGGCAGCCAGAGGCTCTATGACTTCATGAACAACAACCCGGCGGTGGCCTCCTACCCGGCGTCTTATACCAACGACCCCAAGCTCATCGCCCAGCTGGACAAGTTCATCTCCATCAACAACGCGGTGCAGGTGGACCTCTACACCCAGGTGAATGGCGAGAGCAACGGATTCAACCAGATCTCCGGCAACGGCGGGATGCTCGACTTTGTGCTCGGCGCCCAGTGGTCCAAAGAGGGCAAGAGCTTTATCTGCCTTGCCTCCACCTTTACCGACAGCAGCGGCACCGTCCGCTCCCGCATCGTCCCCACCTTCTCGCCGGGCTCCATCACCACCATTCCCCGCCAGATGGTGGACTACATCGCCACCGAGTTCGGCGTGGTGCAGCTGCGCGGCCGATCTACCTGGGACCGCACCGAGCGGCTTATCAGCATCGCCCACCCGGACTTCCAGGATGATCTGATCAAAGAGGCCGAGGCCATGAAGATCTGGCGCCATTCGAATAAAAAGGTGGCATAGTTCGGCGTTATACCTGAGCTGTGCTCCTTAACATATGCCAGGTGTCCCTGCTTGACGGCAGGGGTGCCGGGTTCAGGAGAGGACCGGTCCGTCGGAGTTATCTGGCGGGCCGGTTTTCATTTTTAGGGCCGGCCTCCGGCGGCCAGGGGATTTTTTGCCAAAGTGGCTTCGCCACCCCTGGACCCCAGGTTCGCAAATGCTCCCAGCCCTCGTGCCTCGAGCTGATCACATGTGCTGACGGGCTCCGCCCGTGAGCAGCGGCTGAGGTGGGGCAACCAGCTTCATGTAGCCGAAGGGCGCTTCGTGAACGTCGTGGTTTATGGCTGATGGTGGGGCTTGTCGGAACCCTTCAGGATGGGCATCCGTTTGATATTTTGGCGAAGCGTGCCCAGCATTGTCGATTTTCCTCCATCGACCATAATGGCCGAAATATGGGCATCCCGACATCCTTTTCCGGAATGGGCGGTGTTCGTCACACGTGATGGGCACGGCACAGCCTTTGCCCATCCTGCGGTGGTTCCGCTCTCAGGAATCCTTGGTGCCGCACATCTTTTTAAGAGGGCGTTATTGCGGAGGTCTATAGGCGTGAATAGAGGTGATCGAGAAACAAAAAAGCCCGTAAGGATCATCTCCTTACGGGCTTTTTTTATTTGGTCATGCTGCCGTGGCAGCATGGAAACCTAAAACTACTTGAGCAGTTCGATGGCTTCCTGAGCGATCTGGAGTTCTTCGTTGGTGGGAATGACCCAAACCTGAACCTTAGAGTCGGCAGTGTGAACCGCTTCGGGAGCGCCCTTGCGACCGGCGTTCTTCTCGAAGTCCATCTCGATGCCGAGGCCAGAGAAATCCTGGCAGATGGCGGCACGTGCGATGTCGTCGTTCTCGCCGATGCCGGCGGTGAAGACGATGGCGTCGATGGAACCGAGTACGGCAGTGTAAGCACCGATGTACTTCTTCACGCGGTAGGCGAACATGTCGAGGGCCAGCTTGGCCATCTCGTCACCGTTGTCTACGGCAGAGTGGATGTCACGCATGTCGTTGAGGCCACAGATGCCCTTGAGACCGCTCTGCTTGTTGAGAACAGCGTCGATTTCCTCGATGCTCATGCCCTTGGTCTCGGAGAGGTAGGTCACGATGGCGGGGTCGATGTCGCCGCTTCGGGTACCCATCATAACGCCGGCAAGGGGGGTCATGCCCATGGAGGTGTCCATGCACTTGCCCTTGGCTACAGCAGCCATGGAGCAGCCGTTGCCGAGGTGTACGGTGATGACGTTGATCTCTTCAGGCTTCTTGCCCATGCACTCCGCAACTTTGTTGGAGACATACTTGTGGGAGGTGCCGTGGAATCCGTAACGACGGATGCGCAGCTCCTTGTAGTAGTCGTAGGGGAGGGCGTAGAGGAACGCCTTCTTGGGCATGGAAGAGTGGAACTCGGTGTCGAAAACCGCAACGTTGGGGGTGCCGGGGAAGAGCTCTTCAGCAACTTCGATACCCATGAGGTTGGCGGGGTTGTGAAGGGGGGCAAGGGGGTTGTTGTCAGCGATGGCAGTCTTGACGGGGCCGTCAACAATGCAGGCGCTGGTGAATGCTTCGCCGCCCTGAACCACGCGGTGACCGATGGCGTCGATCTCTTTGGGATCGGTGATGACGCCGGCTTCGGAACCGGTGATGAGGTCAAGCACCATGTGCATGCCGATCTTGTGGTCTTTGATTTCCTCTTCTTTAACGACTTTTTTTTCAGCGTCGGTGTCGGGGAAGGCTTTATGGGAGAGCTTGCCCACAGTTTCACCGATACGTTCTACAATGCCGTTAGCCATGACGGCTTCATTTTCCATGTCGAGGAGCTGGTACTTGAGGGATGAGCTGCCAGCATTAATAACCAATACTTTCATGAGTAAAATACCTTAGTTACTTAAAGTCGTTGATCAGGATGTCCGTGAGAAATGCCGAAACGGTCAGTCTGCGGATCATCCTTTTTTTGTATACAGGAACGAGCATAAAACAAAGTCATCCCGCAGTACACAGGGGGCTGCGGGATGCTCTCATTCGTAAATGATGTGCCGGTCCTGAAACCTAAACCAAACCTTTGGCCGCCTGCGCCTGAACGGCGGTGATGGCCACGGTGTTGACGATATCGGGTACAGTGCAGCCTCGTGAGAGGTCGTTGACAGGTTTGTTGAGGCCCTGGAGAACAGGACCGATGGCAACCACCTGGTCAGAGGAGCGTTGTACCGCTTTATATGTGTTGTTCCCGGTATTCAGATCAGGGAAGATGAAGACCGTTGCTTTGCCGGCAACCTTGCTGTCAGGGAGCTTGGTCTTTGCCACCGAGGGATCGATGGCTGCATCATACTGAATGGGACCTTCAAGAAGCAGATCTGGGCATCGCTCCTTCGCGATGCGGGTCGCTTCAATCACCTTCTCCACTTCGGCACCTTTGCCGGACGAACCGGTCGAGTAGGAGAGCATGGCCACCCGGGGTTCCAGACCGAAAATTTCGGCGGTCTGGGCGGATCCCATGGCGACTTCAGCGAGCTGTTCTGCATTAGGGGTGGGGTTGACCGCGCAGTCACCAAAGGCCAGGACCCGATCTTTCAAGCACATCAGGAAGATGGACGAGACGATGGAAGCGTCGGGCTTGGTTTTGATGATCTGGAACGCGGGCTTGATGGTGTGGGCTGTGGTGTTGACAGAACCTGAGACCATGCCGTCGGCGTGGCCTTTGTGAACCATCATGGTGGCGAAGTAGGTCACGTCACTCACGAGGTCACGGGCAACATCCATGTTCATGCCCTTTTTGTTCTTACGCATCTCATAGAACTCCTGCACATATTGTTCGTACAGTGGGCTCTTGGTTGGCTCCACGATGTGGGCGCCGGCAAGGTCAAGGCCGAGCTTGGAGATCTTGGCCTGAATCTCGTCCTCTTTGCCGAGGAGGGTCACCTCACAGACGTCACGTCTGAGGAGGATGTCACATGCGTTGAGAATGCGCTCTCCAGTGCCTTCGGGAAGAACGATGTGCTGCTTGTTCTTCTTGGCTTTCTGGATGAGATTGTACTCAAACATCTGCGGTGTCACGTTGACGGACTTGCGCTCGATGAGTTTTCGGCGCATCTCCTGTGTGTCAACATGAGCTTCGAACAGACCCAGGGCAGACGCGATCTTTTTGGGGTTGTCCGGCTCAAGCCGTGCGTGCAGGTGGTTGAGGTTCTTCATGGTGGGGTAGGTGTGATCCTTGACGAGAAGAATCGGAACGGGAATCCCTTCCCAGCCCTCCACCAGTCTCTGGATACTCTCGGAGGGGACGATGCCGCCTGTGAGAAGGATGCCGGAGATGTTGGGGTAAGCGTTGGAGAGGCGAGACGCCATAGAACTCAGGATAATGTCCGTTCGGTCCCCTGCGGTGACGACAAGGCTGTCTTCCTTGATGTAGTTCAGGAAGTTGTTGATCTGCATGGCGGCAACGACATAGCCGTCGATCATCTTGTCCATGGCCTTTTTGCCGTAAATTACCTCGGCACCCAGCCATTTTTTAAGGTCCGCAACCGTGGGCTTTATGAGGTTGCTGTCTTCCGGGATGACATGGAAGGAGCAGTTCTCAACCTTGATGTCATGCTGAAGGGCTTCAAGGATTGCCTCAGTCTGTGATTCCTCTGCGCGGTTGACCATGATGCCGAGGATATCAACTCCCTTGTCCTCGAGATCTTCCATGGCCAGCTGGTTCAGGCTCACAATTTCGTCGGTGGTGGCATTGTGGCCGTTGGTGACCACGAGGGCGGGACAGCCCATGTTGGCGGCAACCACGGCGTTGATGTCGAAGGTGAAGGCTTCGTTGCCCACCACGAAATCAATACCTCCACAGAGAACGAAATCGTATTTCTCTTCAAGCTGCTTGTACTTGTTGAGAATGATTTCGATCATCTCGTTCTGCTTGCCGGCATTTACGAGTTTCTTGGCTTCGTCCAGGGTCATCGCGTAGGTGTCTTCATACCTCATTCCAAGGTAGAAGTGGGAGAGAACCAAGTTGATGTTATGGTCCCGCTCGCCGTCCTCCGGGTTGATGATGGGCCTGAAAAAGCCAACGTTTTGCAGATCCCTCAAGAGAAGCTGCATGATACCAAGAACGATGGTTGACTTACCGCTCCTGGCGTTGGTTGTGCTGATGTAAAGACTCTTTGCCATACGCCTATTCCTTGATTACTGGTAACGCAACACTATAAACATTCAAAAGGCGCTACGCGCCATATCAATCGTATTTTGCATTGGAAACGGAACCTTACGCGGGTTGCCGAGTTCGGCGTTCAAAGCCGTAACGGGAAAACAGTCTCTTACTCCATGTCGTGGGAACAATCAACATTTTTCCAGTGAGATTTCGGTAACTCGTTTAAAAGGTAGAAAATAGTGCGAAAATACGGACATGGGTCCACCTTTTGGGAACACTCTGTCAGAGGCAGTTGCCTGCAATGACTGTTTGGTCACTATTGGCGTCACCGGATTGATACCCGACGGTTCGAAAGCCTGGGGGGCTTGCATAAAATGAGGGGAAGCGATAGGGCACGATTCTCCGATTTCAGAGGCAAAAACCACGCGAAGGGGGAAGCGGTCTGCGGATGGTCAACCTGTGGCACACTGTTTGTGCGCTTTACCGGGAGGGCCCAATGATGCATTCGGCCCACCCGGTACAGCAGTCGGTGGAGCCTGATGTGACTTCAGGGCCTGTGCTCAAATATTGAACGTTAGGTAAACCCGTGCTCACCGACAAAGGGTAATTTACCATAAAACTGTGCCATGACCAACTGAAATCGACGATTTGCAGTGCTGTTGATGGGTGGAGGAACCCCTCGGGCCGCTATTCCTGTTTGCCTGCCGGGGCCCTTTGGCATAAAGTGGCATGAGCATTCTGATGTGTCAGTAAACCCCGAGAGCATCGGGGTTCAGCCGCTTTGTTCCCGCATTTCAGGGTGTAACGGGTAATGGTGTCATGGGGCTGAACGGCAAACCGCTGCCGGACGAGGTGCGGAGTCCCAAAAAAAGGTTTGGCTGAAAAACGGGTGGAACATGTTGGTTCCCCTCGTGTGAATCCGGTGGTCACTACCCGGATATATGGTGATGAAAGGAGCAGGACTCATGAGAGCGATGGTTATCACGACTGGTGAAGAGATACTGAAAGGGGAGGTGGTGGACACCCACGCCGCCTGGATTTCTGAAAAATTCTGTGAGGTGGGCGTGGAAGTGGTGCGCCACCTTTCGGTGGGAGACAACATGACCTCCCTGAAAGAAGCGTTCCTCCGTGTGGCGGGCCGGTGCGAGGTGGCCGTGGTGACAGGAGGGCTGGGCCCCACGGAAGACGACCTCACAGCACGGGCCGTGGCCGAATCGGCAGGGGTACCCCTGGTCGAGGACCCCGCGGCAACTGCCTCCGTGGCGGCGTACTTTGAAGGGCGCCAAGTGGCGGTGCCCGCATCCAATTTGAAACAGGCCCGTCTTCCCAAAGGCTCCACCTGCATTCCCAACCCAGTGGGCACGGCCCCGGCCTTCAGCCTGGACATTAACGGGACCCGATTCTGGTTTCTTCCCGGCGTGCCGCGGGAGATGCGTTACCTGATGACAGAGGCCGTGCTTCCGGCCATTGTCGACCTCCAACCCAGCGGGAGCCGGCTTGTAAAGACCGCCATCACCACCTTTGGTTTGCCTGAGTCGGTGGTGGGGGAGCGGCTCTCAGGGCTTGAGTCTCTCTTTCAAGGCATTCACGTGGGCTACCGTGCCGCCCTTCCTGTTATCGAGGTGAAACTTTGGGCCTTCGACCAGGATGGGAACAGCCTTCAACAGCTCCAGCAAGCCGCCGTGGCCGAGGCCCTGAACCGTCTGGGAGATTATGTGGTCTCCGGCAAAGGACTCTCCATGGCAGAGGCTGTGGCCGAAAGACTCAGCGAGACGAAACAAACCGTGGCCGTGGCAGAAAGCTGCACCGGTGGCCTCATCGGCTCCCTGTTCACCGATGTGTCGGGAAGCTCGGATTGGTTCCTGCTCTCCGCTGTTACCTACGCCAACAGCGCCAAAGAAAATGTCCTCGGCGTTTCAGGGAAGACCCTTGAGTCCCATGGCGCCGTTAGCGCTGAAACCGTCAAGGAGATGGCCGCAGGCGTAAAGCGCGTCTCCGGCGCCGATATCGGCATCGCCACCAGCGGCATCGCAGGTCCCACCGGCGGTACCGATGAAAAACCCGTGGGCACCGTCTGGATCGGCATTGCCACAGATACCGGTACCGAGGCCATGCACTTTGTCTCTCCTTTTAAAGAACGCCACCAGAACAAACGCATCTTTGCGTTTAAAGCCCTGGACCTTTTAAGAAGGGCCATATAACAGCTGCCTCCGGCGGGCAAGGGCTGAGCCCTTGGAACCCAGGTTCGCAAATGCTCCGAACCCTCGTTCCTCGGGTACGTCACATCTGCTGACTGGCTGCGCCCGTGAATAACCGAAGAGGTTATCCAAGCTCCTTCATGCAGCCCGAAGGGCTCTTCATGCTCTTCATGGTTTTTTATAATAAGGTTGAACCATGACATGAGCTGAATTCAGGTTGACTTTGGCCGGAATAACTCCGGCGGGCAGGTGGAGGCACCTGCAAACCTGGTTGCCCTTGCGCTTCACCCTTCGTTCCTCAGGGAAAAGCGCAAGGGCGTTCGCGGCGGGCTTACCCGTGGAAATATAGGAGCGCCGCACCCTAAGGGCCGACGGTTTTATCGGGGCCGTCATAATGCGAGGGGAATCAAGGCGTATGAAACCAGCTGAAACGGTTGTGTCACCGCAATCCGTAGGGTGCGTTCCACGCACCAAAACGATGGACTCAATGACGTGGGGATGACACATCATGCCTTGCTCTTGATAACCCGAATGTGGTGTTTTGGCCTTGGTTGGGGCGGCATAGCGCGTTATTCATCATACGAAATGCCAAGAAGATTTTGGCTGTAGATTGCTCTGGTGCTGTGAGGCAACAGAGGCTGATGGTTACCCCAACATGGTGCGGGGACCGCACCCTACGGGCTGATGGTTTTATCGGGGCCGCACCCGTCAGCGAATGTGACGCGCCCGAGGAACGAGGGCTCGGAGCATTCGCAACCCGCTTTCAAGGTGGCTCACCTTGCCGCCGGAGGCATGTTTTTCATATTTGCAAATGGTACGTGCTGTGATACAAGGGCGTGTTGTTGTATAGTGAAGAATCAATTTGCCGTGGCTTGGCCATGGCAATTTATTATGGATAGGGCTTGTTTCAGGCCCATGCGGACGAGAGGCATCCCGCACAATAAATTCTCCCTCACTGACCGCGCAGCCGGTTGTGGCCCCTTTGCGTACGCCTTCCTTAAATAAGATGGTTTGCCGGGCTCCTTTCGTTGTGCAGCAGTAAGTAAGGTGGTCCATGCTTTCCATTACCAAAGAGTTCCGATTTGACGCCGCTCACAAGCTCATGCGTCACGACCTTTCCGAAGAAGAGAACAAAGCCCTTTACGGCAAGTGTGCAGCTTTTCACGGGCACACCTACACCCTTCAGGTCACGGTATCCGGCCCCCTGGACGAGTCCGGGATGATCATCAACTTCACCGAGCTGAAGCGGCTTGTGAAGGAGCGGATCGTGGACCGGTACGATCATGCCAACCTGAACGACCTTGAAGAGTACCGAGACATTCCTGCAACGGCAGAGAACATGGTGCTTCATATTTTCAAGACCCTTTCGGGAGCATCCGAATTCGACGGCCTCACCCTGAAAGAGGTGCGGGTGTACGAGACCCCCGATTCCTGGGCAACGGTAACCGCCTGAGACGAAGCTTTATGTTGATCCTTCATGAAATGTTTGCCTCCCTGCAGGGAGAAGGCCCCCATACCGGGCGGCCCGCTTTTTTCATCCGGCTCTCCGGGTGCGTTGCACCCCTTTGCCCCTGGTGTGATACGAAAGGTGCATGGGACCAAGGCTCGGAGACCTCCGTTGCGAGTCTTGTGGACGCCGTGGAGAAAAGTGGTCATCGCTTTGTGGTGATCACCGGGGGGGAACCCCTGCGCCAGTGGGAGACCGGGCTGAATGAGTTGGATCGGGCGCTCTTCGATATGGGCGTTGCCGTGCAGTACGAGACCTCGGGCAAGGTGCCCATACCGGAAGGGATTTGCGGTGAGGTGATCTGTTCGCCCAAGTACCTCTCCGGTGCCTGGCATGTGGACACCGAAAGCCTTTCCCGAGCCCATCATTTTAAGTTTGTTGCCTGTGAAGAGACAGCCTCTGCCATCGATGCCTTTGTTATAGCGGAACACCTTGAAAAGGACCGTGTGTGGCTGATGCCCAAGGGGATGACCCGCGAAGAGCAGATCGAGCGGTTGCCCTTTGTGTGGGACCACTGCGTTACCAACGGATACCGCCTCGCCAGCCGTCTGCATATTCTTGCGTTTGATACGAAAAAAGGAATTTAACCCATGTTTGAAACCGTGGTTGTTCTCTCCGGCGGCATGGACTCCGCCGTTCTCCTGGCCGATTGCGTCAACAAAGGCCAGAAATGCGTGGCCATCAGCTTTGACTACGGCTCCAAGCACAATGCCTGCGAGCTTCCCATGGCCAAAGCCCTCTGCGACAAGATGGGGGTTACCCATACCCTGGTGCCGCTCCCCTTTATCAACGATCTCTTCGACTCCAGCTTGCTTCAGTCCGGAGACGAGGTGCCCGACGGCGCCTACGACTCCGAGAACATGAAGAGCACCGTGGTCCCTTTCCGTAACGGCATCATGCTCTCCATCGCAGCAGGCTA
>Ga0070728_10005925_pt1 | contig 11806 bp, 11 predicted proteins | sample tdDd471_FD_66723 | JGI IMG/M metagenome (GOLD analysis project Ga0070728, IMG submission 66723) | Marine sediment microbial communities from the Atlantic coast under amendment with organic carbon and nitrate - tdDd47.1 | ecosystem: Environmental > Aquatic > Marine > Coastal > Sediment | place...
AATGAAGGGGCGGCTGAAAGATTCGGCGCTAATGCGCCTCCCACCGGGGAAGAGTCAGATGCGGATTCGGGCGACGACGCGGCATTGCTAACAGCTGCTTTCTCAACCGGCGAGTACGACGAGGAAGAATACGATGTTCAGCATATTGTTCTTGCCGACGAAAGCGAACCGGACAGCGCCGGACTGACCCAGACCTTTGCGACAGCGACTGACGACGCCCCCCCGCCATGGCAACCCAACGCTCAGGAGAATTTGCCCGCGCAAAACTCCCGGGCGACACTCTGGCTGGTCGGCGGTGTACTCGTAGTCGCCACACTGCTAATGCAACTCGTTCACTACAACCGGGATTCACTGGCTCGCAACCTGGCCTGGGGCGAAACTATCCGCAATGTATATAGCGGCCTGGGGATGGAACTGTTCCCCAACTGGTCACTGAACGATTATGAAATCAGGGGTTCGGAAGCGATCGCGGGCGAGTCAGGCCCGGACATCATGGACATCCGGGCGCAGATCGCAGCGACTGGCAGCGAGCCCACCGGGCTGCCGCACATACGCGTCGTATTGCGTGACCGATGGTCTAATCCCGTCGCCGCCAAAACACTGGGTCCGGCTGAGTACGCGAGTCCCGAAAGCCTGCCGCCCGGAGGACTGCTGCAGCCCAGTGAAACCCTCGCCGCACATGTCAGCATCATCGACCCGGGTTCGGGTGCGCAGGGCTTTGAACTGGAACTCTGCCTTCCACGGCGACACACCGGTCTGGAGTGCACAGGACGCCCATTCGAGTGAATACGCCAATCCAGATAGGCACGCATCGCATTCGCGGGCGCTGCGTGCTGGCACCCATGGCCGGCCTGAGCGACCAGGTCTTTCGCAATATATGCCGTGATTTTGGCGCGGCCCTGGCCGTCTCCGAAATGAATACTGCGGATACTACCCTTTGGAATAGTCGCAAGAGCGCGCCCCGACTGGACCTGAGTGGCGACAATGGGCTGCGTGTTTTACAGATCGCAGGTAGCGAACCCGCGCAACTCGCAGCTGCGGCAAAAGCAGCCGAGCAACTGGGTGCCGATATTGTTGATATCAACATGGGTTGCCCGGCAAAAAAAGTCTGTAAAAAATTGTCCGGATCAGCGCTGCTTCAGGACGAAACACTGGTAACCCGCATTTTAGAAGCCGTCACGGCCGCAACCGACCTTCCGATCACACTAAAAATACGCACCGGCTGGAACCCGGATAACCGCAATGGCGTTCGAATCGCACAAATCGCTGAAGCAACCGGCGTTAAGTCTCTGGCAGTGCACGGCCGCACACGCACATGTATGTTTACCGGCCATGCAGAGTACGACACGATCCGGGCTATCAAATCGGCTGTTTCCATACCAGTTTTTGCCAATGGCGACATATGCTCGGCGGAAGATGCTCGACACGTTCTTAACTACACCGGTGCGGATGGCGTGATGATTGGCCGCGGAGCGTTGGGCCGCCCGTGGATTTTCGCGGAGATCAACCGCGCTTTGGACGACACCAAATCAGTTGAACAAAAATTGACCAGCCCACTCGCAGAGGAAGATCGACGTGATATCATTCTCCTCCACTTGGAAGCTTTATATCGGCTGTACGGAGAATACCGGGGCGTTCGAGTGGGGAGGAAGCATCTGACGTGGTACTGCAAGTACCTTGAAGGCGCCAAAACTTTTCGCGAAACAATAGTCCGAATTGAGAGCGCTGAAGATCAGTTGCAATTAACTGCCAATTTTTTAGATAAATTTCAGGATCCGAACGGGACAAGCGCACGGTCGCATATTCTGTCGGAAGGACCTTTCAGTGGCCAACAAAAAAGCAAACTCCCACGGTCGTGTCTCGACCAAGAAAGGCGGCTATAGAAAAGCCGACCAGCAGGTTCAAAGCCGTAACCGGTTATTGAGGAACTTCACCGAAGATGCCCTGCATTCTTATTTCAAGAATCTCAATGGTCATAAACCCGCCGACATATACAAGCTGGTTATGGGCGAGGTAGAGCCACCACTGTTTCAGTCGGTCATGGAATATACTGAAGGAAATCAAACGCTTGCTGCAGAAATACTGGGCATAAACCGAGCCACGTTACGCAAGAAACTGAAGCAGTATCAGCTCCACATTTAGACGCAAGATCGTTCTTAATCTTGTCGCGTTACCTGCGACTTCTCTCTCTTGATGAACACTAAGCAAAGATGAATAAATCTCTACGAGCACTGATTAGCGTCTCCGACAAAACCGGGGTTGTTGAATTTGCCCAGGCTCTTAACAAACTCGGTGCGGATATTCTTTCCACGGGAGGCACGGCAAAAGCACTGCGGGATGCAGGAATTCCTGTGACGGATGTTGCCGAAGTAACCGGTTTTCCGGAAATCATGGACGGGCGCGTAAAGACACTGCACCCGCTTGTACACGGCGGGCTACTGGGTCGCGGCGAACATGACAAAGATGTCATGACGAAACATGGCATTACGCAAATCGATATTTTGGCCGTTAACCTCTACCCGTTTGAAGAAACAGTGGCCCAACCCGACTGCACCTTCGAACAGGCGATTGAGAACATCGATATCGGCGGACCGACTATGATTCGTTCGGCTGCCAAAAATCATGCGCATGTCGCCGTAGTCGTTGATCCGCAGGATTACGGAACTATTACTAAAGAGCTGGCCGATAACAATGGCAGCATTTCTGCAGCAACGCGCCAGCGACTGGCGAAGAAGGCTTTCTCGCACACTGGTTGTTATGACGCTGCTATTTCGGCGTATCTGCGCAGTCAGGATGACGACGATGAATATCCTGAACGCTTACCAATAGGTTTGCGTCTGCGCGAAACACTGCGCTACGGTGAAAACCCGCATCAATCTGCGGCGCTTTACACGACACCCGGCAACGCACCGGGAACTTTAGTAGCGGCAGCACAACTGCAGGGGAAACCGCTATCGTTTAACAACATCTCCGATGCCAATGCGGCACTGGAATGCGTAAAGTCACTGGACGACGCGGCGTGCGTAATCGTTAAACACGCCAATCCCTGCGGTGTTGCGCTTAATGACGATCAGGCCGCTGCCTACCAGGCCGCCTATGCCTGCGACCCGACCTCTGCTTTTGGTGGAATTATCGCCTTTAACCGGCCGGTAACCGCAACTGTGGCGCAGACCATTATCGACCAGCAATTTGTCGAGGTTGTCGTGGCACCTTCTTTCGATGCCGGAGCGATCAAGGCTTTGGGCGCAAAACCTAATGTACGTGTGCTGGCCTGTGGCGAGTGGGGCGATGCCTCTGCCCCGGGAATGATGCTGCAACAAGTCGAGGGGGGCATGCTGGTGCAGGATAAAGATGTTGCCTGCATAACCCGCGCGGACCTGAAGGTCGTATCGGAACGTCAGCCGAGCGAACAGGAAATAACGGACGCTCTGCTAGCCTGGAAGGTCGCCCGCTTCGTAAAATCCAATGCTATTGTTTACGGCAAGGACGATGCCATCCTAGGTGTAGGTGCCGGGCAAATGAGCCGGATCATGAGTGCGGGAATTGCCGGCCTGAAGGCCGCCGAAGCCGGACTTGACCTGAAAGGCGCCGCGATGGCATCGGATGCCTTTTTCCCGTTCCGGGATGGGATCGATGTTGCTGCCAAATTTGGTATCAAGGTTGTGATTCAGCCGGGCGGTTCCATGCGCGATGAAGAAGTGATTGCAGCTGCCAATGAGCATGGCATGGCGATGCTGTTTACTGGCATGAGGCATTTCAGGCACTAAAGCGCGTTGGGGCCCACTAACGACCGACGGGTAAAGCTTAATGAAAATCTTAGTAGTAGGTTCTGGCGGTCGAGAACACGCCCTCGCATGGTCGCTGGCTCGCGCTAGCCGCGTAGCTGAAGTCATCGTTGCCCCAGGCAATGCTGGCACCGCAACCGAACCCAAAGTTCGCAACGTAGCTATAAGCGCCGAAGACATACCTGCCCTGCTGCAGCTTGCACAGAGCGAAGCCGTTGACCTGACGGTTGTCGGCCCTGAAGCCCCGCTGGTCGAGGGAATCGTCGATCAATTCAAAGCCGCCGGGCTGCGCTGCTTTGGCCCCACGGCCAAGGGAGCAAGACTGGAAGGCTCGAAGGCATACACCAAGGAATTCCTCGAGCGCTACAACATACCGACTGCTGGATACCGGGACTTCACCGATATTGATGCAGCATTGGCGTACGCGCAGGAATGTTCGCTACCAACGGTCGTAAAAGCTGATGGCCTGGCCGCAGGCAAGGGCGTGATTATCGCGCAGACCCGTGATGAAGTTGTAGCTGCGGTCAAGATGATGCTCAATGACAAGGCATTTGGCGAGGCCAGCAATAAAATTGTCATCGAAGATTTTCTGGTGGGCGAAGAAGCCAGCTTCATGGCCATCATCGACGGCGAAGACATACTGCCACTCGCCACCTCACAGGATCACAAAGCCCGCGATGAGGGCGACAAAGGCCCCAATACCGGCGGCATGGGTGCCTACTCACCAGCCCCCGTTATTGATGCTGCGATGGCTGAGAAGGTCATGCGCGAGGTTATGCTGCCGACCGTCGCCGGCCTTAAAGCCGATGGCGAGCACTACACCGGCTTCCTCTATGCCGGATTGATGATTGGCAATGACGGCGTACCCAAGGTCCTCGAATTCAACTGCCGCATGGGCGACCCTGAGACGCAACCCATACTATTTCGGCTGCAGACCGATCTCGTCGATCTGATCGAAGCCGCACTCGACGGCAATCTGGCCACTACAAAGGCCGCATGGGATCCACGCCCGTCGCTCGGCATAGTGCTGGCGGCTGGCGGTTATCCGGAATGTTACGACAAGGGCGATGTGATCCATGGACTCGGCGTCGATAGCAAGTCGACCGATCTGAAAATATTCCACGCAGGCACGCAAGTGGTTGGCAGCGATATAGTCACCGCAGGCGGTCGCGTACTCTGCACAGTAGCGCTGGGCGATACCGTTGCTGCTGCGCAGGCCAAAGCGTATGAGTTGGTGGACCAGATCAGCTGGAACAACGTGTATTACCGTCGGGATATTGGCTATCGGGCTGTGGCCCGGGAATTAGGGTCAGACACTAATTCCTGACGGTCTCTACCACCCTCAGGTCCATCGTAGTTGGGAATTAGTGTCTGACCCTAATTCCCAACTTTCAGTACTAACTAGCTTGCGGTTAGCGCTGCAGCATGAAAACGCAGGTGGTCTTCAATAAACGTGGCGATGAAAAAGTAACTGTGGTCATAGCCTTCTTGAATACGCAATTTCAATTGCTGTCCCGATTCGCGGCAGGCCCCGGCGAATAGTTCTGGCTTTAGCTGATCTTCCAGAAAATCATCAGCGCCACCCTGGTCGATCAGTATCTCGCCTGCGAATTGCCGTGTTTTGACTAATTCGGTTGCGTCGTATTGCTCCCAGGCACTTGCGTCCTCGCCGAGGTAACCAAGAAAGGCTTTCTGGCCCCACGGCACCTGCATCGGGGCCACAATCGGCGCGAACGCCGACACTGACCGGTAATGCTCCGGGTTTTTCAGCGCGATCGTGAGTGCGCCGTGCCCTCCCATCGAATGGCCGGAAATAGCAATACGATCGCCATCAACCGGGAAGTGCTGGCTGACTAATTCAGGCAGTTCACTAACAACGTAGTTATACATGTTGTAGTGGCCCGCCCAGGGTGGCTGAATGGCATTCAGGTAGAAACCGGCCCCGCTGCCGAAATCATAACTTTCGTCCTCGCCAGGCAAACCCAGACCGCGCGGACTAGTGTCCGGCATTACGATAGCGATACCCAGTTCTGCTGCCACACGTTGGGCGCCCGCCTTAGTGGCGAAGTTTTCATCAGTACAGGTAAGGCCGGACAACCAGTACAGCACCGGAACCTTGCCTTCCTTTACCTGTGGCGGAAGATAGACACCAAAACGCATGGGACAGCCACACGCGCTCGACTGGTGCGTCCACACCTCATGAGATCCCTCAAACATCAGATTGGCAGACAACTTTTCCATTGCGGCAATTTACCTTGATTATCGGTTTGGCAACTGAAACAAGAATACAGCCTGTATGATCCACAAAAAACCCCGCACTAAGCGGGGTTTTCTGCTTAAGGATTTGACGCTGTATCTAGCGCTTCATAGCATCAAAGAACTTCGCGTTGGTCTTGGTATCCTGCATCTTGCCCAGCAGGAAGTCCGCAGCTGCGATCTCATCCATCGGGTGCAGCACTTTGCGGAGCACCCAGATTTTTTGCAGTTCTTCAGGCTCGATCAACAAATCTTCTTTACGCGTACCAGAACGATTGATGTTGATAGCAGGATAAACACGCTTCTCGGCAATGCGCCGATCCAGGTGAATTTCCATGTTGCCGGTGCCCTTGAATTCTTCGTAGATCACATCATCCATCTTGGAACCGGTGTCTACCAGCGCAGTGGCAATAATGGTCAGACTGCCGCCTTCTTCAATATTGCGCGCTGCACCGAAGAAACGTTTCGGCCGGTGCAATGCATTCGCATCCACACCACCCGTCAGCACTTTGCCCGATGACGGGACCACAGTGTTATAGGCGCGTGCAAGACGAGTAATCGAATCCAGCAGAATGACCACATCTTTCTTGTGCTCGACCAGGCGTTTGGCTTTCTCGATGACCATCTCGGCAACCTGCACGTGGCGGCTGGCAGGCTCATCAAAGGTACTCGAAACAACTTCACCGCGAACGGTACGTTCCATCTCCGTGACTTCCTCAGGACGCTCGTCGATGAGCAGCACCATCAGAACAACCTCAGGATTATTAGAGGTAATTGCCGTGGCTATATGCTGCAGCAACATCGTCTTACCGGCCTTAGGCGGCGAGACGATTAGACCGCGCTGTCCTCTGCCGATAGGGGCGACCATGTCGATAATACGACCGGTCAAATCTTCAGTACTGCCGCTACCCTGCTCCAGCTTGAGCGCCTCACGCGGAAACAACGGCGTGAGATTTTCAAACAGCACCTTGCGGCGCGCATTTTCAGGCTCGTCGAGGTTAATTTCGGCAACTTTAAGCAATGCGAAATAGCGTTCGCCATCTTTGGGCGGACGAATCAGGCCACCAACGGTGTCACCTGTGCGCAGGTTAAAGCGGCGAATCTGGCTGGGCGACACATAGATATCATCCGGCCCGGCCAGGAATGAACTGTCTGCCGAACGCAAAAAGCCAAACCCATCCTGAAGAATTTCGAGGGTGCCATCACCATAAATCGCTTCGCCCTTGGCGCCGAAAGCCTTCAGCACTTCGAAGATGATGTCCTGCTTGCGGGATCGCGCAAGATTCTCAAGACCAACCGACTCTGCCATGGCAACCAGTTCGGCCGCGGGCATGTTCTTCAGTTCATTGAGATGGTGAATCGTGCCGGCTTCTTCCAGTTCACTTTTAGTGACAATGTCATCTTCAGTAAAGTTACCGGTTTCACCACCGCCAGATTGTTGTCTGCTGCGGCGTCTGGGCTTCTTATTAGATTGGCCCTGGCCGTCCCCTGATTTTCCGCGATTATTTGACTTTGATCGCGTACGTGCTGAGTTACCCAAGTAGCCTCTCACAAGTTCTTATCCAGGAATTCTGTAAGCTGCCGTTTAGACACAGCGCCAATCAGTTGCTCTGCAACTACACCGTTCTTGAACAGGATCAGCGTTGGTATGCTGCGAATCCCGAACTGTTGCGGTGTTTTCGAATTGGCGTCTACGTCCATCTTGGCTATTGTCAGGCGATCCTGGTACTCGCCATCAAGCTCTTCAAGTACAGGTGCGATAGCCTTACAGGGCCCACACCACTCTGCCCAAAAATCCAGCAGCACAGGTTTGTCTGACTGCAGGACATCGGCATCAAATGTATCGTCACTAATATGAACTAAGCTCATAATTCCATCTTTATGTGTTGATTAAAGTTCGCTGAACCAGTAAAAAGGGTCGCCGCTTGGACATGGGCCATGATCTTCCATCCCTCCTGCATTCGATCTTCGTTCAATCGAATATATACAGGCTCCGTACCAAGGCGCTTGGTAAGCTTCCTTATAGCCTGAACAGGTATTGGGTGGTAGATATAGCGGGTGCGGCTTTATCGCCGCTGGAATTAGGGCTATTTTGAACCCGTCCTGACTGATAATGCAAGCACTAATTTATAGCAAATTAGCAATTGATCGTATTTGATCGTTTATTTTACCGGCTGAATATTATGACCGACACGGAAACTATCCGCTTTGACTCGCTGGATCTGCCTGCAGAATTGCAGGCGGGCGTGCAGGCTGCGGGCTTTGAAACATGTACACCGATCCAGGCCCAGACACTGCCACGTGCGCTGGCAGGCAAGGATATCGCGGGTCAGGCACAAACGGGCACTGGCAAGACAGCCGCATTTTTGCTGGCGACACTGCATCGTTTAGTGACCAGCGACAAAAATACAGAAGGTCGGGGCAATAATCCGCGGGCGATTATGCTGGCCCCGACCCGCGAACTGGCTATTCAGATTTTTGAAGACGCTAAAGTTCTTGGTAGCGGCACCGATTTCCGCTTCCAGGTCGTATTCGGCGGCGCCGACTACGAGAAACAACGGCAAAAAATTGAACGTGGTGTCGATGTGCTGATAGGCACACCGGGCCGGTTCATCGACTATTTCAAGCAGGGTGTATTTAACCTGAAGCATGTCGAAGTCGTTGTACTTGACGAAGCTGATCGCATGTTCGATCTCGGTTTTATTAAGGACATTCGCTACGTGCTTAAAAGGCTGCCCCCGGCAGATCAGCGACTCAATTTGCTGTTCTCGGCCACGCTCAGCCAGAAAGTACTCGAACTCGCCTTTGAGCATATGAACGACCCCGAAAGCGTGCGCATAGAACCGGAGAAAATGACTGCCGACCTGGTAACGCAGGCCGTCTACTTTCCGGGTAACAGGGAAAAAATCCCGCTGCTGATCAGCTTGCTACGCAGCATGAACGCTACGCGCACCATGATCTTCGTGAACACGAAACGCGAAGCAGAAAAGCTGGAACGCTTCTTGAGTTTTAACGACTTAAAGGCCAACGCGATTACCGGCGACGTGCCACAGAACAAGCGCATTCGCCTGCTAAAGAGTTTCCAGGATGGCGAGCTGCCGATATTGGTCGCCACCGATGTCGCCTCGCGCGGCCTGCATGTTCCGGATGTCAGTCACGTCGTCAATTACGATGTGCCTGACGACCCTGAAGATTACGTGCACCGCATCGGCCGCACAGCCCGCGCCGGCGCCTCGGGTGATTCGATTACTTTCGCCTGCGAAACCTACGCGATGTCATTGCCTGATGTGGAAAAGTATATCGGCAATTCCATACCGGTGAAATCCATCGACCCCTCGATGCTGATAAAAATCAAGATTCCACCGGCACCTCCGCGCAAAGAACGCGGCGGACCGGGTGGCCGAGGCGGCAACCGCGGTGGTGGTGGGAATCGTGGCGGAGGCCGCGGTCGACGCTAAGCACCCTTTCAAAGTAATCGCCGCTGTAGCAGCTGCCCACAGGGTATTAGTTGTCGTTTTAGTCAGGAATCAGCTACCAGTTAAATCCAGTAGCCCACACCATCAATAAAATGATGCCCTTCGGTGTCCTTGGGCGGCATGCCGGTGTCGGGACGACGGATGGCAACGACTGCGCCCAGGCCATATTCAATCGCGGCATCCAGCACCGGTATGCTGTCATCTACGAACAGGGTGTTCGCCGGGTCGAAACCCAGTTTGTCCTGCAGCTTGGGCCAGAAATCCGGGTGTTCCTTCGGCACGCCAAAATCATGGGAGCAGACGAACTCGTCAAACCATTCATCCAGACCGGACACCGATTTCTTGAGTTCGAGTGCATGCTGATGGGCATTCGTAACCAGCACGAGTCGCTTGTTGCCCGCCTTGACCGCAGTAAGAAAATCCTTCGCCCCCGGCAAAAAACGGATGCGATCACGACTGGATTTCTTTAGCGCCAGCAAATCCAACCCGAGCTGCTCTGTCCAGAACTCCAGACAATACCACTCGAGGGTGCCTTCCCTGCCGGAGTACAGATCGAATATAACGTCCCGCGCCGCTGCCTCGGTTATGTCCTGTCGCTCGGCATAGACCCCCGGCACCAGTTCGCGCCAGAAATAATTATCGAACGCCAGGTCCAGCACCGTGCCATCCATGTCCAGCAGGATGGTGTCGAACTGCTCCCAGTCGATCGCCGGCGTCCGGGCTTGGAAATCCTCGCTCATATCCTGTAGTTTGGCAGCCCCTGAAAATAAACCAAGCTAAAAATGTGGCAACAATGCTGCATAAAAATACTTTTTGAGCCAGCCGTCGTATATACGGCAAGTAAATGGGTCGCCACATGCAGCAAAACCTCTCAGCCCTGATTCAGCCTGTAACCGATATCGCAGTGCGCGCAGGCAACAAGATTCTGGAGATTTACGAGACCGATTTCGAGATCGAAACCAAGGCAGATGAATCACCGCTTACAACCGCAGACAAAGCCTCGCACAATACGATTGTTGCGGCACTGGCCGAGCTCACGCCCGATATACCGATACTGTCGGAAGAGTCTGATGGCATCACTTGGGAAGAACGTTCCCAGTGGCAGGAATACTGGCTGATCGACCCGCTCGACGGCACCAAGGAATTCATCAAGAAAAATGGTGAGTTCACTGTGAACATCGCCCTTATACAAGGGAACCGGGCTGTAATGGGTGTAGTGCATGTGCCTGTGAAAAACCGCAGTTTTTACGGCTACGCCAATGGCGGGGCCTTCGAGTGCACGGCGGAGGGCGAAGTTAAGGAAATTCACGTGACGTCGCCCGCACAGAATCCGGCGCGTGTCGTCGGCAGCCGCTCACATCGAGGCGAGTTAGTCGATGCCTACCTGGCAAAGCTGGGCGATCACGTAATGGTCTCGATGGGCAGCTCGCTGAAACTGTGCCTGGTCGCGACCGGCGAGGCGGATGTCTACCCGCGCCTTGGCCTGACGTCCGAGTGGGACACGGCGGCAGCTCAGGCCGTGGTCGAATGCGCGGGCGGCAAAGTAGTCCAGCTGGACGGCAGCCCGCTTATGTACAACGCCAAGGAAGACATTCTCAATCCGTATTTTCTCGTTTTTGGCGATACTGGCCGCGACTGGACCGCCTATCTGTAGCTACCGGCAGGTACATCTGTCCCAGGGCCCGGCGTCCTGTTAGAATAACCGACAGACTGAGCACTGACTGTTGCGCAGCAAGGTCCACTGCCAAGGTTCTTTTCTTAAGGCAGTTGTGCAGCAAAAAAATAACGTCAGGCGGGCGCTTTGAGTCTAACGATTGAGGCCTGCACGACGCAGTATGGAATTAATGGATGTCGGCATGAAGCTGACCGGAAGTGACTCCAAGAGCAACATGACAGCCAGAATAGAAACCAGTCTGTTTGCCAACCGGGTTCGCCTTAAAGAACTCAGAGTGGCACATCGTGACCTCGACACGACGATCGATCAACTCACCAGTGATCCATTTATCGACCAGATCAGAATCAGACGTCTGAAAAAGCGCAAGCTGGTGCTGAAAGACATGATCGTGCGCCTTGAAAGCGATCTGATTCCAAACCTCAACGCCTGATTTACTCTGGCGCGGCCCGAATAGCCCTGCAAACAATTCCAAGCGGTTCTTACAAGATCTTTGGATTCGGCCCGTATTCGTTTTCGCCCTCATTACTATCCAGCGCCATAAAAATAATTAGCACAATGGCGCCGATTAGCGGCACCAAGCTAATGAGCAGCCACCAACCGCTGCGGCCGGTATC
>Ga0070728_10005926_pt1 | contig 11805 bp, 10 predicted proteins | sample tdDd471_FD_66723 | JGI IMG/M metagenome (GOLD analysis project Ga0070728, IMG submission 66723) | Marine sediment microbial communities from the Atlantic coast under amendment with organic carbon and nitrate - tdDd47.1 | ecosystem: Environmental > Aquatic > Marine > Coastal > Sediment | place...
ATTTGGAGCTTCGATGATGCACCCAAAGTGAGAATTGCGACTCTAGAAGGGCTTTCGGTGGTTGATCCTGAGTCGGTGAATGTGCCGTTACAATGGGAAAGATATCCAAGCTTTCTTTACTCTAGCAATGGTGTTGCAACGGTTAATGAAAAGTTACGCGGTATACCACAAAACGTCAGTAACCGATTAACCTTAAACCGCCGCTTGTGGTTAGACTTCGACCGCGAGCAGTGGTCATTTGATGATCGTATAGCCGGCGAAATGCGCAGCGAGTGGCGGTTAGACATGGGGGCGCCTTATCAATTACTGCGTGCCGATGAAGCGGCTGAACCTTTGTTAATCACTGCGCTCAACGGTGAACAAACGGGTGTTGAATTACGTTATCCAAATGTCGAAGTAACTGCCAGTGGTTCGTTATCTGCAACGTCGACGGTTCCGGTTAGCGGTTGGTCTAGTTCGTTTGAAAAGGTCACTTGGCAACTGAGTTTACCTCCTGCAAACCGCTTGTTAATGGCTACGGGTGCGGAGTTTAATAATGGATGGCTGAACAAGTGGAGTTTATGGGATTTATTTTGGTTGATGATTGTCGTTGCCTTGTGCGTCCATTATGGCTCGAAAATCTTAGCGGTTACCGCGGGCGTATCGATGACATTAATGTTTCATGAACAAGGAGCGCCTCTCGTCTCCCTGACTAATTTATTGTTGGCGTTTATACTCTACCAGAAAACAGCCTTAAAAAATAATGTGTGGGTGTGGATTAAACGTATTTATTTGGGGCTATCTGTTTTGAGTTTTATTGTTTTGCTGGGTCTGTTTACGGTGCAACAAATACGTGTACTTATTCATCCGCAATTAGAACATTATTCACCGACCAGCAGTTATGGCAATAATTTTTCAAACGATGCGCCAGAATTGTTAAGTGCTCCACCAAGTAAACCTAGGTCGCAAGGCCCAGCGCTGGAAGAAAAGTCTGTATCAAAAATCACAGTGACCGGAAGTCGCATCAAACGATCAGATGTGATGCAACGCTACGAAGAAAATACCGTCGTACAAACCGGTGCAGGAAAACCTAATTGGCAGTGGAATGAATATCGTGTCGAATGGAATTCGCCAGTGAGCCGTGAGCAAACCGTCGGACTTGTCATTGCTTCTCCCTGGATGATGACACTGTGGCGTTTAGTAATGATTCTAGGTTTGTTTGCGAGCGTGTATTTTCTCGCCATGCGTCAGTGGCCGCAAAAATTGAGTATCAATCAGTTTAAGTCACTTACACCTTTGTTGTTGTTGATTGCGATTACTCCATTTTCTCAGTCGGGTTTCAGCGAAGTGCCGTCTAATGCCGTGTTGAAAGAGTTGCAACAATGGCTCCATCAACCAGAAGAGTGTGCACCGCATTGCGTTACGTTATCGGGTGTTCGAGTATTAAATGATGTGCGTGACAAAAATGATCTTTTGATACTTGAACTGCGAGCGGATGCGTTGGCTGACGTAGCGATTCCGCTACCGCACTCGAGTGAGTGGCATTTAACCGATGTGAGAATCAATGATCGCCCGAGCAACTGGGTGGTACGAAAAGATAATCAAGATTGGTTATTTGTTGAAAAAGGACGTCAAAAAATTGCCTTAAGCGGTATTATTTCTAAGCGCAGTTCATTCGCAATTAACTTCCCAATGAAGCCGTATAACATTCAAAACCTATCCTCGATCTGGTCGACCGAAGGTGTTCACAATGGCAGTCTCTCTGGGAATGCATTGACCTTAGTAAAACATCCCAGTGCGATTGCCAAAGACAGTGCCGTGTCGAATGAATCGCCGAGTGTTGAGAACAACAATTCTCAAGCAGTTAGCATTCAGCCGATGGTAACGATCAAGCGTCGGTTTTGGTTCGATACGCGCTGGGAGGTTCATACCACGGTAGAACGAATTGCTCCAACGAGTGGCGAAATTAATGTTTCTGTGCCTTTGTTACCCTTTGAGCGAGTCATCACTCAGCAGTCGCAAATCAAAGATGGCGCTATTCAATTGCAACTTCTTTCTGATGAAGACTCCGTCGATTGGCGATCATCCATTGAACGACAGTCGCAACTTGAGCTATCGGTTGCTACGGATGCCGCCTTCGTTGAAGAGTGGTTAGTGTTAGTCGCTCACCAATGGCGCTTTAAAGTAAATGGCGTTAATCCTGTTTGGCCAGAATCGATCGATCGCAATGATCTTTGGGAATTCCGTTATTTGCCACGTAAAGGTGAATCCTTAACGCTTAATCTGGAAGCTCCGAAGCCGATAGAAGGAGAAAGTTTGGCATTCGATAAACTTGAGTTGATGGTCACGCCAGGGCAACTGCAAGAATCGTTAAAACTCTCGACGCAATATCGCAGCTCTCGCGGTGGACAAAGTAGTTTAAGGTTGGGTGAAGGAGACCATCTTAAGTCATGGCTCGATGGCAGTGAAGTGTATTTACAATTGCAAGAAGGCGATGTCGACTACACGACTGCACCCGGGCAACATCAGTTGATGTTGCATTGGACACGTAACCAAACCATGAGCTTCTATTCGAGTTTACCTGAGATAGACTTAAAAGCTCCGGTCAGCAATTTATCCATCAGTTGGAAGGTACCGAGCGATCGTTGGATCATTTGGACCAGTGGCCCAGTTATTGGTCCGGCCATTATTTATTGGGGAGAACTGCTTGCCTTTTTAGCCTTGGCGCTAATTTTATGGCGTACCAAAATCCTCCCGATTAAAGCCTATCAGTGGTTGCTGTTAGGGTTGGGTTTGAGCATGCAGAGTTGGGGATTGTTGGTGTTGGTCACCGTGTGGATGTTGGCGCTTGCTGCCCATGGTCGATTCCGCGATAAGCTAGGCGTCGATGGTTTCAATGTTGCCCAGATTTTGCTGGCAATATTTAGTGTGCTCACCATTATTAGTTTATTAGTCGCAATACCAATGGGGCTATTAAGCCGCCCTGATATGGGAATTATGGGGAATGGTTCGAACGGGTATTTGTTGCAATGGTACCTCGATAAGAGCAGTGGCGCGATTCCAGACGTGGCGATTTATTCTTTGCCTTTGTGGGTCTTTAAAACACTGATGTTGGCCTGGGCACTTTGGTTAGCTTTCTCAATCGTTAAATGGATAAAATGGGGATGGAGCGTGCTTAATGAGTCGGAGTTTTTACGCAGTCGACCGAAAACCCCTAAAAAGCAGCCAGCTGCAAACAAAGCCATGTCGTCTATTCAGTCGTCTAACCATCAAGATGGAGAACTCGATTCTTCAAAGGATAATTCTTCAAAGAGTGATTCCTCAAAGGGTGAACCTGCTGAAAGAGACTCTGGTGAGGGGGATTCTGCTGAAGGAGGCTCGGCTGATAGAGACTCTGCGAAGCCTGAGTAACTTAGAGTCATTGTGCAATAAAAAAAGGCGCTTCATGCGCCTTTTTTTATGTTAGAAAACAAAGGTTTTCAACGTAAGAACCAAGATGCGCTTAAGGATAACCACGACAGGCTGAAGGCATATAGACATGCTCTAGAGATGTCTTATTTTCGCCAATCGGCTCCATACCATCGGGCGTTTCTCCATTACCGCAAAGCCAACTCATCGGGCTCATTGGGCTACCAGTGACAACCAGAGGCCGAATACTCATCACTTTATCTTTGATGTGTAAGTTAATTTTTTGGCCAAAAGTAATATGAATAGCGCCGTCACTAATTTCAACGCCGCTGACATAATTGCCGATCAGTTTATTGGCTTCAGGTAGTCCTGCTTCTCGATTGTCTCTTGGAAAGCGTCCACGATCTTTGTAAAACTCTTTGATGGCCGGTTTAAGTTCTTCGCTAAGGGTAAACCCTTCCACAATTTGAGCACGAATGACGTAAGCTTGATAAGCTGGCAGTGCTATGGCAGCCAAAATACCAATGATCGAAACGACAATCATCAATTCGATTAAAGTGAATCCTTTGACTTGATTCATTGGACAACTCCTAGTTGAAATATGGGTAAGTAAAAAGCAATCAGTAATGAGGCGACGGTATACACGACTAATAACTGCACTGTGACGGTTAATAGTCGGCTATTAAATAAAGCCTTGCGTTCAAATTCGCTCAACAAGTCTGAAGTGATCAGCGCAACTTCTTGATCGCCAATAGCAAACTTCTCGGCCAGCGCAATGCGTTTTTCTTGATCGGAGTCGGTTGACTCCGAGTGTTTCGGATAGGCAAAGTCAGCAATGGTTCTCTCGAGTTTCTGGCTGTTTCTGTAAATGGCAGCGACCGGAGGTATTAACCTGACTATCCAACTCGGTTTATGGTTGAGTCGTTGGGCCTTTTTTAGACTAAAGCTGACAATAAAAAGCAAAATAGTTAGAAGTATTAACAACACCGTCAGCACGTTGCTGAACTTTAGTGTAAACAATGAGAATGAGGGTAACTCTGATCCAAAGGACTCAAAAACCTCCTTAAACTGGGGCAGAACATACAGATTCATAGTTGCTTGGATAAGGGTCACTAAAACCAATAACACTAGTAAGTAGCTTAAATTAAGAATGAGTTGGGTGGTGATGGTCGTAAATACTTGATCTTTGCTAAGCAAAGCATTACTAACGGCGGCGAGTCGAGATGACGTTAAGCTTTTATCTTGCAAAAGCAAGTTTAAAGGGTGATTGGGAGCCCAAGCTTCGCAAGCTTTCGACCACGATTGGTGTTCGGCATAAAGTTCTTCTAATCGACGTAAATGCGATTGTACATCTAAGTCATCTTCTTGCTTTAACTCGTCTAAAGCGAGAGCAAAGTCTTTTTTTTCTGAGTAGATTTGTGTCAGCAATCTCGCGACAAAATCAACATTTTCAGACAATGGTTGGCTCATAGGAATCCTTGTTGTTATTGATCGGCTTTTACATAAGGAAATCGAACTGTCTTAATTGGAGACAGTGGCATACTTTGTTCAAAAACATAGGTATATCCCAGTTCTTGTTGTTGGTTATTTTTAACTAAAATCGTTAACTGATTGGTTTCGACTCGACACGCTTTGTCTTCTCGCTCAGGGTGTGAATCGTTTTGTTGCGCGACGGTCCAACATACGTCGTTCTCTTTGTCATCCATGATGATTGAACCGTCATGGGCACTCAAGGTTATCCAATCGACTCGCGCTGACGTCAACATAAAATCTGACTCTGCCCGTTTGGCTGAATTGAGAAGTTGAGGTATGAAATGAGTGAGTAATCCGGTAACGAATACAATGGTCACGACCGCCAGTAAAATATCGACCGACAAGCGAAACATCCATTCCCTTAACGTCAGAGATTTCGAGTAATAAACCTGTTTGGTCACTCGGCGAGCGATTGCTGTATTCACTATTTCCGTGTCCCATATTTCGGTATTAAAGACTTTTTTCTTTAATCGACTTTCTTCATAAGAGCTTTCTAGAAAAGAGACCTTTCTTAAAAAGCATTCTAAAAAGAGCTGGCTAATTTTTTTGTAGAAGCCTAATCTGCAAGGCCTAAATAAAATACCTAGTAGTTAATGCCTGCGTTGATGCGGCCCTTAACGTCCTTGTTTTAATTAATCCTAAAAGTTCGAACATGAGCCCAAAGTAGAAACGTTCTTTCTCACCGAAGTTTTCTTTGGTTGCACTCTGAGCAAAAGGTATCGCATCGGAAGCAGTAGTCAGAGGTCGCAATGATTTATTACACTTTTGACTTATTACCCGTTGCAGCTTATACCAATCTTGGAAGCCGCCCCGGTGCAGGCGCACTTGGCAAACCGAAGTTAATGGGGGGGCGATATTCAAAAACTTCGACGCATCCCCTGTACTCATGCGGTTTGTCAGACGATAAACCGGTTGATCCTTTACCCGGCTCCGCGTATAATCCGCCGCTCGTTTTCTGCACTCAGCAGAAAATTTATTACAATTTGGTTAACTCCTTGTTATTACTCAAAAAAATGAAGTAATGGCTGGAATCCAAAAGGAGAAATTAATGAATCACTACGAAATCGTATTCATGGTGCACCCTGATCAAAGCGATCAAGTACCTGCAATGATCGAGAAGTACACCAACATCGTGACTGAAGCAGAAGGCAAAATCCACCGTCTAGAAGACTGGGGTCGTCGCCAACTGGCTTACGCCATCGAAAACGTACACAAAGCGCATTACGTGTTAATGAACATCGAGTGTGACTTTGCTGCTGTTGAAGAAATTGAGAACATTTTCCGATTCAACGATGCCGTTCTTCGTCATATGACCATTCGTCGTAAAGGTCCTATCACTGAAGCATCTCCTCTAGCAAAAGACGACAGCTCTGAGCGTTCATCTGCACCTGCTAAGGACTCATCTGAAACCGAATCAACTGCAGAAGAAGCTGCGGCTGAATAACTAGGAGGAATTGAACATGTCTCGTTTTTTCCGTCGTCGTAAATTCTGTCGCTTCACAGCAGAAAACGTAACTGAAATTGATTACAAAGATCTGGCCACTTTAAAAGCCTACATCACTGAAACTGGTAAAATCGTACCTAGCCGTATTACTGGTACTAGCTCTAAATACCAACGCCAATTAGCGCGTGCGGTAAAACGAGCCCGTTTCTTGGCCTTGTTGCCGTACAGCGACTCACACAAGTAAGTCGAACGAGCGACTCAATGAATGTTGAGTCTTAGTTGTCAGATTAATTAAAGAGGAAAGACTGATGGAAGTCATTCTGTTGGAAAAAATCCGTAACCTAGGTGACTTAGGTGACAAAGTATCAGTAGCTAACGGTTACGGCCGTAACTACTTGGTTCCGCACGGTAAAGCTGTACCGGCGACTAAAGATAACTTAGAAGCTTTTGAAGCTCGTCGTGCAGAATTAGAGAAGCAAGCTGCTGAATTATTATCTGCCGCTGAAGCTCGTGCAGAAAAGCTTAAAGAGTTAGTCGTAACGATTCCAGCCAATGCTGGTGATGAAGGCAAATTGTTCGGTTCTATCGGAACTCGTGACATTGCCGACGCAATCACTGCAGCGGGTACTGAAGTTGAAAAAGCTGAAGTAAAAATGCCACACGGCGTTATCCGTAATACTGGTGAGTTCGAAATCGACCTAGCGTTGCACACTGATGTTACTGTTACCATCAAGGTAAACGTAGTACCAGAAGCTGCTTAAGCGATAGCTTGATACCGAAAAAGGGGCTATTTAGCCCCTTTTTTTATGCCAGACAAAAAATACTTAGGTTTGGTACATTTGTGACCAAATTTTCGCAAAAGACCCTAGCTGTTAGACAATTTTTCGATACAATAGCTGATTAGTTAGAGCATTCCGTAACTCATTAAAATCCAGATTAAAGCAGATTTAGACGTATGGCTGAAAAAGACCCAACAACCGCCCAGTTAAAGATACCTCCGCATTCCATCGAAGCTGAGCAGTCCGTGTTAGGCGGGTTAATGCTAGATAACGATGCATGGGAGAAAGTTGGCGATAAACTGGTTGCTGATGACTTTTATACCAAAGAACATCGGGCTATTTTTCGAGCAACCTCTTATTTAGCTCAAAACAATCAGCCGATGGATGTGATCACGCTGCACGAATTCCTAGAACGAGAAGGAGAGGCCGACAACGTCGGTGGGCTAGCCTATCTTGGTGAGTTAGCAAAAAACACACCCAGCGCTGCAAACATTGAGGCTTATGCGGCCATTGTTCGCGAGCGAGCAATATTGAGAGAGTTGATCTCAGTTTCTAATAGCATTGCTGATTCGGCATTTTTTCCAAAGGGCCGCAAGTCTGATGAGTTGTTAGATAGCGCCGAATCGAAGGTGTTTAAGATCGCTGAAAAGCGAGAAAACAAAGATGCGGGATTAAAAATCGCATCGACCTTTCTTCAAGAAACGCTGGATCGCATTCAAAGTGCGGTTGATTCTAAGGGGGGCATCACTGGACTCTCAACAGGGTTCAAAGATTTAGATAAGAAAACAAATGGGTTACAAAAAACCGATTTATTAATCGTTGCTGGTCGTCCTGCTATGGGTAAAACCACCTTTGCGATGAATATTGCAGAGCACGCTTCCATTCACAGCGGTAAACCCGTTTTGGTTTACAGCATGGAGATGCCGGCCAATCAATTGCTGATGCGTTCTTTTGCTTCCATTGGTGGCGTTGATGCGACTCGGTTGCGAACCGGGCACTTAGACGACAAAGATTGGGACAACCTGATGGTGGCCACCAATATTCTCAAAAATAATTGTAAAATGTTTATCGATGACTCGCCTGGTCTTTCGCCTTCAGAAGTTCGCTCTCGAGCGAGACGGGTTGTGCGTGAGCACGGCGACATCGGCTTGATCGTAATTGACTATTTACAGCTGATGCAGGTGCCAGGATTATCTGATAACCGAACGCTCGAAATTTCGGAAATCTCTCGTAGTTTAAAAGCCTTGGCAAAAGAACTTAAAGTGCCGGTCATGGCATTGTCACAGTTAAACCGCTCGTTGGAACAACGTGCTGATCGGCGGCCTGTTATGTCAGACTTACGTGAGTCAGGGGCGATTGAGCAAGACGCTGACATTATTATGTTTGTTTACCGTGATGAGGTTTACAACAAAGACTCCGAAGACAACAAAGGCAAAGCCGAAGTCATTATTGGCAAGCAACGGAACGGCCCGATTGGTACGGTCCACTTAGCCTTCCAAGGACATTACAACCGCTTTGCTAATTTAGCCTATGAGTATGATGAAGGCTTCTAATGCGACCGACTCGAGCTGTAATTCATCTGTCTGCGATTGAGCACAATCTAGCACTTATTCGTACCATGGCACCGCAAAGTAAAATCATGGCGGTGGTCAAAGCTGATGCCTATGGTCACGGAATCGTGAAGGTTGCGCAATGCTTGGAGCATGCCGATGCGTTGGCCGTTGCCTGCATTGAAGAGGCAATCGAGCTGCGAAATGGAGGCATTGATAAGCCCATTATTTTGCTTGAAGGAATATTTGAGGCATCGGAGCTTGACCTGATTGAACAGCTTGATTTGCAAATGGTGATTCATAATCAGCAGCAGGTGGCGATGTTGCTTGAGCATCCTCCGCAAAAGGCGCTGGATATTTGGCTGAAGCTTGATTCCAAAATGAACCGTTTGGGCTTTTCAGCTGAACAGTTTCGTGAAAATTTTGAGCGGTTATCGAGCAAACCCTTTATTCGACATCTGCGCTTAATGACGCATTTTGCCTGTGCAGACGATATTCATAACCCAATGACACAAGAGCAGTTGGTTGAGTTCAAGAGATTGACAGAGAGCTTATTGGGAGAGAAAACTGCGGCGAACTCTGCCGCCGTTTTAGCCTGGCCCGAGTCGCACTTTGATTGGGTAAGGCCTGGACTCATGTTGTATGGGTGCTCTCCGTTGTTAGACGCGACAGGTTCTGACCATCAGTTGCGACCTGCGATGACGCTTGAATCTAAAGTCATTACGATTAAACCCGTCAAAGCCGGAGAGTCGGTTGGCTATGGTGCAAATTGGCGAGCTGAGCAAGATACGCAAGTCGCCATTATCGCTATAGGCTATGGCGATGGTTATCCCCGGCATGCGAAGAATGGGACTCCCGTTTGGTTGAATGGACGGATAGTACCCATTGCTGGACGAGTTTCGATGGATATGATCGCCGTGGACATTGGCAGCAACACTACTGACAGGGTAGGTGATCGGGTCGTACTGTGGGGGCCGGAACTTCCTGTCGAGCAAGTGGCGACTCATGCCGATACCATTCCCTACACTCTGCTCTGTGGAGTGACTTCTCGTGTTAAGTTCCATTGGAGTGAGCAGTGACTCAGTGGATAGACGTCACCACTCGTGGACAAGGGCTCTATGAGATTACTCGTACACTGACTAACCTAATCGATGAAAATAGTGTTCAAGAGGGGTTGTGTACCTTGTTTGTGTGCCACACCTCTTGCAGTTTAACCATTCAAGAAAATGCCGATCCGTCGGCTCAGGCAGACCTTGAACGCTGGTTAAATCGATTGGTTCCTGAAAACGATGCCTTGTACACTCATACCTGTGAGGGACCAGATGATATGCCCGCGCATATCAAAGCCGCATTGACCGCCACGACACTGTCGATTCCGATTCACCAAGGACGATTGGTTCTTGGGACCTGGCAGGGCGTTTTTCTATGGGAACACCGTCACGCGAGTCATCGTCGACGGGCTGCCGTCTCGATTATTTCTGAGTAAATCGCCGCCTTCTTTGCGCCCCATCTATTCGACTTTCGTCTAAATAATGCTTCACCATTAGCTTAAAACTTGCTCAAAATCGCGAAAACCTATACAGTTTTTATATCTCAATTTGAAAACTGTGCTGGTTTTTTTGGTTAAAAGCTTGTTTTTAGAGATCAACGTTAGGTAAATTCTTTCGCGTAGAGAGTTTTTCCTCTCACTGGCCAAGCTAAGTTGTATGGCAACCGACTATAAAAATGAATAACCGGGAGTACGACTAATGAACAATCACCGTAAGCGTGGTTCATCCTTTTGGATAAAACCATCGGTCGTGGCAGTTGCCGCAACCCTCTCTCTATCGAGTTTTGCCGCTGAGCAAGATGACGAGAAAAAAGCTAAAGAAAAAAATGAAGACGTTAAAGTTGTTATCGTTGGTTCGCGAGCAGCACCTCGCTCAGTAGGTGAGTCGGCAGTTCCAGTCGATATTATCTCTGGTGAAGAGTTCGAGAGCCAAGGGATCACCGATATGAACTCTATGTTAGCGGTATCGGTTCCATCTTTTAACGTTAATGCACAACCAATCAGTGACGCTGCGACCTTAGTTCGTCCGGCAAACCTACGTGGATTACCACCAGATAGCACATTAATCTTGTTAAATGGCAAACGTCGTCATCGCTCTGCCGTTATTACCTTTCTCGGTGGTGGTTTATCAGATGGCTCGCAAGGCCCTGACATATCCGTTATTCCAAGCATTGCGTTAAAGCAAATTGAAGTGTTACGTGATGGCGCGGCGGCACAGTATGGTTCTGATGCCATTGCTGGTGTAATGAACTTTGTTTTAAAAGACAGTTCTTCGGGTGGCCAAGTGCAGTTAAACAGCGGTCAGTTTTTCGAAGGTGACGGCGCATCGACTGAATTGTCGGTGAATGTAGGGACTGAGTTGTCTGAACGTGGTTTCGCGAATTTCAGTCTTGAATATAAAACGGCGGATCCAACTAGCCGTAGTGTGCAGCGTGACGATGCAGCAGCACTTGCCGCATTGCGTGCCGCGGGCAACGACGACGTCATCGGTGAGATTGCTGATCCTGCGCAAGTTTGGGGCTCTCCTGAAATTAAAGGTGATTACAAACTATTTGCTAACTTGGGTGTGGATCTATCAAATAACTCTCAATGGTACATGTTTGGTAACTTCGCTGAGCGAGAAGTAGAGGGCGGTTTTTATTATCGTAATCCATTCACTCGTTCTGGAGTTAACGCAGACGGCAATGGCAATCACCTAGTTATCGATTTAACACCCAACGATGGTTTGTCATGCCCAGTGTTCCCTGCGGGAGACTTAGCGGGTCTGCGTAATGTTTTTGCCGATCCGAATTGTTTTGCATTTAATGAAATGCTCCCAGGGGGTTTCACGCCAAGTTTCGGTGGTACCGTGACGGATCAGTCTTTGGTGACTGGTTACTCGAAGGAGTTTGATAGCGGTTTTAACTACGATGTAAGCGTGACTTACGGTAAAAACCAAGTCGATTTTAATATTAAAAACACCATCAATCCGTCGCTTGGTCCTGATACGCCAATGGAATTTAGCCCTGGTTCATACAGCCAAGAAGAAAAGGGTTTCAACTTCGATATGTCATACCCAGTAGG
>Ga0070728_10005938_pt1 | contig 11783 bp, 9 predicted proteins | sample tdDd471_FD_66723 | JGI IMG/M metagenome (GOLD analysis project Ga0070728, IMG submission 66723) | Marine sediment microbial communities from the Atlantic coast under amendment with organic carbon and nitrate - tdDd47.1 | ecosystem: Environmental > Aquatic > Marine > Coastal > Sediment | place...
ATCCATCGATGATGAGGCGGTGAAAGTGGCTCTGGCCCTGCTCAAGGCGGGAAAGGTGACCATCGAGATCATGGAGGAGCGGGGGCTTTATATTCGCACCCAGGTGGTCTCGGGTGAGGACACTGCCGAGTCGGTCATCAAGGGCCTTCACGACCACATCGTTTTCCTTTCAAAAAATGGGGTGGAGATCACCGATTCCCCCCTTCTCTGCGAGCCCGTGGGTGAAGGCGGGACCTCTCGTAACGACGAGATGGAAGCCTGGATCAAGAGTCTCACCCTGGCCGAAATCATCGACCTTACCGATGCCTTTGACGCCGAGGACATGGAGTTCCTCGAAGAGGGGATCAACGTCAACGTGCGTCTTGCCGAACACGGACTGAAACACGGCGGGGGGCTCGGTATCGGAAAAGCCATTGACAGGCTCGTGCGTCAGAAGATTCTGAACAAGGACATGCTCGTGGCCGCCAAAATGCTCACCGCAGCCGCCTCCGACGCCCGCATGGGCGGTGCCAAGCTCCCTGCCATGAGCTCTGCCGGCAGCGGAAACCACGGCCTCACCGCCATCCTGCCCATTTGGGCCGTCAAAGACTTCATCGAGTGCGACCACGACACCGTCCTCAAAGCCGTGGGCCTCAGCCACATGGTCACCGCCTACGTGAAAGCCCACACCGGACGGCTCTCCGCCGTCTGCGGCTGCTCCGTGGCCGCCGGGGCCGGCGCCACCAGCGGCATCGTCTACATGATGGGGGGCGACGTCCATCACATGTCCGGCGCCATCACCAACCTCATCGAAGACCTCGCAGGGGTTATCTGCGACGGCGCCAAAGCCGGCTGCGCCCTCAAACTCAACACCGCCGCGAGCTCGGCCGTGCAGTCCGCCCTCTTCGCCCTTCAGGGCGTCAACGTCCAGCACACCGACGGCATCATCGGCGGCTCCCCTGAAAAGACCATCGCCAACATGGGCACCTTGAGCACCCAGGGCATGATCGAAACGGATCGGACGATTCTGAAGATTATGCTTGAGAAGAAGATTATGGAGTAGGGGGAAAAGCGTTCTTCGTGCGTGGTTCTTGGTTCTTCGTTCAAGGAAATCGCTACGCTTATGTCTGATTTGGAGTGCCGCACCTCGGTGCGGCATTTTATGGGGCATGCCACTGCTTTTGTCCATCTTGCCTGGGTCCTATCCCTTCCTCACCCTTATTTCGGTATCGCCTGGTGTTGACAGGTTACTGTCATGTTGTTGATTTTGTTTGGCCTTTATGTTGGTTTTGATCATTTTATTTTAATCCATTTTTTATTGCATTATTCGTGAAACCCTTCTATCCTTTATATCGAAAATTTCAATGAGTGTAGTTTTATCACACGACGCCACGCCACATCACGTAGCAGCCTTCTCTCCTGAATCTCACCATGCCTGGAACAAAATTCGTCGTATCGTTTCTCGTCGCGAAATTTGGGTTCGTTTCATACAAAAAACAAACAGTTTTTTTTAACGCCTTGGTTGGTTTCCACGATTGGATTTCTGCGTCATCTGCCACAGGTGTATCGGCTGATTGTTTTTTTGTGACATGGCACACTGGTTTCATTCATTAACCAAAATTTATGGATCAAAAAGGAGATGAATCATGGCCGATTTAGTCAACATGTCCGATCAATTCAAAGGCCTTCCCATGGATTCATTGATCGGTGGCCCATTGGAGGCCGCTGTCAAGGCAAATGTGATGATGGCGCAGTCCACTGCGGAGTTCATCAACACAGTGGGGTTCGATCAGGTACCTGTGGATCCCAGTGATGCCTCCAAGGGCATGCAGGCAGGGAAAGCCAGGACGGCTTTATTTAAATTTGAGCGCCCGGGCATCGCCATTTCCGGTGCCCGAACCATTGAGCAGGTCAAGATGGAAGTGCCGCTTCTGGCCATTGTTCCTATTCCAAACTTGCAGGTGGACACCGTGGATGTTGTCTTTGATATGGAGGTAAAAAGCTCCACCTCCAGCAAAAGTTCCAGCGACACATCCGGTCAATTCAGTGCCAAGGCCAAGGTAGGGTGGGGGCCGTTTTCTGCCACGGTTAATGTCAGTGGTTCCTGTGCCAGTCATAAGGAGAACACCCGCTCTTCAGACAATTCCGCCAAGTATCATGTGGAGGTGAAGGCCAAGAATTTCGGGATTCCCGAAGGGCTGGCCCGAGTTCTTGATATCATGTCTGAAGCAGCCAAGCCTCTGGATGTGCAATCTTACAAACCAAATGCAGACGGCGTCCTGGATATCGATCCGGCAACCGGTAAGCCCACTGGAACCGCGACACCGGTTCTGCCAGATAATGCCCCGGTAGAGCCCGCATAAGACGTTCTGCAAGAGATGGGTCAACCCCAGGGGGCTCCCTGGGACAAGGTTGGATGTAACTCAAAGGATTGGAATCGACTTGAATTATCAAGACTCATTTCACGATCTGGGAGATGTTACCTACGTCAAGCGAGTGAGCGTGGGTAACATCAATCCCAACCATCCCGTCACGGAGGAGGCCATGGAAGCGCAGATGGCGGAGCTTAATCAATGCCTCAACTCACACCCCAAGGGCCGTATTATCGGAAAAGACGTCTCTGTGGGGGTGTACCAAATGGGGGAGCACCAGATCATCATGCAGAAAATAACCTATCACGTTGGCTTCAGGCGAAAGCCGCACTGGCTCAAGGATACGTGACATGCCTTCAAAAACCCTGACCTTAGATGACCTTTTTCGTGCCATTCATAACGCCGTTCTTAAAGCGCAGCAGCTCACCGAACAACAACACATGCGGCAGCTGAAAAACTATTTTGACGACGATTACAGGTGCCTCACACAACGGATCTGGGTGCCCAGCAATTTGCCGGATGCCGCCCATGATGACTACATGCCCATGGATGTTCCTCTCATGGGCATGGTACCCCCTTCTGCCATCAAGATTAAAAGTATGAAGATGAACTTCAAGGTCAACCTGAAGGGGTTCGAGGAGCATTACGAGAAAGGGGAAAAAGTAGAAAAGGTTGGATTCCGGGTCAAGCCGGAAAAGACCACACGCCACGCTCCGCTGGAGGTTGACTTGGGGGGGATCGGCGGCGGCACGTTTTTCGGAGGCAAAAGAAAGCCGATACTTGCCAATGTGGATATCGAGTTCGAAGCAGGTGAGCCCTCGGAATCGTTCCTCCGGATTAACGACCATCTGATTAAATCACTGAAAGCGGAATACAACCAGATCCGGGGAAAAGATAAAATCCCCGATGCCGACTAACAATGCCGGCATGGACGTCCTTTCCCAAGCACACGGGGAGAGCCGGAAGAGTCGGCACCGCTCTTTAAATCTGTGCGGCTCTTTCATGCGGGCGGGAAGTGGCGGTAATCCCCTGTGGAAATTGAATACGTCGGCACGCCCTTTGTGCTCCGCGAGGTGGTCTCCCTCGAATATTGATTGCCGCTGCGCTTTGTCTCTCGTTCCTTGAGTCAAAGTGCAGCGGGTTTCTTGGGTACAATTGCCCTGGAAAAATATTTAAAATGAAGACCATGAAGTGGACCTTCGGCTTGCACGAAGGAGGGCAGGGGCAGGGGGAGGGCCGAAAAGCATTCTTGGTCCGTCGCTCTTTGTTCAAGGAATCGCTACGCGCATGTCTGATAAAGAAAACCGTTGGTATTAAAACCTCTCCGTATATAATTCCACTCACCACTCACCACTCACCACTCACCACTCACCACTCACCACTCACCACTCATTATGTCGGTGGCATCCCTCTGGTGCTCAAAGATGATGATTCCATGGTTTGCCCGAACGTGGTCAAGGGTGGGGCGGTGGCAACGAGCCTCCACCACCGGGTCTGTAGGATCAGACCAGGGTAATCAGCCATCCGGCAGCACCTGTGCCCAACACGACGAGCCAGGGGGGAAGCTTCCAGAACATCAGGGCAACGAAAGCGACAAGGCCAAGGGCGAAGTCCTGCGGCTTGAAGATGGCGCTCGTCCACACGGGGTTGTACAGGGCTGCCATCAGCAGGCCCACCACAGCCGCGTTGATGCCGGCCAGAGCCGTCTGCATCCGGGCGTTTCGACACAGCCCCTCCCAGAAAGGAAGCGCTGCGACAACCAGCAGGAAGGACGGGGCGAATATGGCCAGCAGGCAGATGGTTGCGCCGAGGACTCCGGTGGGGGCGCTGTTCATGGCTCCGCCCAGGAAAGCGGAGAACGTGAACAAAGGTCCCGGGACTGCCTGGGCGGCCCCATACCCTGCGAGAAACGCCTCGTTGCTCACCCAGCCAGAGGGGACCACCTCTGCCTGGAGCAGTGGCAGCACAACATGGCCGCCGCCGAACACCAGAGAACCCGCGCGGTAAAATGAGTCCACAAGGGCCAGGCCCTGGCTGGGGATGAGCTCAGCCACAACCGGCAGCCCCACGAGAAGGGCTACAAACAGGGTAAGGAAGATCAGCCCTGTGCGCCGCCGCACCATCAGGGGCAGGGGATCATGGTGAGATGTTTGATCCGTCCTGAACACCAGCATGCCAACAATTGCCGAGACGACAATGACGGAGACCTGCCCGAGGGCTGTTGGAAAGAGAAGAACAGCACAGGTTGCTGCCGCCATGATCGTTACGCGCAACGCGTCCGTACAAAGGGACTTGGCCATCCCCCACACGGCCTGCGCCACCACGGCCACAGCGACGATTTTCAGTCCGTGAAGGGCACCGCTCGGGAGGACCTCTCCGTAGGTTGAGATTCCCATGGCAAAAAGCATCAACGCAATGGCGGAAGGCAAGGTGAACCCTGCCCAGGCACCCAGAGCACCTGCAAACCCGCCACGTGACAGCCCCAGGGCGATACCGACCTGGCTGCTGGCGGGGCCGGGGAGAAACTGGCATAACGCCACCAGGTCCGCATAACTGCGCTCCGAAAGCCATTTCCTTCGAGCGACGAACTCATCCCGGAAATAGCCCAGGTGGGCGATGGGGCCTCCGAAGGATGTCAGGCCCAGGCGCAGGAAAATAAGAAAGATCGCAACTGGGCTCCTGTCTGTATTTGTTTTGTTGCTCATGGTGAGTTCCTTCCAATAAAAAAGTCAGGTATGCCTCCGGCGGGTCGCTTTTTGAAAAAGGCTCCGCAAAACTATTTCGATTGCAACCGTATGTGTCATCGCTATGTCCCCTGGTCTTTTGTCTGTGTTTCGCTTTTCATTTCGTTCATCTGTTTGAGGGCAATGGCCAGCACCTCCCTGCCCAGGTCCGTGGCGTAGAAAGAGCGCTTGGCCTTGGGTCCCCCTGATTCATCGGTTTCGCTCCTGAGCCAGCCCAGCTTCTCCATTCTGTGCAGGATGGGATAGAGCGTGCCGGGGCTTACCTCGTACCCGTGGTGACGCAGTTCGTTCAGCATCCACTGGCCAACCACCGGCCCTTCGGCAGCATGATGAAGAATATGGATTTTCCAAAAGCTGAGCAGGATCTCTCGCTGGATCGCTTTCATGTTTTTATCTGGCATGGTATCAACTCCTTTTTTACGATAACCGTATACGGTTATCGTAATAGAAGCAATCAAAAGATTCAACATTCGGTGGACGTGTTGGTTCAAATGAGGGAATTAAAAGCATGCGTGGTGCGTGGTTCTTGGCTTGGGGAATACGCATCGCGATGCAGGCCTGTCAGATGCATGGGTACGCACTCACCTGCCCACAATGTCCAATGCCAGGAAACAGAATCGGTTCTGCTTTTTTTGTGTTTCGCCGTTTGTTTCGCCGCGAAAAAATCCGCGAAAAATACCCATAATGATGTTGATTAATCGTTTAATATCAGATATCCTGCATCAACTTTTACACGCCTTCTCAGCACGCCTGAGCGATACCACAACACCCCTCATTCAGTGTTGCACGTCGCCATACCCATGGACCCTGACACATGGCCCAAACGCATCACTGTCGGGGTAAGGGCTTACGCAAGCGCTAAATACACAAATCCCGTAATTTGCTGTGGTTTAAACTGCGACAACACGCTTTTACGGTGGCTCGCTTTGCCGCCGTCGGCGTTGCTTTTTGCATGCGTTATTTCTGCGTCGAATCGTCAGCCTTACCAAGAATCGAGCCTCACGCTTCACAGGGGCTCAACCAACCTATGTTGCAAGGACACCCCATGAGGATATCTCTCATCGCACCGCCACTGATGGATTATCAAGACGGGACGCTGACCCCCATCGCCATGGATGCGGTCAAAACCTGCCCGCCCTATGGTATTTACCTCCTTGCCACGCTTCTGCGGCAACGGGGCCATGAGGTGATCATCATCGATCTTATCGCGCAGGGTGGCAATGAGCTCTCCCACCATGCGGCCATTATCATGTCCAGTCATCTTGTGGGCATCGGCACCACATCCCTTGCGTGGCCCACGGCCCGGCAATGCATTGCAGAGGTTCGGAGGTATCACCCCCAGGTTCCCATTGTCCTTGGGGGGATCCACGCCACGATGTTTGATACCTACCTCCTCACCTCCACAGCGGCCAGTTACTGCATCCGGGGGGAGGGGGAGGTGGCGTTTCCACTGCTCTGCGATGCCCTTGAGCGTGGTGGTGACCTGACGCAGATACCCAACCTTACCGTAAAAACCGCTGACGGGCGCATCCACCGTACCGACACCGCACCGCTGCTCACAGAGGCGCAGATGGCATCACAACCCATGCCCGACTATGCCTGCATCCATCCGGGCATCTACCCCAGCCTGGGGATTGAATCCTCCAGGGGCTGCCCTTTTGACTGCATCTTCTGCTCCACCTCCTACCGAAAAACATGGCGGGGGCTTCCGGCCGGTGAGTTCATCAACCGGGTGGAAACATTGACGGGCTACCTCCACCTGACCACCCAGGGGATTGTCCAGATTATTGACGATGAGTTCAGCGTAAAAAAAGAGCGGGCCATCGAAATATTTAACGGATTTAAAGAGAGAAGGCTCCCCGTTAAAGCTATCTTCAGCTCCCGCGCCAATGACATGCTGGACGAGGCCTTTCTCACATCGGCCCTCCCTTTTGCCCACCAGTTTCTCGTGGGGGCCGAATGCGGCTACGACGAGGGGCTGAAAAAAGTCGGCAAAGGGACCACCACAGAAAACATAACGCGGGCAGCGTCTCTTCTGAACGATCACGGCATGGCCCATCGCGCTGATTTCTCCTTTATCATCGGCCTGCCCTGGGAGACGAAAAAAGAGGTGATGCAGACCATCCATTTTGCTGTGGGGCTGCATCAACGGTTCAACGTCAAGGTTCTGATTCAGTGGTATTGCCAGATCCCGGGCTCCAGGCTCTGGGACGCACAACGGAAGCGGGAAACCCTGCATGAAGCGCTCTACGATGATTTTGGTTTTTTCGGCAACAACTACCTCTTCAGAAGCGGGGTTCCCCTGCCTCCTTCTGACATCCATGAGGTGACAAAGCATATCCACGCGGCCCAGGCGCAATACCCCGGTAACATGATCCAGAGTTGTACACCCGAGCCCATCCTGAAGTTTTACCCCGAAATCACCGGAAATCCCGAGAGCTCCGCCCTGGCAAACCTTCGTGAGATCTCGGGTGTCAGGTAATTCATTCAAACCAAAGGAGACCCCTTATGTCCCAGGCAAAAAGCGTCACAGCCATTGTCGGCCAACCCATTCAGATTGTACTTCAATCCAACGTAGGCTCCACAGGGTACGGCTGGTATCTCTCATCCTTAGATGGCGGGCTTGCCCTGTTCGCCTCGTGCGTCACCCCAACCTCTGCCATGCCCGGCGCACCATCCAACCATGCCTTTGATTTTCTGGCGCTGAAGGAGGGCACGTACAAAGCGGAATTTATTCTTGTTGCCCCATGGCGTATTGATGAGCCGGCCCAGACGGAGACCTACGAAATTGAGATCAAGACCCCTTCAAAAACGGCGGCTGATGACATTGAAGAGGCGATGAAACATCAACGGTTCACCAGCGCGGATGCGGTGAGCCCTGATTCCGGCCCCTCCATGGTGTTGAAGTATGCCACCCCCATGGCTTCTCCTGTCTTGAAGTACGCCGCCCCGACCAACACATGTGATGCGTCTCAGCCTGTCATCGTCTATGCCGCACCCATGGCAGCGGCAGCCCCGCAATCTGTGGCATTTCAGCAGCCCTGCGGCCCCGCAGCTCAACCGCCGTTTAACCTTCTTTATGCGGCCCCCATGGCCCAGGCAACCATGGCGCCTGTGACCAATATCTACGCGGCCCCCATAAATCAGGCAAGCTTTGGCGCCCAGCCCGTCTATGCGGCTCCCATGTCCCAACCCATGCCCATGTATGCCGCGCCACTTCCCTTGTGCCCCACCGACCCGAGGATGGCTGCCGCGGTTTCCATGCTCTACGCAGCCCCCATGGCGCAGGCCCAGTATGCGGCATCGCCGGTCTGCCCCCCTGCAGACCCGAGGATGGCTACGCCTCCCTTTACTATTTTGTATGCTGCCCCCATGGCCCAGGCCAACCAGATGGCTCAGCCTCTGTATGCCGCACCCATGACCCAGGCTGTCCAGGCTCTGTACGCCGCGCCCATGGCTCAGGCCTCGTTTGCAATGCCCCCGTATGCCGCCCCTTATAACCCTGGCACGGGATGCTGCTGCTAACAAACCCATGCTGCTGCCGCCTCCCTTTCAGGTGGCAGCAGCTTCTCTCTTTCAACCTGACACATGAAAAGGAATGGTCTATGGAATACTTGCCTGTTACCGCTGTCTGGGAGATTACCATGGGATGCAACATGCGATGCGACCATTGCGGTTCGTCCTGTGCAGAGCCGCTCCCGGATGAGTTAACCACTGAGGAGGCCCTTGCCCTCTGTGATGATCTGAAAACCGTGGGCCTTAAATGGATCACCCTCTCGGGGGGAGAACCCCTGACCCGAACCGACTGGCCTGAGATTGCCGGGCGTCTTACACGCAACGGCATCAAACCCAACATCATCACCAACGGCTGGCTGGTGAACGACGAGATGGTGAAGATGGCCCAGGAAAATGGCGTCGAGACCATCTCCATCTCCCTGGACGGGAATCGGGAGACCCATGACGCCATTCGTAAAAAAGGTGCTTTTGACAAGGTACTCAGCGCTTTTCAGGTGCTCAACAGGCACAATCACGTCAGTGCCTCAAACACAACCGTCACAAAACACAACCTTCACCAACTCGATGAGATCAAGGAGATCCTCCTCGAAAACAAGGTGGATCTCTGGCAGATCCAGATCGGCCTGCCCATGGGGAACATGGCCAAGGACCGGGAGTCCATCGTGGACCCTTCGGTTATTGAGTATCTCATCGACTACTCTCACCAGACAACCCTGGAGGGGCGTATCAAGGTCTTCCCCGCAGATTGTCTGGGCTATTACACAGAAAAAGAGAGCGTGGTCCGCCAGATCAGCATGAACTCCGCATCGGCGGTTCTCTGGCAGGGGTGCAACGCCGGGAAACGAAGCTTCGGCATCCTCCACAACGGGGATATCCTGGGGTGCACCTCCATTCGGGATGACTCCATGATTGAGGGGAACATCAAAAAGAGATCCCTGCCGGAGATTTGGAACGATCCAGAGGCGTTCAGCTGGTCTCGGGGGCTTAAAAAAGCAGATTTAGACGGCCTTTGCGGGGAGTGCGCATACGGAGACACCTGCCTTGGCGGATGCCCCAACACCCGGCTCACCCTCAACGGCTCCATCCACGCTGAAAACCAATACTGCGTCTACCACACCTCCATGGACGCCACCTCGAAAAAGCTGGCCACGTACTCGGATGCGGCCGAGCTTATGGAGACGGCCTGGGGGTATGTGAACCAGCAGAAATGGCAGCTGGCCTCACTCACCCTGAAGCGTATTCTGGAGATCGACCCTCAACGGGTGGCGGCGTTGGAGCTTTTCGGGTTTGTCAGCTACAACCTGAACAACTTTACCCAGGCAAAAGAAGCCAATGAGGCGGTGCTCACCTCTCAACCGGAGAACGCTTACGCTCTGAAAGGCCTGGGGCTCAGCCTCCACCGACTCAACCGCTCCGAGGAGGGGATCGTGAGTCTCCTCAAGGCAACGCGCGTTGCGACACCCCAGCACATGGACTCATTTTTTGATCTCTCCGTGGTCTACACAGAGCTCAACCAGCCAGAAAAAGCCCGGGAGATCCTGCAACAGGGCGAGGTCAGGTTTCCGGGGTACATCGCCCGCATGACCGGAGCCCCTCCAAGCTATTACCCGGCATGTTAAAAACAGGGTAACAGCGGGGCGTATTGCCTCCGGCGTACATGCCGGAGGCACGCTTTTACCACGCATGTTGACCTTAAAAAGAGAACGATTCTCAACGAAGATCTACAGCGGCATGAACCCTCCCCACGACCCTGATCGGTTTTCTGCACAATTGCATTCCAAGTATGCGTCCCTGGGCGGCTCTCCTCTTAAAAATCCGTGGAAAAAGATACCGGTGCGTATGATTCACTGCTTATCAGCGCGGATTTTACCATCTGCGCCGGTGTTTTGTTGGTGATACCAGTTTGTTTTATTAACCACCCAAAACATGATGAACGGGGGCTTTTATGGATTCATTGTCATTAGAATTGATCAACGCCTGCAATTGCACGTCAAGCATCGAGTCTGCCAGTTACAAGCGGCACAATGAGTACGACGGCCAGATGAACTGGTCGGAACCACCCATTGCCATTACAGGAGGGATCTCTGATATCAACGCTGCCCTGTTGGGGGTCAACGATACCGGCATCATCCTGGCTTTTCGTGGGACGCTGTCGGATTTTGCCCATGAGCCTGTGGGGGCTCTGCTTGATTGGATACAAGATATCCTGACCATCAAACCCATCGAGGTTCTCGGAATCAAGGGGAAGGTTCACCAGGGGTTTTACGACGCTGTCAACAGCATATGGGGGAAAATTGAAGTGGCTGTCATGGGACTCCATAAAAAATACCCGGATAAAAAACTGTATATTACCGGGCACAGCAAGGGCGGGGCTATGGCAACCATTGCGGCTGCCCTGTTCCACGCTCAAACCAGTATAGGGATCGAGCCCACAGGCATTTATACGTATGCCGCGCCACGGCCTGGTGACAAAACGTTCTCTGCCAGCTATCCCTATCGCGTTTTTCGGTATGAGTATATATGGGACTTGGTTCCCTACGTGCCCCCATCGGATGCCTGGTGGAGCAACAATATCTATGATGATAGCGCATGGATTTTCAGTGCCCTTGCCAAGCTTATCAAAGATGTGGGGTGGCTCAAGGCTGTCAGTTCCTGGTTTCAAAAAGAAAAGAGCACCTTCAAGGCTGCCTCGGAATGCGACTACTCACCGGTTGGTGAGCTTCAATTCATTGCCGATGATTTGTCTATTACCTCAGGAGGGGTGCTTGATGATATCTGGCATGAAGGGGTTGCGGTCTATGACGAAATCAAAGGGGATAAAAAGGCGGTGGCCTTTGACTTTTTGCCCTGGCAAGCACACGACAGCGGGGATGGCTATGCGTACATGAAGGCCATCAAGCAAGTCGTGGCGAACGGGTAAACAATCTGTTTCAAATGATGGGCACGGCGTGGCGCGTGCCCATCATACCTGTGCCTAACTCTTTTATTCCAGCATGGAAAACCTTGGCCATCTGGCAAAAGGCCCCGTCACGACCCATTCCTTCAAGATATCGATGTGCCTTGCTACACCCCACGGGGCCATGGACACTCCACGGGCTGCCTCTCTGTTGAAACTGCAACAGAGGATTTGAAACTTCTTCTGGAACGTTACGGCTTGTCTAAGCCCCCCCCC
>Ga0070728_10005943_pt1 | contig 11782 bp, 8 predicted proteins | sample tdDd471_FD_66723 | JGI IMG/M metagenome (GOLD analysis project Ga0070728, IMG submission 66723) | Marine sediment microbial communities from the Atlantic coast under amendment with organic carbon and nitrate - tdDd47.1 | ecosystem: Environmental > Aquatic > Marine > Coastal > Sediment | place...
GAGGGCGTCGCGCTCGACCGGCTCCTGCGCCGGTGGCCGAGCCGGCGGCGCCCCGAGCTGATCGTCCCGCTCGCGATCGACGCGCTGCACGGCCTGCACGCCGCGCATCAGCTGACCGACGAGCTCGGCCGGTCGCTCGAGCTGGTGCACCGCGACGTGACGCCCGGCAACCTGCTCGTCGGCCTCGACGGCATCGCGCGGCTCACCGACTTCGGCGTGGCCCGGGCGCGCGCGAGGATCACCAAGACCAACCCCGGCGTGGTGAAGGGCAAGGCGGGGTACGTGGCGCCCGAGGTCATCCTCGGCCGCGACGTCGACGGCCGCGCCGACGTGTTCTCGATGGGCGTGCTGCTGTGGAACGCCCTCACCGGCGAGACGCTCTTCGATCGCGAGGACCTCGCGAGCTCGCTCACGTCGCTGCTGCGCGACGAGATCCCCCCGCCCAGCGACGTCGGGCTGCAGCCCTCGCCGCTGTTCGACGCGCCGATCCTCACCGCGCTCGCGCGCGACCCCGAGCACCGCCACGCCAGCGCGCTCGAGATGGCCGAGGCGCTCGCCGACGCGCTGTTGATGTTCCCGACGCCCGCCGACCGCGGCGACGTGAGCGCGTGGGTGAACGGCACGCTCGGCGACACGCTCGCGCGCCGCCGCGAGCACCTGCGCCGCGACAGCCGCGACGGCTGGGATCCCGACGCGGTCGAGCCGCTCAGCAGCAGCGCGGTGGTCCGCAAGGACCCGACCGGTCGGGTGGTCAGCGCGATCCCCGGCGAGGCCGCCAACGACCCGCACGGGCCGCCCGCGCCCGAGGCCGGGGCGAATCGCTGGCCGAAGATCCTGCTCGGGGTCGTGCTCGCCGTGCTCGCGCTCGGCGCCGCGGGCGCGCTCGGCGCGTGGATCGCCACGCGCCACGCGACGCCGCCGCCGGCCACGCCCACCGCGCCCGCCGCGGACGCCCCGGCGCCCGCGCCCGCGCCGGTCGAGCTCACGCCGCAGATGTTCGGCGCCCCCGACGACGGCTGACGTCACGTTCGAAGGAGCTGCCTCGTCTCATAGGGCGAAAGGAGCTCTCACGATGCAGATCGCCCTCCCCCGCTCGGCCGCGCTCGCCGACGAGCCCGACTGGTTCCCTCACGAGGCCCTGCCCCGGATGCGCCGCTTCGTCGACGTCGACGGAGCCTGCCTGCACGTGCTCGAGCACGGCGAAGGGCGCCCCGTCGTGCTCGTGCACGGCTCGCCGATGTGGTCGTACACCTGGCGCCACACGCTGCGCTCGCTGGACGCGCGGTGCTTGGCCGTCGACCTGCCGGGCTTCGGGCGCTCGACCGCGCCGCTCGTCGACCGCCCGTTCGAGCGCAACGCCGAGGCGCTCGCCGGCCTGCTGCGCGCGCTCGACCTGCGCGACGTCTGCCTCGTCGCGCACGCCACGGCGGGGCCGTCGGCGATCGCCGCCGCCGCCGCCGAGCGCCCCCGCGTCCGTTCCTTGGTCCTCGTGAACACGTTCGCGTGGGACTTGTTCGACTCGCCGCTCGCGCCCATCGCGCGGGTCGTGTCGAGCGCCCCATTTTGCGCGATCAACCGCCTGACGAACCTGCTCCCGCGGATCACCTCGATCGGGGGCCGCCGCGTCGGCCGGTTCGACGCCGAGGAGAAGCGCGCGCTGCTCGGACCGTTCCGCTCCGCTCGGACCCGCGCGCACCTGAGCGCGGTGCTCGGTGGCATACGGCGCGAGCGCGACTGGCTGGCCGCGCTCGAGACCGGCGCGCTCGAGTCGCTGTCGCGGACGCCGGCGCTGCTGCTCTTCGGCGCCCACGACAACGGCGGCAAGGCCGGGCACGCCGAGCGCCTCGCGCGCACGCTCACCCTGTCCGAGTCCGTGCGGCTCGCGCGCAGCGGCCACTTCCCGACCGAGGACGAGCCCGAGGAGGTCACCGCGCGGCTCGCTCGCTGGCTCGACGTACGATGATCGCGATGGACCTCGAGGCGCACCGGCCGACGCTGTTCGCGCTGGCGTACCGGATGCTCGGCAGCGCGAGCGACGCCGAAGACGTCGTACAAGAAGCGTTTCTCAGAGTCAGCGCGACCGGCGAGGAGGCGCGCGCGCCCCGGGCGTACCTGCGGACCGTGACCACGCGCATCTGCCTCGACCGGCTCAAGAGCGCGCGTCACCGCCGCGAGCGGGTCGGGGCGTCGCTCCCCGAGCCGATCGTGGAGGACGACGCCGAGCGCACCGCGCTGCTCGCCGAGTCGCTGAGCTTCGCGTTCCTGCGGATGCTCGAGTCGCTGTCGCCGCTCGAGCGCGCGGTGTTCCTGCTGCGTGAGGTGTTCGAGCTCGACCACCGCGAGATCGCGGCCGCGGTCGACCGCTCGGAAGCGGCGTGCCGCCAGACGTACCGACGCGCCAAGCAGCACCTCGCCGCCGGACGGCCGCGGTTCGAGGCGGCCGAGGACCAACACCGCGAGCTCACCGCGCGCTTCGCGGCCGCCTCCGAGCGCGCCGACTACGCGGCGCTGCTCGAGCTGCTGTCGCCCGGCGTCGTGCTGCACGTCGACGGCGCCGACGTGACGTACGGCCGAGCGAAGGCGATCGGCAAGCCGCTGGGCGGGCGCGAGCGGGTCGCGAGGTTCGTCACCGCGGTGCAGGCGCAGGCCCCGGCCGACGCGGCGTTCCGCATCGAGCGGGTCAACGGCGCGCCGAGCCTCCTGTCGTACGTCGGGGGCGCGCTGGTCGCGGTGCTGTCGCTGCGCATCGAGGACGGACGCGTGGCGGAGATCTTCCTCGTCGCCGACCCGGCGAAGCTCGACCGCGTGCGGGACCGGTTCCCCCGGCCGCGCTGAGGCCGTGCGTCCACGCAGACGGCCGCGGCTTGGGCGGTGCGCGGCGTGGATGGCGCGCGCCGGTAGGTGTAGCTTGGCTTCCATGCGACGCGCCGCGCCGTTCTTCATCCTCGTCCTCGCCGCCTGCTCCGGGCCCGCCGCCGACGCGGACGCCGGCTCCGACGCGGGGCCCTCCGTCGAGGTCGACGCCGGGCCGCCTCCGCCGCCGCCCCCGAGCGCGCCGGCGAGCGAGCCGCTGATCGATCACGTCGATCCGTTCATCGGAACCGGCGGCTCGGGCGCGAACGACCTCGCGAGCACGCACCCCGGCGCGCTGCGCCCGTTCGGCATGGTCTGGCCGGGCCCGGACACCCGCACCGAGCACGGCGCCCCGGGCGTGACCCACTGCAGCGGCTTCGCGTACTCCGACGACTTCATCAGCGGCTTCAGCCACATGCGGATGTCGGGCACCGGCATCTCGGACTACGGCCACATCGGCTTCATGCCCGTGCCGTCGATGCTGCCGGAGTACGTCGACCAGAGCGGGTCGATGTCGGGCTTCGACCGTGACTCGTCCGTCGCGTCGCCGGGCTACTACGCCGTCACGCTCGAGCGCGGCGACGTCCGCGTGGAGCTCACCGCCACCGACCGCGTCGCGACCCACCGCTACACGTTCCAGCCCGGCGAGCCGCTGAGCGTGCTCGTCGACGTGGGGCACCAGCCGGCGGACAACGTCGTGCCGGTCGACGGCCAGATCACGGTCGACCCGGACGCGCGCGAGGTCTACGGGTACGCGCAGCTCGACGGCGGCTACTCGGGGCGCTTCGGCGGCCAGCGGGTCTACTTCGTGGCCCGCTTCGACCGCCCGTCGCTTCGCACGGCACCTGGGTCGACGACGCGCTGTCGGACGGAGTCGCGGCCGCGACGGGCGCGCACAGCGGCGCGTGGCTCGACTTCGACCCGGCCGACGGAGAGGTCGTCCACGCCGAGGTCGCCGTCTCGTACGTCGATCTGGACGGAGCGCGCGCGAACCTCGAGGCCGAGACCACCAACTTCGACTTCGACGCGGTGCGCGCCGAAGCCGAGCAGGTCTGGGAGGAGCACCTGTCGCGCGTCCGCGTCGAGGGCCGCCACGAGCACGACTTCCGCCGCTTCTACACGGCCATCTATCACGTGCTCTCGATGCCCACGCTCGCGATGGACGTCGACGGCCGCTACCGCGGGCTCGACGACGCGATCCACACCGCCGACGGCTACCGCTACTACACCGACTTCTCGCTCTGGGACACGTTCCGCACGCTGCATCCCTTGTTGACGCTGCTGTACCCGGAGTACCAGCTCGACATGCTCCGCTCGCTGGTCGCGATGTCGGCCGACGGCGGCGCGATGCCGCGCTGGCCGCTGGGCACCGGGTACACCGGCGGCATGGTCGGCGACCCGGCGGCGATGACGCTCGCGGACTCCTGGGTGAAGGGGATCCGCGACTTCGACCTGCGCACCGCGTACGACGCGCTCGAGCGCAGCGCGATGGGCACCGCGAGCGAGCGGTTCGGTGGGCGCGGCAACGCCGAGGTCTACGACACGATGGGCTACGTCCCGATCGAGCACGCCGGCGGCTCGGCCTCGCGCACGCTCGAGTTCGCGTACGCGGACTGGGCGCTCGCGATCCTCGCCGACGCGCTCGGCGAGACCGAGGACGCCGAGTACTTCCGCGCGCGCTCGGGCAACTGGATCAACAACTGGGACGCCGACCGGCAGTTCTTCATCGGCCGGCACGAGGACGGGTCCTTCGAGGAGTACTTCCGCGAGGACCGCTGGATGGACTACTACACCGAGGGCAACGGCTGGCAGTACGTCTGGTACGTGCCGCACGACCTGCCGGGCCTCGCCGACGTGATGGGTGGCCGCGAGGCGTTCCTCGATCGGCTCGACGGCTTCTTCGAGATGAGCGCGGGGATGCGCATCACCGCCATCCCGGGCTTCTGGTACTGGCACGGCAACGAGCCGGACATCCACGCCGCGTTCATCTTCAGCGCGATGGGCGACGTCGAGCGCAGCAGCCGCTGGAGCCGCTGGGTGTCGCGCACGCTCTACGGCGACGGACCGACCGGCCTGCCGGGCAACGACGACGGCGGCACGCTGAGCGCGTGGCTCGTGTTCGCGTCGATGGGCCTGTTCACGATCACCGGCGAGGAGGACTACCTCCTCGGCAGCCCGCTGCTGACGCGCGTCGAGTTCGACGTCGGCGACGGCGTGTTCACGATCGAGGCGCCGGACGCGAGCGACCAGGCCCCGATCGTCCGCGAGGCGCGCCTCGACGGCGAGGTCCTCGAGCAGCCGAGCTTCCCGCACTCGAGGGTCGTCCCCGGCGGGGTCCTGTCGCTCGACATGGGCGAGTGAGCGCGGCTCAGCCCTCGGGCCGCTGCGCCTCCTCGGCGCGAACCGGGAGCAGGAGATCCTCCAGGAAGAAGGCCGACAGCTCCGAGCGGCCGGACATCCCCGCTTTGCGGTAGACCGAGCGCGCCTGCCCCCGGGTGGTCCGCTCGCTCGTCCCGCGAACGGCCGCGACCTCCTTCATGCTCAACCCCTTGAGCAGGAGCAGGGCCACCTCGCGCTCCGCCGGGGTGAGCTCCCAGCGATCGAACTGCCTGTCGATCGCCTCGCCGAGCCCGCGCAGCGCTTGCTCGGCCTCGGTCCGCCACCGCTCGGTCTCGGCGCGTGACCGGCTCAGGTCGCGGTTCAGCGTGCCGATCGCCGTGTCCCGGCGCCGGAACATGGCCGCCGCGATCACGAGCAGGACGGCGCCCGACACGATCTCCAGCGCCATGTGCCACGGCGCCGCGCCCTCACCCCAGTCGACGACCACGTCGCCGACGATGAGGAGCGCGACCCCGACGAGCCCCACCAGCCACCACCCCGCCGGCCCGTCGTCGCTCGTATGTCGTTCGCTCATGGGGATCACGCGGCTCGAGGCCGGTCCGTCGTGCGGCGCACGGCCGGTCGATTTGTCCAATGATATCGGGGACCCCGTCGGATGACGCATGGCGGTTTCAAGTGGGCGGGCGCACGTCCGATGGCGTGACCCACGCCGCCCCGCCGCTGCTCTCGTTGATCCTCGCCAGCGCCCTCGCGCCGGCCTCGATCGCCGCTCAGCCCCCCGCCGTGACCTTCGACGAGGCGCTCGCGCTCGCCCACCGGTCGCCCGCGGCCGAGACCGCGCGCCGCGAGCTCGCCGCGCGCGAGTCCGCCGACGACGGGATCGGCGGCACGGCCCAGGCCACGACGATCACCGTCACCCCGGGGGCCGGCTCGGCCGCGGACCAGGGCTGGGGCTTCGAAGGTCAGGTCAGCGTTGCTCAAGGCTGGAACCTCGCGGATCTCGGAGGCGCGCGGCGACGCGCGGCGGGCGAGGAGCGCGCCGCCATCGCGGCGCGGGCGCGCGCCGACGCCCTGCGCGCCCGCCTCGAGGCGGCGCGCTACTGGATCGACCTACACACCCTGCAGTCGCTCGCCAGCTCGCTCGAGGAGCGGCGCGCGCTCGTCCGCCGCCGCGTCGAGCTCGCCGAGCGCGCGCGCGAGGCCGGTGTGGGGACCGCCGAGCAGCTCGCCGTCGCGCGCGCCGAGGCCGCGCAGGTCGAGCGCCAGCGGGTCGAGGTCGAGGGCGACCGGGTCGACGCCGCGCGGCAGCTCGCGCGCGCGATGGGCGCCGACCCATCGAGGATCCCGCTCGCCGCTGGGCCGGTCCCCCGACCGCGGCTCCCGGGGCCGCGCGCGGTCCGGGCGCGGATCGCGAACCTCGACGCCCTCCCGGACGTCGCGGTCCGCCGGCTCACGGCGACCGCCGCCCGCGCCCGCGAGGCGGAGGCCAGCGCCGAGTACGGCCCAGTGCTCTCCCTCGGCGCGCAGCTCGAGCGGGGCGGCGGCGACACCTGGGTGGTCTACGGCATCGCGAGCCTGCAGCTCGATCTGTTCGGCTCGGAGCGCCGCGTCGCCGCCGTGGAGCGCGGCGCCGCGGCCCGGGCCGACGTCGAGCTCGAGACCGCGCGCCTGCGCGCGCGCGCCGACCTCGAGCAGGCCGCGCACGACGTCGGGCACAGCACGCGCGCGCTGCGGGTGATCGAGCGCGAGCTGCTCCCCGCGCTCGACGACCTCGTCGCGCGGCTCGCGCGGGCGGTCGAGGCGGGCGAGCGGACGCGGTTCGCGCTGTTCGACGCGCGGCGCCGGCGCTCCGGCGCCGACGAGGCCGCGGTGCGGGCGCGCGGGGCGCGCGCCTGGGCGCGCGTGAGGCTCTGGCTGCTCCTCGCGGAGCTCGCCCCCGGAGGTGCGTCGTGAAATGGATCGTCACTGGTTTGTCTCTGCTCGCCGCGAGCTGCGGCGCCGAGCCCGCGCCCGCGCCGGTCGCGCCCGAGCCGACGGCGGGGAGCGCCCCGACCCGGTGGGTCGAGGTCCGCTCACCCGAGGACCGCTCGATCCTCGAGGCGTCGGCCATCGCGCGCGTCGAGGGCGCGGTCGGCGAGGTCGCGGCGCCGGCCCGCGTGCGCGTCGTGGCGCTGCACGTCCGTGCCGGAGCGACGGTCCACGCGGGGGATCCCATCGTGGACGTCACCTCGACCGAGCTCGTCGACGCCGCGGCGCGCCGGATCACGGCCGCGCGCGCCAGCGCCGAGTACGCCGACCGCGCCGACGCCGTCGCCGCGCTGCGCGCCGAGGGGCTGGCCACCCGCGCCGAGGAGTTCGAGCTGCGCGCCCGGAGGATCGAGCTCGCGGCCGAGCGCGACCGCGCGGACGCGACCCTGCGGTCGGCCGGGATCGAGCCCCGCGTCGCGCGGCGGCTCGCGCACCGGGGATCGATCCCGCTCGTCGCCCCGGTCGACGGCGTCGTGACCCGGCTGCGCGCGCGCGTCGGCGAGACCGTCGAGCCGGGGGACGAGGCGCTCGCGCGGATCGCGGGCGAGGGCCCGGCGAGGATCGAGGTGCGCACCGCGCGCGCGTGGCCCACCGCGCGCCGCGTCGAGTTCGAGGCCGACGACGGCCGCACGATCGCCCTCGATCCCGCGCCCCTCGCGACCGCCCTGGACACCGAGGACGGGACCCAGGTCCGCTGGTACGCGCCGGCCGAGCCGACCGCGCTGCCCGACGGGCTCGTCGGGCGTGCGCGGGTCACGGTGGCCGACGGAGTCTGGGAGGTCCCCGCCGCGGCGGTGACCCAGCGCACCGGGCGCAGCGAGGTCGCCCGCCAGACCGCGGACGGGGCGATCGAGCGGGTCGAGGTCGAGGTGCTCGGCAGCTCCGGGGCGAGCGCGCTCGTCCGCGGCCCTCTCAGGGCGGGCGACCGCGTGGCGGCGGACGGAACCGAGCGGGGGGAGGTGGCGCCGTGATCGAGGCGATCGTCCGCTGGTCGGCCGACCACGCGAAGCTCGTGGTCGTCAGCGTCGTCGTCATCGCGTTCGGCGGCGGCGTGGCCGGGGCGTGGCTGCGGTTCGACGCGCTGCCCGACGTGACCGGCAACCAGGTCGTCGTGCTCACCCGAGCGCCAGGGCTCACGCCCGAGGAGGTCGAGCGGCTCGTGACGCGCCCGCTCGAGATGGCCCTCGGCGGCCTGCCCGGCTCGGTCGGGCAGCGGAGCATCTCGCGCTATGGGTTGTCGTCGATCACCACGGTGTTCGAGGACGACGCCGACCTGCTGCGCGCGCGACAGCTCGTGCAAGAGCGCTTGCAGGTGGCCAGCCGCGACCTGCCCGAGGGTGTCGAGCCGCCGGAGCTCGGCCCCCTCACCGGGGGGCTCGGCGAGATCTACCAGATCACGCTGAGCTCACCAGAGCGGACCCCGGCCGAGCTGTCGCGGCTCGTGCGCTTCGGCGTCGCGCCGCAGCTGCGCAGCGTGCCCGGCGTGGTCGAGGTCAACACCTGGGGCGGCGCCGAGCGAACCCTCGACGTCGTCGGCGACCCGACCCGGATGGCGCGGCGGCGCGTGACCTTGGCGCAGCTCGCCGAGGCGACGCGCCAGGCGACGGGCCAGGCCCCCGGCGCCACCCTCGAGGCGGGCGACGCGGGAGTCCTGGTCCGAGGCGTGGCGTGGCCGCGCGACGCGTCGGAGCTCGCCGAGGCGGTCGTCCGCGTGGACCCCGACGGGGCGGTGATCCGCCTCGGCGACGTCGCCGACGTGACCGAGGGCGCGAACCCTCGGATCGGCGCGGCGACCGCCGACGGCCGCGGCGAGGTCGTGTACGTGATGGTGCAGATGCTCCTCGAGGCGAACGCGCTCGAGGTGCTCGACGGCGTGCGCGACCGGATGGACGATGTCCGCGCCTCGCTGCCGGACGACGTCGCGGTGCACGTGGTCTACGACCGGGGCGAGCTCGTCGGGGCGACCCTGCGGACCGTGTTCACCAACCTCCTCGAGGGCGGTGTGCTCGTGGTCATCGTCCTGTTCTTGATGCTCGGGAGCTTCCGCGCCGGCGCGCTCGTCGCGTCGATCATCCCGCTGTCGATGCTCGGCGCGGTCACCGGCATGGTGCTCCTGGACATCCCCGGGAACCTGATGAGCCTGGGCGCGCTCGACTTCGGGCTGCTCGTCGACGGCGCGGTGGTGATGGTCGAGGCGGCGTTCCACCTCATCGGGGCCCGCGGCGGGCCGGCGGGCGAGCGGGTGAAGGAGTCGGCCGTGCGCATGGCCCGCCCGGTCTTCTTCTCGGTCCTGATCATCGTGCTCGTCTACGTGCCGATCCTCGCGCTCGACGGGGTCGAGGGGAAGATGTTCCGCCCCATGGCGATGACCGTCGTGCTCGCCCTGCTGAGCGCGCTCGCGCTGTCTCTGGTGTTCGTCCCCGCGGCGGCGCGGCTGCTGCTACGCGAGGCCGACGTCCCGACCACCGAACCGAGGCTGGTCCGCTGGCTCTCGCGCGCATACCGCCCGGCGCTCGACTTCGCGCTGCGCCACCCCGGCTGGATCGCCGGCGCTGCCGTCGCGCTGCTCGTGCTCGGCGGCGCGCTCTTCGCGCGCGCCGGCAGCGCGTTCGTCCCGCAGCTCGACGAGGGCGACCTCGTCGTCCAGACGACGCGCGCGCCCGACATCCGCGTCGACAGCGCGGTCGGCGAGGGGACGCGCATGGAGACGGCGATCCTCGCGATCCCCGAGGTGGCCCACGTCGCCTCCCGGGTGGGGAGCCCCGCCGTCGCCACCGACATCATGGGGCTCGAGCAGGCGGACGTCTTCATCGACCTGCGCCCGCGCGACGAGTGGCGCGACGGCCTGACGCGCGACGCGCTGATCGACGAGATCGACGCGGCGATCCGCGAGGCGGCGCCGGCCGAGGACGTCGCGTTCACCCAACCGATCCAGATGCGCTTCAACGAGCTGGTCGGTGGCAGCGTCACCGACGTGTCGCTGAGCATCTACGGCGAAGACCTCGCCGCGCTCGACGCGGCGGCCGCGCGCGCGGCCCACCTCATCGAGGCCGTCGACGGCGCCGAGGACGTCCGCGTGCTCGCGCCGCCGGACGTGCGCCTCGTGGAGGGCCGGCCCCGCCCGCTCGCCGCCGCGCGCCACGGGATGCAGAGCCGCGAGGTGATCGAGCACGTGCGCGCGCTGCGGGCGGGGATCGACGTCGGCGCGACCTACGACGGCCCGCTGCGCGTCCCGATCCGCGTGCGCCTCGGCGCCGCCACCGACGCGCTGACGCTCGAGAGCACCCCCATCCCGACCGCGAGCGGCGCCTCGCTCCCGCTCGACCGCGTCGCGTCGGTGCGCCGGGGCGTCGGCCCGTCGCTGGTGAACCACGAGAACGCCCAGCGGCGCGCGATCGTCGGCTTCAACGTGCGCGGGAGGGATCTCGGCTCGGTCGTCGACGAGGCCCGGGCCCGAGTCGACCGCGAGCTCGACCCGCCGGAGGGTGCGCGCCTGGTGTGGGGCGGCCAGTACGAGAGCCTCCAGAGCGCGCGCCAGCGCCTGATGATCGTCGTGCCGGTGGTGCTCGCGGCCATCCTCGGGCTGCTCCTGATGCTGTTCCGCCGCTTGCCCCCGGCCCTGTTCATCCTCCTCAACGTGCCGTTCGCCGCGGTCGGCGGCGTCGCCGCGCTGTCACTGCGCGGCCTCCCGATCTCGGTCTCGGCCGCGATCGGCTTCATCGCCCTGAGCGGGATCGCGGTGCTCAACGGCGTCGTCCTGGTCTCGGCGCTGACGGCCGAGATCGACGGGGGCGCGGCGCCTCTCGAGGCGGCGCGGCGAGCGGCCACCTCGCGAATGCGCCCGGTCCTGATGACGGCGTCGGTCGCCGCGCTCGGCTTCCTGCCGATGACCCTCGCGACCGGCGTGGGGGCCGAGGTGCAGCGGCCGCTCGCGACGGTGGTCGTCGGCGGCCTCGTGACAAGCACGATCCTGACGCTGTTGATCCTCCCGGCGATCTTCCCGCGGCTGCACCGCCTCGGCGCGCGGCTGCGCTCGGGTCAGCGCGCCGAGCCCGTCGCGTCGAGCAGCCGATAGACGGCCGTGTCCTCCCCCGAGTCGACCGCCACCGTGTGCGTGTCCAGGAACGCGGTGAGGCGCTGCGCCTGCGCGGGCGTGAGCGTCGTGATCCGCTCGGCGGCGAGGCTCGAGCTCGGGGCGTCGCCGACCGCGAGGTGGCGGCGGTGCACCGCGACGTGGGTGAAGCCGTCGCCGCGGACCCGCGCCGCGAGCGCGTCCGGCGACTCGGCGTCGAGGTAGGCCGCGACGCGCGGGCCGTCGAAGTTGCCGCCGCCGCGCACCGGGTGGGTGAACCAGTACAGCTCCTGCAGCCCGAGCACGAGCGTCGTCGATCCGTCGGGCAGGCGGGCGTCGATCCAGCGCGCGGTCCGGTAGTCGGCGCGCTCGGTGCGCAAGTACTCTTGCACGGACTCCTCGGTCGCGACCCGCGCGATCGGGTCGAAGTGCGCGTACAGGCTCAGCAACAAGACCGCCTGCGCCGCGGCGGCGACGAGCACCGCGCCG
>Ga0070728_10005944_pt1 | contig 11781 bp, 9 predicted proteins | sample tdDd471_FD_66723 | JGI IMG/M metagenome (GOLD analysis project Ga0070728, IMG submission 66723) | Marine sediment microbial communities from the Atlantic coast under amendment with organic carbon and nitrate - tdDd47.1 | ecosystem: Environmental > Aquatic > Marine > Coastal > Sediment | place...
GACTACATCTTTTACTGAGTCTAAAAGGAATTTTGTTTTTTCCATGCACTGGTCGTCAATGTTTCTCACCGAAATTCCAATAATTTCGGGTTGAAATTCACTGATGACATCACCCAAAACCAGTTGGACATCATGCTGATCCATCAAGTCAACCAGCTTAATTTCGTGCTCTGCCTTCCGGACAGCTTCGGCAACACAGGCAAGTCCCAAAGGCAAAACCGGCATGTTGATCGTTTCAGTGTTTGCTGATATTAAAAGTACCCTCATCGTCTAAAGCTCCTTGAGAGATACGCTTGCTGCCTTTTAAGATTACAATCTGGTATAACTCACCCATTCTTTTTCCGCGCCCAAGCCTTGTTGCTTCGGTTAATTTTTCTCTGAACCGTAGTCCAGGTTTTGGTCGTTAGGAAAGATTCTGGAAAACGTTCACGCATTTGTGTGAACATTTCGTATGGAACAGTAAAGGTCAGCTCGTCAGTGCCAAAAAACTTGCGCGCCGAGGGGTCCCAACCACCTAAGACAGCTCGGTTCTCACCCCTGGCACGATATTTATAAGGCCAGGTGATCATGTTTGTGCAGGCAGCACCCCAGGGAGAAGCTACAACTTCAGGATCGTTTGTTACATATGTCGCTAACTGATGCAGGCCGGACAAGGTCTCAGGCCTGGCGAAAAAAACAACCTGTTCCGGCTTTTCATTGCCAGTAAAAAGGCTCAAGGGTTTTACGACACAAAAATTTCCAGAGGCAGGTTCCGGATCAATATCAGCCTGGATACGTCTTAACTCACCTGGCGACTCACAGTAGCGCTCGCCTTCCATCTGGCCTGGTATTCCGGTCGATACGTAATGGATGATCGTTTCAGTCTGTGGCTTCAAAAAACCGAGCCAAAAAGCACATCCGGGACATCCAAATTGCTCTGCACTGAAGTATGCAGCTTTTTTCAATTTCCTGGCTCGTAACACGTGGCCCATAACACAAGAAAACTGACCAAAGGTCATCTGCCAGTCGATATCGTTTTCAATTTCTTTTTCACGGGTAGGTAAGGGCATCGGTTTGGGAGTAAACGCGTCTATTGGTTCCTCGTCGGTGTAATATATACCCACCGGTTCTTCGTTCAGTCCAATGATGTCGAGAAATTCTCTTAAATCTTCAAATTGTTGATTGGTCATCGTCCTCTCCTCTTTCAAAAAGATAGTTACTTTAATCCGCGAAGGGATAACTTTTTATGATCGTTGAAGATATGACTATGGATGACAATGTGGAGTGTAACGCTTGTATCTCTTATTTTAACATATTTATGTTGTATACCAAAACAATCAAGGACATGGGGAATGAAGAGAGGATCACAATGTACTGAGTGGGGTAATGGAGTCTGCTAGCAGGGGCCAGCTTTTGTCCACGAGCATTGTTTTTTAGTCTAGAAATTCCTTTGTTGTATTTTATTTATGATTTTCTTCGAAGTGAGATGGAGCAGAAAAGAGTGGTCGCTTAATGTAGCGCCCCTGTCCGGCCTTGACAGAGATGGAGTCGCCTTCGCAGACAATTTCTCCATTCAGGATGGTCATCACTGGGCTTCCATTGAAGGTGGTACCCTCCATAATTGAATAATCTATGGCCTGCTTGTGGGTCTTGACAGAAACGGTATGTTTCCTGTTCGGTGACCAGAGGACGATATCCGCATCGCTTCCCGGAGCAATACACCCTTTTCTGGGGTAGATATTGAAAATCTTCGCCGCATTGGTGGACGTTGCTGCAACAAACTGTTCCGGTGTCAACCTGCCTTTTTGAACGCCACGGTCCCAGATAATTCTCATCCTGTCCTCAATCCCCGGAGAACCATTTGGAATCAGAGTAAAATTATGAAGCCCACGGTTACGGTTGGCCTGGGTAAATGTACAGTTATCACTGGCTATAGTCTGAATCGCCCCGTCTGCGACACCTTGCCAGATTGCCTCCCTGTTTTCTTCTGAGCGGTATGGCGGGCTCATCACATACCGGGCTGCTATTTCAGGCTCATCGACAAAATAGACCGATTCATCCAGCATTAAATGCCCGCAGAGGCTCTCAGCATAGACTTCCTGTCCCTGTTCCTGTGCGTATTTGACGGCCCGCAGGGCATCCCCGCAACTGAGATGGACAATGTAAAGGGGAACTCCGACTATACCGGCAATAACTATCATCCGATTTGTCGCCTCCCCTTCCGCTGCAGGTGGTCTAGAAAGAACATGTCCTTTAGGATGGGTGAGCCCTTCTCTCAGTAATTTTTTCTGCAGGTAGGTGATTATTTCGTCGTTCTCCGCATGAACAGTACAGAGTCCCCCCAGCTCTTTGACCAGGGCAAAACTCTCAATCAGGTCGTCCTGGGCAAGCATGATGCTGTCGCGGTATGTAGTGAAGTGTTTAAAAGAGTTCACACCTCTTTCTTTAGCAAGGATATGCATCTCTTTAGCCACGGTGGTGTCAAACCAGGTAACCGTCACATGAAAGGAGTAGTTGCAGGTGGCATTTTCCGCCCGCACCATCCAATCATCAAATGCTTTGAGAAATGACTGGCCTCTGAGGGGATTGACAAAATCTATTACCGTGGTCGTCCCTCCTGAAAGAGCCGCCCGGCCGCCATTTTCGAAATCATCAGCGGTGTTGATTTCCCCCACCGGCATATCGAGATGGGTGTGTGGATCGATTCCACCGGGAATCACCAGCAACCCTTCAGCATCAATTGCCCTGCAGTTTTCAGTATTTTCCAGGTGGACGCCGACGCTGACAATTTTGTCATCTTCCACCAGTACATCGGCTTTTTCACAGGTATCCGCATTGACCACGGTACCTTTCTGTATCAACAGCTTCATATCTTACCTCACACTTTACGGGGATTTCCTATGGCTGGACCTTTTTATGCCGGAGCCATTCACTGGTTACAATAATCAGAATATTGAAAAAGACGATGAGCATTGCAAGCGCATTAAGGCTCGGTGAGAGATGAAAACGAAAATCGGACGCCACCAGAACGGAAAGGGGCTGGGCTCTGCCGCTGGTGAAATAGGAGACAGTATACTCAGCGTTGGAGAGAACAAAAGAGATAAAGGCCCCCGCCATTATCCCATTTTTCATAAGTGGCAGGGTAACCATTCGAAAGGTCTGCCAGCCGGTGGCTCCGAGGTCACCTGCCGCTTCTTCCAGAGACCTGTCCATTCGAATCAGCACCGATGCTATGATGACAGTGACAAAGGGCAGGATAATCAGAGCCTGGGAAATGCAAACGGTCAGCAACCCCTTTTTGATTCCCACATCGCTTAGAAAGGTAACCTGGGCTATGGCAAAAATCAGTTTGGGAACAAAAAAAGGCAGGATGAGCAGACCGAGGAAAAGAAATTTCAACTTGAACTCATGCCTCGTCAGCACAATCGCCGCCATGCTCCCCAGCAGCGTGGTGATAATGGTGACGGGAAAGGCGATGGACATAGTGGTGAGCAGACCATTTAGTATCCGCTGGTCGTGAAGGATGGTATCGTACCACTCCAGAGTGAACCCTCTCAGGGGAAAGGCGATGATATCTGAACCGTTGAGAGAAAAAAGCCCCATAAGCATTATCGGCAGATAGACAAAACCATATACCAGGAATGTGTAACCGCGCAGTGCGGCCCAGCCTCGTTCTCTCATCAGCTGTTCCTCCTGATTCCGCGGCCCCAGGGGGAACGGTAGAAGAGATAGGAGACGAGGATTACAAAGAGTGTCATACTGACCAGAAGCAGCCAGGCCAGGGCTGAACCGGTGGGCCAGTCAAAAGCGGCTCCGAACATATCATGTATGGCGCTGGTGACAGTAATACCCGTGGAACCTCCCATCAGCTGCGGGGTGAGATAATCTCCCACAACCAAAACAAAAACCATCAAAAAACCGGCGACAAGACCCGCTCCGCTCAGGGGCAGGATCACCTTGAAAAAGACTGCAATCCGCCTGCATCCGAGGTCCATGGCAGCCTCGATATAGGAATCATCAAGGGCTTCAACTGCAGCCCAGAGGGGGAGAACCATAAAGGGGAGATAGTTATATGTAAGCACGATGGTTGTAGCAAAGGGGCTGAAGAGCAGCACCCAGATCGGTTCTTGAATGATACCAAGCCACATAAAGAGCGAATTCAGAACTCCTTCCGCTCCGAGAACAACCCGCCAGGCAAAAATTCGAATGAGATCTCCGGTGTAAAGTGGAATCAGCAGCAGGGTTAGAAGAGCGGCCTTATATACCTTTACGCGCTTGGCGATGAAAAAGGCAAGGGGATAGGCAATAATCGAACAGATGAAAGCAATACCGACTCCGTAGACAAGAGCCTTGATTATCAACCCCCTGTACGTCTCACTTTTGGCAATTCGCAGATAATTTTCCAAGCTCGGTTCCCTGATGATAGAGACAAAATCGACTTGAAAAAAGCTGTAGCTGAACAAAACCAGGAGTGGCAATACACAAAAAGCGGTGATAAAAAGGATGTTTGGGCCGGCCAGAGAGAGCAGGGTGAGGCGCCGCTGCCGATCTAAGCGTTTGGGTTTCACTCGTTCTCCTTTCTCCCCGGCGGGGAACCGTCGACAATGCGGCATCGATCTTTTTTAACTGTCAAAGTTATAGACTCTCCTACACGGGTAACAACACTGTGATCCAGCTTGGCCACCAGCCGCTGCTGACCGATCTCTACCTCAACCAGTTTTGCACTTCCCTGGAAAATGACATGTATCACCCTCGCTTCAAGGGATATATCATCATCTCCTGCTGCATCTGCTACTGCCTCGAAATCCTCGGCACGAATGCACAGGCAGCAAGTATTACCCTCTCTTACAGCCGGACTGCAATCTGCTTCAACACTGGCTGTGGCAGTCTCGATATGCGCTCTCCCTTTCGCTTCGTTCACAGAACTGACAGAGCCGACAATGAGATTGGCTCCACCTATGAAATCGGCCACATAGGAGTTAACCGGAGAGTGATAGATCTCTTCAGGTGTGCCCACCTGTTCGATCCGGCCCTCGTTCATAACGATAATTATATCGCTGAGGGCAAAGGCCTCTTCCTGATCATGGGTCACATAGAGAAAACTCATGGCCAGACGCTGTTGAAGATCTTTCAGCTCCACCTGCATATGGCGCCGCATCTTCAGGTCCAGAGCCCCGAGTGGCTCGTCAAGCAGCAGCAGTTTCGGTTCATTGATAAAGGCCCGCGCCAGGGCGACTCGCTGCTGCTGACCACCGGAAAGCTGGCTGGGATAGCGTCTCGCCATGGCCTGCATCTGAACCGTCTCCAGCGCCTCGGCAACCTTGCGCTTAATCTCACCCGTATTGAGCTTACGCAGCCTGAGCCCGAAAGCGACATTATCCTCCACTCTCAGGTGGGGAAAAAGAGCGTAATTCTGAAAAACCGTATTGACAGGTCTCTCATAGGGCATGACATCCATCAGTTGCTCCCCCTGGAGGGAGATGCTGCCCTCGGTTATCGACTCAAAACCACCAATCATGCGCAGAATCGTCGTCTTCCCACAACCCGAGGGACCGAGAATCGTCACAAAACAGTTATCGGGGATATCAAACCCAACCCCATGGACCGCGCGGAAAGATCTATAATCTTTTATAAGCCCACGGGCCTCCAGTAAAACACTGGAGGCCCCATTACGACTTTTTTTGTTTACCATATCGTCAACTGGCCTTCACCTCGTTCCAGATTCGTACCCACTTGCCATAATCGGCAGGGTTCTCTTTCCACACGAAGCTGTCCATTACCTTGAGATCCTTGATAAAGATACGCTCCTGTTCTTCATCGCTCAGTTTTTCCCGCGCGGTTGAAGTGCTGATCGCATAGGGACCACCCAGTGCAAGCTTGTGACCATAATCTGGACCAAGCAGATAGTTGATCAGCTCATGGGCTGCTGCACTGCTGCCATCACTGGTGCCGGCGGGAATTGCGCAGGTATCACACCAGCCGATAACACCTTCTTTCGGCTTGGCCATGCCCATGTCGAATCCTTTGGAGCGCAGGTCATAATATGGCGGTACCCACGAAAAGGCACAGACGACTTCGCCCGCGGCAAATAGGTTGGTCAGGTCGGCTATGGAGTTCCAGTAGGTTCGGAGCAATTTTTTCTGGGCAATACACGCCTTTTTACACTCTGCCAGCTCCTTGTCGTCCATCTTGAAGATACGGCTTTTCTCAATGCCCACATACATTGCTGCAATGGCTATACCTTCAAGGGCATAGTCCCGCATGGCAAGCCTTCCCTTATATTTTGTACCTTCAAAGAGAGTTGCCCAGTCCGGCTCCTCGTCCATCAGATCGGCACGGTATACGATGGGGTTAATCCCCCAGTAGAAGGGAATTCCATAGGTTTTACCATCTTTTTTTCCAAGTTTGGTTGACTGGAATGGTGGAAACAGCTTTTGGGCATTGGGGATCTTAGCCAGATCGAGAGGTTGCAGCAGTCCTGCCGCGACGTACAGCTCAACTTTGTCAAGACCAGGGGTGATCAGGTCCCAGTCCTCTGCACCACCTGCACGAATCTTTGCGAACTGCTCATCATCTGAACCGATAAAACCTTTTTGAATTTTTATTCCGCTGCTTTTGACAAAATCACTGATATACTTGTCACCGGCGAGATTTTCCCAGGTGAGCCAGTTAACATTTTTCTTCTCTCCGGCTAAGACCATCTCCGGGAAATAACCACACATCGACCCTGCAGCACCAGCAGCCATCAACTTAATGAAATTACGTCTGTGCATACTTCCTCCTTTGGATTTGAACCATATAAGCGATTATTAAAATAGACACACTGCTTTTATCTATAAGCAACTTATGTGCCAAAATTATGAACCAATGGCTTCTCTGAAAATTTCCTCCTGTGATTAAGTGCAATTGTATAATGAGTGGCGGAACTGCTTATCTTTTCGTTCTCTTATTATGGGAATTGAACGTTCTTTAAAATATATTTCGATAATAAACGCCTCAACGTAGATCCAGCCTACAAATTACTATAAAATTACATGGTATCCGCTTACTGACAGAGTAGCAACAAGATTTCAAAAACACTCATGTGTAACTATCCAAGCTTATTCGACATTGTGCTGTAGCTGATCAATGGATGCTCTGAAAGTATGGTTGCCTCCATGAAACATAATCCACACCCTCCCGTCACAATCCTGCAACATTCACACTGTCTCAAGGGAACTTACTTACAAATATGTGTGATATTGCTCTGTGCAGGTTGACAGATCTGAAGGTGTTTTGCCAATTCCTTAAAATGGCTTTGAGAGTAAGGGTCGCTGTAGGAAGTGTTAGGAAATCATTACGTAAAACCATAGTAAAAAATGACGCCAGTTAAAACGTATGCCAGCTGGAAGGTGAGTCGGAGCAGCAAAACCTATCAAAGACCAAACATCTCCTTCCAGTGATTCTTTGAAGGGGATTCTATTTTTTTAGTATTGAGCATTCTGAGTGGGTCTATGAGTTTGGCATCCTCTGGATAAGAAATCATATGCCAGTCAAATTTTTCAGCAGGTACCTCCCTGGCAACAATCATCAGAGAAATGTGCAGATGGGCAGGAATCCTGTTTTTCTTTCCGGCCGTGTCAGCAACTGTGCCGATAATATCTCCAGCAGAAACTTTATCGCCGGTTTTTAAATCAGGGAGGGGGGTAATGTGCGCATATATTGATAGAAAACGTGAAGGTTGTTCGTACTGGTGGTCCAGGAACACAGTCTCTCCCAGATAATCTTTACATATCGCCCTTACTCTGCCTGATGCCATGACCGGTACCCTGAGCTCAGGTGTAACTCTACACTCCTTACCAGTTGAATCGATGTAATAACAGATATCTACACCTTCATGCGGAGTAACTCTCATACCTTTGTCCGGCCACCATTTTATTTCGCTACGAAACTCCATTCCCGGGTACAGGTAAAGCCTTTTCATTCCAGCAAGACAACTATTTTGCTTTTCAATAGCGTCTAAATATGAAAAAAGATGCTCCATCTTTGTAGCCGTATTCTCTCTTCTGCTTGACTCAATTTACCTGTGATTACGTCAAAATTAATCCTTGTAGTTCTCAATGCTTGGGCAAGAGCAGACGAGATTACGGTCACCATAGACATTATCAACGCGGTTAACAGTTGGCCAATATTTAGCTTCTTTCGTGGCAGTAGATGGGAAACATGCAATCTCACGCGAGTATGAATGCGTCCAGCTTTCACTTGAGATATCGACTTGTGTATGCGGCGCGTTGACCAAAGGGTTATCTTCCAGTGGCCACTCACCGGCCTTCACTTTATTTATCTCTTCACGAATAGCTATCATGGCGTCGCAGAAGCGGTCCAATTCGTCCAAATTTTCTGACTCAGTCGGTTCTATCATCAGAGTACCCGATACAGGGAAGGACATGGTTGGTGCATGGAAGCCATAGTCCATCAAACGTTTGGCAATATCTTCTTCACTAATCCCCGTTTCTTCTTTCAGCGGACGAATATCAATAATGCACTCGTGAGCAACTCGGTTATTTTTACCACGATAAAGAACCGGATAGTATGGGAGCAGACGTTCCATCACATAGTTAGCGTTAAGAATAGCCACTTTGGTTGCCTCGGTTAACCCCTGAGTGCCCATCATCGTAATATAAGCCCAAGAAATAGGAAGAATGGACGCGCTGCCGAGATCGGCCGCCGATACTGCGTAATCACTGCCATCAACACCATTTTCAATATGACCCGGCAGGAAAGGTGCCAGGTGTGATTTCACACCGATAGGTCCTACACCAGGACCACCACCGCCATGAGGAATGCAGAAGGTCTTGTGCAGGTTAAGATGAGAAACATCTGAGCCAATAAGTCCAGGGTTGGTTAACCCAACCTGAGCGTTCATATTGGCACCATCAAGATAAACCTGACCACCTGCTGCGTGCACCATTTCGCACACTTCTTTCACTTGCTCTTCATACACGCCGTGGGTCGATGGGTAGGTAATCATAATGCTGGAGAGGTTGTCTCTGTGTGCTTCGATTTTCTCTACCAGATCAGCCATGTCGATGTTGCCATCTTTGTCACATTTCACCACCACAACTTTCATTGACACCATAGAAGCGGAGGCTGGGTTGGTGCCATGTGCTGAGCTTGGAATAAGACAGACCTTACGATGGCTTTCATTGCGGCTTTCATGATAACGCTGAATTGCAATCAACCCTGCGTATTCGCCGGAAGCACCAGAATTTGGTTGGAGTGAGAACGCATCATAACCGGTAATTTCGCACAGCTTCTGCTTGAGATCGTCAGCCAAAGCAGTATAGCCGACGGCTTGATCAAGTGGTGCAAATGGGTGGATGGAGTTGAACTCAGGCCAAGTGACCGGGATCATTTCTGCGGCAGCGTTAAGTTTCATCGTGCAGCTACCAAGTGGGATCATTCCGTGAGTTAACGAAAAATCTTTATTTTCTAACTTTTTGAGGTAACGCATCATCTGCGTTTCACTGTGGTATGTATTGAATACTGGGTGGGTCAGAAATTCCGAAGTCCTGCGACAACTCTGTGGAATGGAGGAAAACTCGTTGATTGCAATTTCTGAAGACAGTTTCTCAATATCAGCAGTAATATCGAATATTGCAAACAGCGACCTGATATCAGTGATGGTGGTGGTTTCATCAAAGCTGACACCAAGTTGAGCATCGAATCTACGCAGGTTTATATCCGCTTGCAGCGCTTTTTCGTAAAGTGAGAGTGTTTTGTCAGCCGTATTGATGGTGATGGTATCATAGAAGCTGTCATGGGCGAGTTTGTAACCACTTTGGGTTAGGCCTGCAGCCAAGATTGCTGTCAAATGATGAGTGCGGCGGGCGATGGTTTTTAGGCCTTCAGGACCATGGTAAACCGCGTAGAACGAAGCCATATTTGCGAGTAGCGCTTGAGCTGTACAAATATTGGAGGTTGCTTTTTCACGGCGAATATGTTGCTCACGGGTTTGCATTGCCATGCGCAGTGCATGGTTGCCTTTTGCATCAATCGATACACCGATAACCCGTCCTGGCATGGTGCGTTTATGTTTGTCGCGGGTGGCCATAAAGGCTGCGTGTGGGCCGCCGTAACCCATAGGTACACCAAAACGTTGCGCTGAGCCAATAACTACATCTGCACCCATTTCACCGGCGGGTTTGAGTAGCACGGAGGCTAGCAAATCAGTGGCAACCGTGACTAAGGTATTATTTGCTTGGGCGCTGGCGATTATGTCACTGAGATCGTAAACTTCGCCTGTTGTGCCTGGGTATTGTAACAGTGCACCAAATACATCCTTTTCTGGAAGAGTATCAAGCGGTGCTACTAAAATATCAAAACCGATGAATTCGGCACGGGTTCTGACTACTTCAAGTGTTTGAGGGTGAACATCATCAGCTACAAAGAACGCCAGGCTCTTGTTTTTGCTGGCACGTTTACACAGCGTCATAGCTTCTGCTGCTGCCGTAGCTTCGTCAAGCAAAGAGGCGTTGGCGATTTCCATGCCAGTTAAATCCATTACCATCTGCTGGAAGTTGAGTAATGCTTCCAGGCGGCCTTGAGAAATCTCTGGTTGATAAGGTGTATAAGCGGTGTACCAACCAGGATTTTCAAATACGTTACGTAAGATAACATTGGGGGTAAAGGTGTTGTAGTACCCCTGTCCAATGAAGGTACGTTTAATCTGGTTTTGACTGGCAAACCGCTGCATTGCCTGCAGCATATCTGCTTCGCTTTTTGCGTCGGCGAGTGCCATCGGTTGCTCTAAGCGAATTTGAGCGGGGACCGTTTCGTCGATAAGTGCATCAAGACTTGCCGCTTTGATAGTGGCCAGCATTTTTTGTTGATTGTTTCGGTCTGGGCCGTTGTGTCGAGCAACGAATTCATTTTGAGTGCTGAGGCTGTGAAGTAATTCTGTCATAGTTTTTTACCTTCTTTCAAAGGTTCACACCTATCCGCTAACCTTTAAGAAAAGCAGCCCATTTTTTCTCATGAAGAAACGTGGGCAACTTTTATATAAGGTGAGGTGATAGGTGAGTGGTTAGTAATCGCTTTTGTAACAAATAGCAGGAGGAAATAACTGATACTAAAATCACCCTTTAAGATATGTGATCCACAGGCAACCATAAAATGTGTACCAATAACCATAGCCCATGATCATGAAATCAATCCCACCAGCAATGTTACTTTGATCCAATTAACTTGGTATTATCTAAGGCTAAGAATCAGTGTCAGTTGTGTCAATAAATTATCCTTTTAACATCGACAACCTCTGGCGAAAATCAGTGTCCCATTATAGAGGTTACAAACTTGAAACGATGAAGCACACCGCATATTGGTATCGGGCTATGAAATATTTAATTCTGTGGTTTTAGGGCCTTCATATATATATGAGTATTATAGCGGAAAAAAATAGTCTGAAGTCATACAGTTGTGCAACTTACCTTCATGACTTTTATTTCGTGTCTTTTTTCAGTATATATTTTCTATACTTCATCATAATATAGCACTGATTGTGAAAGGAATGGTACATGGCAAAATGTATATTGGACAAAGAGAAAGACCCGCTCGGTACAATGCTGAGTGATTTTTGCAGCGGCGATTCAGGGGCATTTCTTAATGTTTGGTCCTCGACGCTTGAAATGTCCACCATGCAGGGAGCCACCATGCTCCGTGGATTCGAGAGAATGAACGACGTCGAAAAATGTGCCCTGGCAGCCTGCCGGGGACGGATTCTCGATGTCGGTGCAGGAGCTGGTTGCCACAGCCTTGTCTTGC
>Ga0070728_10005945_pt1 | contig 11780 bp, 7 predicted proteins | sample tdDd471_FD_66723 | JGI IMG/M metagenome (GOLD analysis project Ga0070728, IMG submission 66723) | Marine sediment microbial communities from the Atlantic coast under amendment with organic carbon and nitrate - tdDd47.1 | ecosystem: Environmental > Aquatic > Marine > Coastal > Sediment | place...
GCTCTACGGGCTGCAGGTCGCCGGCCTCGCCCCCGAACCGGTCCCGCCGCGATCGCTGTCGGAGCTCCTCAGTTATCTGGGCATCCTCGGCGTGCTCACCGCGACCGGCGCGGTGGGGATCCACAACCTGGAGTCGCGAGAGCGAGCGGTGACCCGGATCGAGCGCGAGCTCTCCCGGCAGCGCCGCCTCGAGTCGCTCGGCCGGCTCGCCGGAGGGGTCGCGCACGACTTCAACAACCTCCTCGCGATCATCCGCGCCAGCGCCGAGGACGAGACGAGCTGGCTCGACTCGCGCGGCCTCGTCCTCGAGGCGGTCGATCGCGGCGCGGGGCTGACACGGAGCCTCCTGTCGGCGGCGCGCGACCCGGCGGAGGTGGGGCGCCGCTCGGACGCGGCGGCGGTGCTCGCACAGACCGCGGCCTTGCTCGAGCGCGTCCTCCCCGAGACCATCGCGCTGCGGGTCGAGCTCGGCAGCGACGTGGACACGTGCGGCGACCCTCGCGAGCTCGGGCACGCGATCTTGAACCTGTGCCTCAACGCGCGCGACGCGATGCCGCAGGGGGGCACGCTGGCGTTGCGCTGCGACCGGATCACCATCGAAGACCCCGCCGCGCGCGGGGTGCAGCATGGGTCGCTGCGGGCCGGGGACTACGTGCGGATCCTCGTCGACGACGAGGGGCACGGGATCGCCCCCGATGAGCTCGAGCTCGTGTTCGCTCCCTTCACGACCACCAAGGCCGACGGAGCCGGCGCGGGCCTGGGGCTGTTCCGGGTGCGCGAGCTCGTCGAGCGCCTCGGCGGCGCGATCGGGCTGCGCTCCGCGCCGGGCGAGGGGACGCGGATCGCGCTGTACCTGCCCCCGTCGGGCCCACCGAGCGTGGCGCCCCCGCCGCTCGAGGCCGACGAAGCGGCGGGCGCGCGCGGCGTGCGCGTGCTGCTGGTGGAGGACGAGGCCGGCGTGCGCCGCGCGCTGGCGCGGATGCTCCGCGCCAGCGGGGTCGAGGTGGTCACCGCGAGCGGTCCGGAGGAGGCGCTCACGCGGTGGCGGGAGGCCGAGCACGACGTGGTCCTGAGCGACGTGTTGATGCCTCAGATGACGGGCCCTCGGCTGGTCCGGGAGCTGCGTGACCGCGGGTTCGAAGGGCGCGTCGTCCTGATGACGGGCTACTCCCGCAGCGAGCTCGAGGGGGTGAACGATCTGGTGCTCCAGAAGCCGGTGCCGAGGGACGCGCTGCTCCGCGCCATCCTCGGATCGGAACCTCGTCAGGGGCAGCCCGCGGTCGGCGTGGTCACCGGGTCACCGCAGCAGACCTCGTAGTCGGGGCCGCCGGAGATCGGCGCGGACACGCACTCGTCGAGGCCGATGCACCTCGTCCCGCACGTGCAGCTCGAGTCGTCGTTCGCGACGCAGCCGCCGACGCAGCAGGTCTCGCCGAGCGCGCCCGCGGTCGGCGCCGTACACGCGGCGCCGGCCGCCGCGCAGGTGCACGCGCTCGCGGCGCAGTCGGGGGCGTGCGCGCTGCAGACGACCCCGCAGCCGCCACAGTTCGCCGCGTCGGCCGTGACGTCGATGCACGCGCCGCCGCAGCACGCTTGGCCGCTCGCGCACGCCGCGCCGGTGGTCCCGCACTCGCACATCCCGGCGACGCAGCCCTCACCCTCGCCGCAGGCGTTGCCGACCATGCCGCAGTTCAGCGGGTCGGTGTCGAGGCTCGTGCAGCCGAACGAGCCGCCCATGTCGACGCAGACCTCCCCGCCGACGCACTCGGGAGCGCACATCGGCGCGCCCGCGTCGGTGCCTCCGTCGGCGACCGCGCCGTCGGTCCCCGCGTCGGCGCCGCCATCGAGTCCAGCGTCGACGCTCGCATCGGCCCCCCCGTCGAAGCCCGCGTCGCCCGGCGTGGCCGCGTCGAACCCCGCGTCCGAGCCGGCGTCGTCGGCGAGCACGCCCGCGTCGAAGCCCGCGTCGACGCCGCCGTCGGAGCCAGCGTCCATCCCGCCGTCGGGCCGCGGCCCGCACACGCAGGGGCCGAATCCGGTGCCCTCCGCGCTACAGCGCTGCTGCCCCGCGCAGTCTCCCTCGCCGGTGCACGCGACCGACTCGGCGGACCGGCACACCGGCTCCACGTCCACATCGCACGCCGAGACCAGCAGCACCCCGAACGCTGCCAAGAAGACCCGCACCACCCCCAAGGTATCAGAACGCGTGCGAGCCGACCGCGAATCTCCGGGGCGCCGACGCCACTGCGCGAGTCAGCCGAGGTTGCGTCCCGCGACCGACTCTCTGGTTTGCACAGAGGTGCGTCCCCAAGTTTGCAGCGCCGAGAGTTAGTCAAGGGTCGCGTCCCCTTGACTAACTCCGGACGTCAGAACGCGCGCGGGCCGACCGCGAGATCGCGGCCGGCCCGGACGATGACCTCGGTTGGGGGGACGGCTCAGTCGGCGGTTTCGCCCGCGGGGGCCTCGCCGCCGCTGGGCGTCTCGCCCTCGCTCGGCTCGCCGGCGCCCGGCGGGACCGCGTGGTCGGGGAGCTCTCCCGTGAGCGCGTTCAGGAAGGCCACGATGGACGTGACCTGCGCGTCCTCGAGCTCCTGGCCGAGCTGCACGTACGCCATGGTGCGCACCGCGTCGCCGAGGTCGTCCTCGCTGCCGTCGTGGAAGTAGGGCGGGGTCAGCGCGACGTTGCGGAGCGTCGGCACCTTGAAGCGGTGCATGTCCGACTCCTCCTGCGTGACGTTGAAGCGTCCACGGTCGGCCTCGGTGATCGTGCCGCCGCGCCGCTCGAAGTAGTTGTTCACCGCGCCCATCACCTGGTAGCTGTCGCCGCCCACGTTGACGCCGCGGTGACACGCGACGCAGCCCACCGAGACGAACGTCCGCAAGCCCTCCTTCTGCTCGTCGTTCAGCGCGTCGTCGTCACCGCGCAGCCACGCGTCGAAGGGCGACGGCGTCGCGAGCGAGCGCTCGTACTGCACGATCGCGTCGAGCACGTTGTCTTGCGTGACGCCGTCGTCGCCGTAGGCCGCGTTCATCGCGCTCACGAGCTCCTCGTCGGCGCGCAGCCGCTCGAGCACGCCGTCCCAGTCGCCGCCGTCCATCTCGATCGGGTTGGCGATCGGCCCGGCCGCCTGCTCGAGCAGGTCCGCCGCGCGCCCGTCCCAGAACTGGCGGAAGTTGTGCTCGGCGTTGAGCACGGTCGGCGAGTTGATCGGGCCCGTCTGCCCACGGATGCCCGTCGAGCTGACGCGCGGCTCGGCGCCGCCGTGGCTCAGCATGTGGCAGGTCGCGCAGGACACGGTGCCGTCGCCGCTGAGCCCGCGGTGATGGAACAGCGTGCGGCCGACCAGGACCTTGTCCATGTCGAGCTCGACGTCCTCGGGCAGGGCCTCGAACGTCTCGCCGACCACCTCGCGCAGGGGGCGGGGCTCGGCCGGCGCCTCCTCTTCGGTGTCAGGGGTCTGAGCGGGGGTCTCGTCCTCCGACTCTCCGCCGCAGCCGAGAGTGAGGATCGTCGCGAAGATCAGGGCGTTGCGCATGGTTTAGACAGGTTCTAATCCCATCACCCCGCGCGTCAATCAGGGCGTGTGATCGATCACCCGGAACGACATGCCCGCCCGCTGAAGCCGCTCGATCAGCGGCCCGCCCATCGCGGCCGCCGGCGTGATCACCCCGGCGTGCGCCGGCGTCCGGTCGCGCTCGAACGCGAGGCAGAGCGCGGACTCGCTGAGCATCTTGGCCGTCTCGGTGTAGCCGGGGTCGCCGCCGCTCACCTCGGTCGTCACGCGCACGCCGTCGGCCTCGCCGAGGAACGTGACGGTGAACCAGGCGCGCGCCCGCTCCGCGTCGCTCGGCCCGTCGCCCTGGGACTTGACCTTCAGCAGCAGGCGCCGCGTCGGCCGCAGCTGCGCGAGCGTCGCGAGCGCGCCCACCGCGACGCCGCCGGCGGCGACGGTGCGGAGCTTCTTCACGCGCGCGTAGTGGCCGTAGCGGAAGTCCGGGCCGTACTCCTCGCAGCGCTTGGCGCTGCGCAAGACGACCTGCGGATCGATGGTCGGCAGCGGCACGACCCAGTCGCCGAGCGCCCGCCGGTAGCGGACGCGCGGCCTCATGCCGCGGACCTCGCGCCCGCCGCGCGCCGCCTGCCGCGCCCGGCCCTTGCGCTCTTTTGCGTGCTCGCGCAGCGAGCCCATCGCGTGCACCGCCGAGTGCCAGGTCCCGCCGCTGAACGTGCCGCGCGATCGGACGAAGCCCTCGATGGTGATCGGCACGCCGCGGGGCAGGTGCGACAACGTGAAGAGCACGCCCAGGTCGTGCGGGATCGAGTCGAAACCGCAGCAGGACACGATCTTCACGCCGCCGCGCTCGGCCGCGACGTCGTAGCGCTCGATCATGCGATCGACGAAGCGCGGCTCGCCGGTGATGTCGAGGTAGTCGGTGCCGGCCTCGACGCACGCCTTCACGACCGGCTCGCCGTGCTCGTCGAACGGGCCGACGGTGGTCATCAGCACCCGCGCGCCGCGCGCCATCGCGGCGACCGTGGACGGGTCCGCGACGTCCGCGACCACGTAGCCGGCCGGCGGACACGGCTCGGCCGAGAGCCGGTCCACGATCGCGCGGAGCTTGCCCTCGGTGCGCCCGGCCACCGCCCAGCGGGCGCTCGGCGGCGCGTTCGCCGCGAGGTACTCGGCGCTCAGCCCGCCGGTGAACCCGGTCGCGCCGAACATCACGATGTCGTACGGCCGGTCCCCCATGCTGCGCTCCCCTCAGTCGTCTTTGCCGAAGAACCCCTGGGGCAGCTCGTAGCGGACGCTGCCCTCCTCGACCATCGGGGGCTCGGGCGCGGCGGCGGGCTTGTCGCCCACGAGCGGCGGGGGCGGCGCGCGCAGCTGCTCGAAGCTCTCACGCAGCTCGTCGATCTCGTAGTCGAGCACCAGATCGCCGTACTCCTCGTAGTCCATGCCGAGGAGGCTCGCGAGCTTCCGGAGGTACTCGTCCTCCTTCATGTCGACCACGCCGTCGGCGTCGACCATGCGGCCGACCAGCTCGAGCAAGCGGCGCTTGGCCATCGGCGGATCGGCCGCGAAGTCGCCCGCCGCGCTCTCCAGGTCGAACGCCAGCGGCTCGAAGGACACGATGCGGTCCTCGACCGACGCGGGCAGCGTGTCGGGGGTCACGAGCAGGAGATCCGCGAGCAGGACGCGCACGGCCTTCTGCTCGTCCTCGGAGAACTCGTCGTCCGCCCAGAGCGCCCCCATGAAGAGGTCGGTGAGCACGAGGATGCGGTCGCGCACCTTCATCGCCGTAGGTTCTAGCACGGCGCGCGCGGGGTGCGTCACCTCGGTTTCGGACGGCTACGTAACGAGGATTTCGCGCCCCGCCCGATCGCGCCGATCCATCGGCAGGAAGGGCCCGTGAGCGCCTCGCACGATCCTTGCTCCTCCGCTTCGCACCCCGAACGGAGAAGAGATGACGAACCGAGGTTGGCTTTGGATCCCGCTGGCGCTTCTGGCTGTGAGCTGTGTCGAGACACAGCCCCCCGTCAACCGCGTGCAGCCGAACGTGACGCGCAAGACGGACCTGCTCGGCGGCGAGTGGTACTTGCACCAGACGGTGGTCGACACCCCGTACACCGCGGACTTCACGTTCGTCGGTGAGACGGGGACGCTCGAGCGCATCGTCTTCGAGGTCCAGGAGGACTTCCTCGTCGCGCGGCGCGCGTACGAGAACGTCGCCGGCGCCGACGGCGAGGGGGTCAACGGCACCACGGACACCGCGGGCGCCCCGGTCGCGATGTACGCGATCGAGAGCCACTTCGACATCCGCTACCAGTACAACACCGTCACCGGTGAGCGGCTGAACGTCATCGAGGAGAACTCCACCGACCGGCCGTGGCACGAGCGCGAGTACATGCGCGTCGACTGGTCGCAGAACCTCGTCACCAACCCGAACTTCCTCATGCTCGCCCGCTACTTCAACGGGCTCGAGATGGAGCCGGTGCAGTGGTTCGTGCAGGACGAGGAGGACCCGAACGCGCCGGTCTTCGTGCGCGAGGATCCGGCCGACGAGGCGTCACGCCTCCACTACATGGACATCACCAACAAGATGTTCGTGCGGCCGACCACGACGAACATCCCGGGGCTCGGGCCGATCCCGAGCTGCTTCCTGTTCCAGATCTTCGACGGGGACCCCGTCGACTGCGCGGCGGCCGAGGTCACCTACCGCAGCTCGTTCCTGCGCGTGGACGAGGACCGCGACTACCAGCCGATGGTCTACACGGGCGACCGCATGGACCGCTTCGGCTACTTCGTGACCGAGCGACCCGGCTACGACGAGGCGTACGGCCTCGTGGAGCCCGCGCGCTACCGCTTCGCGAACCGCCACAACCTCTGGCAGCAGAGCCACCTGCGCGACGACGAGGGCGAGTACTACCGCTGCACCGCGGACGCCGACTGCGACGACGGCCGCGGCTCGCTCTGCGACCTGGACCTGGGCCGCGCGCACCGCTGGGTGTCCGACGACGGCCGCGTGGAGGGCGCCTGCACCATCCCGTTCCGCGACCGCGAGGTTCGGCCGATCGCCTACCACCTCACCGAGAACTTCCCGGCGGACATGCTCCCCGAGATGGACCTGCTCGAGCGCGAGTGGAACGAGAGCTTCGTCTCGACGATCGACAGCCTCCGCGAGAACGAGTGCCTGCGGTTCGGCGGCGCGGACTGCGCGTCCGAGCGCGGCCGTGACCCGCAGGCGTTCCACGTCTGCCAGAGCCCGGTGCCCGAGGGCGCGCCCGAGGCGTGCGGCGAGGCCGGCACCATCGCCCGCATCGGCGACCTGCGCTTCTCGCTGATCGGCTACGTCAACGAGCCGCACCGCAGCAGCCCGCTCGGCTACGGCCCGAGCCACCCCGACCCCGAGACCGGCGAGATCATCGCGGGCACCGCGTACCTCTACGGCGCGGGGCTCGAGACGCTCACCGCCTACGGCCGCGACATCGTCCGCCTCCTCAACGGCGACCTGCGCGAGGACGACATCGCCGACGGCGCGCACGTGCGTGACTGGATCGAGCGGCAGAACCGCGCCGAGGCCGGCGACGGCACGACCGGCGCGACGCACGTCATCGACATCGACGGCGACGACGCGGAGCGCTTCGGCTCGGCGATGGACTTCTCGTGGGCGCACGGCGGCGCGGACCACGCGCACGGCGCGCCGGCGAGCCCGGCCGACCTGGTCGCGCGCGTCAACGGCAGCTTCGAGCGCCTCGGCGGCAGCGGCGCGTTCGGCAACGGCACCGACGCCGACGCGGTCCTCGAGCGCCTGCGCGGCACCGAGATCGAGCGGATGATGACCAGCCGCGATCTGCGCGCGATGGCCGGGATCGACCCCGACCTGCCCGTGGATGATTCGGTGATCGACGCCGCGTCGCCCCTGCGCGGGATGAGCCTGCAGCAGCGCGCCGCGCTCGAGCGCGCGCGCGCCCAGCTACAGGTCGGCGCCGGCATCGACTGGGGCGAGTTCGCCGACGAGGGCCTGCTCGGCCTGGCGCGCGCCATCCAGCGGGCGGGCAGCGACGGCGTGATCACCTGGAACGGCGTCGACTACGACATCCGCGGCGAGGGCGGCCGGCCCGACTACGAGGCGGTGCGCGACATGCTGCGCCACCCGATCATCAGCGGGCTCGCCCTGCACGAGGTCGGCCACAGCGTCGGCCTGCGCCACAACTTCAGCGGCTCGGTCGACTCGCTGAACTACCACCCTCGGTACTGGGAGCTCCGTGACGACGGCGCGATGCGTCCCCGGGCCTGGGATCCGCTGACCGAGAGCGAGATCGACGGCCGCATCCACGAGTACCAGTACTCGACCGTCATGGACTACGGGCACAACTTCGTGGTCACCGACGCGCACGGCCTCGGTCACTACGACCACGCCGCGATCAAGATGGGCTACGGCGACCTCGTCGAGGTCTTCGAGAGCGTGCCCGACCAGGACGAGGCGGCGTGGTTCGCGTTCATCCAGAACGCGGGCTGGCCGGTGCCGATCACCCTCGACACCGCGTTCGGCGGCACGATGAGCGCCTACCCGTACACCGAGGTGCCGGGGATCTACGGCGGCGTCGGCAACCTCCAGAACCGCGTCGACGTGCCGTACGAGAGCCTGACCAACAACGCGCTGCTCTCGCGCTCGGGCATCGATCTCGCGACCGAGGACGCCGAGGGCCGCGCGGTCGTCCCGTACCGGTTCTGCAGCGACGAGCAGGCCGATCTCTCGCCCGGCTGCTACCGCTACGACGCGGGCGCCGACGCCTACGAGAGCGTCCAGAGCGTCATCGACAGCTACTGGAACTACTACATCTTCAACAACTTCCGGCGCGGCCGCATCGGCTTCAACGTCAACGGCACCGCGAACCGGATCTACGGCCGCTACTTCAACAAGCTGCAGCGCGCGAACCAGACCTACGCGCTGTACCGCGGCGTGTTCCAGGACGCGTTCGGCGGCTCGGACGGCTTCGACGAGTTCTGGACGAACGAGCGCGGCATGGGCGGCTACACGCTCGCCGTCAGCGCGGCGTACCAGCTGTTCCTGCGCGTCATCACCACGCCCGAGCCCGGCAGCTACCAGCTCGGGACGCGGCCCGACGGCACGCAGGCGTACCTCCCGGGCGGCGGCCTCGGCGGGGTCGGCGCGCGCGTCGACTCCTTCGAGGGCCGATCCCTCGAGACGACGTGGGACTTCGACGCGGGCTACTTCTGGTTCGATCAGCTCGAGCGCGTCGGCTACTTCTACGACAAGATCCTCGCGATCCAGGCGCTGACCGACCCGACCACGTACTTCCTCGGTCGGGACACCGACGCCGACATCCGGCGCTACCAGCTCAACTTCGCCAACACCTTCGGCCCGTCGCTCAGCCGGTTCTTCGGCGGCGTGCTCGGCGAGGACTGGTACTCCATCGCGCCGCGCTCCGAGGGCGACACCTTGCGCTACCCCGACGCGGTCGAGATCGCGCAGGGCGACATGCCCGGCACCCCGGTCTCGCCGAACGCGTCGTTCTCCATCCAGCTCTACGCGGCGGTCTACGGGATGTCGATGATCCCCCAGACCTACGACCAGGACTTCCTCAACCGGTCGCGCATCTGGGTGCGCGGCAGCTCCGAGGCGATCGAGGTCGACCCGACCCTGCCGCTCGTGGAGTACACCGACGCGTCGTCGGGCCTGACCTACGTGTCGGTGTCCTACGAAGACGAGCTGGGCGTGGAGCACGGGGTGGGCGCGCAGCTGCTCCGCCGCGCGCAGACGCTGCGGACGCGTGCGGACGGCGGCGACCTCGCGGCCGAGGCGGAGCTGTCCAGCTTCATCGACAACCTCGACCTGATGCGACGCCTCACGTGGCACCTCGGCTTCGGCGCGCAGCCCTGAGGCCGGTGTCATGAAGACTTTTCTCTACACGCTCGGGATCGTCGTCGCGCTCGTCGCGTCGACGTCCCCCGCGGCCGCTCAGGACGACGCGGACGACGGCGAGGGCGACGTGACCGAGGAGCTCCCCGTCGACGGGGAGCCCGCGGCCGCCGACCCCGAGCCCGAGGTCTCCGTCGAGCCCGACGCGGCGATCGAGCCCGACGGTTCGAGTCCTCCCGACGGTGAGGCGGGCGAGCCCGCCGCGGACACGGCTTCCGTCTCCGACCCGGAGCCGCAGCCCGCCGTCACGGACACTCCGACCGAGGCCTCGGCCGCGGCCGCCACCGCGGCCGAGGCCGACCCTATCGCCGAAGAGGCGGAGGAGACCGCAGACGCAGCGGACGCCGAAGCGGCCCCCGCGCGCCCGTCGGGCCCCGAGTTCACGTTCGCGAACTCGTTCTTCACGTGGACCAACGCGGTGACCGCGCACACCCTCGCGCCGGGCGCCCAGCTCACCTACGACCCGACCTACATCCAGACGTTCAGCCTGACGCCGCGCTTCTACCTGACCGACACCACGTTCCTGTGGGCCAACCAGGTGATGTCGCTCGAGCTGACGGACTCGAACTTCGCGACGTACAACCGCGAGCCGCTGCTCGCCGACACGCTGCTCGACCTGCGCCAGCTCATCGCGTGGGAGGGCTTCGTCTTTCAGCTCCAGGGGCGCGTCGCGTTCCCGACGAGCAAGGCGAGCCAGGCGGCGGGCCGGATCATGCAAACGGGCCTCGGCCTGACCATCGCGCGTCCCATCCCCGAGGCCGCCGGCCTCACCATCGCGGGCACCTTCGGGTACCGGCGCTGGTGGGCGACGCGGAACGTCGCGAACGCGCAGGAGACCTACCCGGGCAACTGCGTGCAGCCGACTCCCGGAGAGGCGCCGGTGTGCACCCAGGCGGGCGGGCTGACGACCGCGCGTGACCTGCTCATCGGCGGACTGACTCTGAACATCTCGCCGTTCACCGGGTTCAACGTCAGCTTCAGCGGCTTCATGCTCGGCGCGTACGGGCACGAGGTCGGTGACGCGAACGTCGGCATCAACGGCGGCCAGGTCACCTACACCGACGACAGCCCCAGCCACTGGCGCGCGTTCACCTACTTCGCGCTCGCCGTGGCCTACGACGTCACGCCGTGGCTCAACCTGCAGCTCGGCGTGCAGAACTCGGGCGTCGTCGCGCCGCTGTTCAACGAGGACGCCAGCGTGCGCAGCCCGCTGTCGCCCGACACGCAGATCTTCTTGAGCACCACGATCGGCCTCGACTCGCTGTTCGGCGAGATCGTGGGCGGTGGCGAAGACGACGGCTTGACCCCCGAAGAGCGGCAGCGCCGCCGTCAGGGGTTGGCTTCGACCGGGGGCCGTTCGGCCTTCTAGTCGGGTGGCCTCGGCGGGGTACTCCACACACCCCAACTCATCATCGCCCTGCCGAGGCCACCGCTCCTTTTTCTCACTCGTTCCGAAGCAGCACCATGACCCGAGTCACCCTGAGCCTCTGTTGTCTGTTCGCCGCCGCCGGCTGCGCGGGAGACCCCGATCTCGCCGCGTCGACCGAGGAGCTCGAGCTCCGGGCGCCAGTGGAGCGGACGCGCTGGGAGCTCGCGCCGGCCGGGTGCGAGGACCTGATGTCGCGGCCGGGGCTGCGGCTGCGCCCGACCCAGGGCGAGCCGCTGCTCGGCGCGCTCGTCGATCCGCTCGGCGAGGTCCGCTGCGTCGACTCGCTGACCGTGCTCATCGAGGAGCGCGGCGGCGTGCGCGGGCCGGACGTCGAAGACCCGACGCCGACCCCGCTGAGCCCGCTGCCCGACGCGGCGCTCGGGCTCGCGCTCTAGCCGCCCTCGCACACGAACTGCAGGCGCGCGCCGCAGCCGTTGTCGGCCCACTGCCCCGTCGGCCCGTCGATCTCCACGCAGGCCTGGCCGGGCGTGTTCTCCGGCGCGCCGCCGCGCCAGTTGTTGTAGCGGCCGCCGACCGGACCGCTGCCGGACCACACCGTGGTGCCGTCGATCCAGACGTACGTCCCCGGCGTCGTCCGGTCCTCGAGGCCGATCCACGTGTCGGCCGCGCCGAGCGCGCTCACGATCTCGGCGACGATGAAGGCGTCCTCGGGCGCGTCCTCGATCACCGCGAGGTCGTAGCCGACCGACTGACAGAAGCTGCGCGCGGCGGTCCAGATGCGCCCCCCGCCGCAGAACAGGTACACGTGGCTCCCGAAGGTCGCCCTCGGGCAAGGGCACACTCCCTCCTCGTCGATCTGGCCGTCGCAGTCGTCGTCGAGCGCGTTGCACAGCTCGGTCGAGCTCGGGCAGCCGGCGTCGGGCGGGCCCGCGTCGGGCGGACC
>Ga0070728_10005946_pt1 | contig 11777 bp, 9 predicted proteins | sample tdDd471_FD_66723 | JGI IMG/M metagenome (GOLD analysis project Ga0070728, IMG submission 66723) | Marine sediment microbial communities from the Atlantic coast under amendment with organic carbon and nitrate - tdDd47.1 | ecosystem: Environmental > Aquatic > Marine > Coastal > Sediment | place...
TTAGCTTTTTCATCTGTTCTGTTAGTTATAATATCCGCTTGAACCGGTCTTGAATTTCGATTTTGTTTTCACAAAAGGTGGCTGTAGAATTCAATTTTCAGTTCTACGAATTATTTCGTAACAAATATATACGAAGAGTTTCGTAAAGTCAAGTTTTATTACGAAAAATTTCGTAAAAGAATGTTAAATATGGTTAAATGCATTGTATTTAACCGATTAAGAATGCACAACAGACTAAACTTTTTGTTATATTTATAATCAAAGAACAAAACAGTAAAACAATATAATCATGCGCTACTCCATTATATATTACATGCTGATTATTCTTCTTTTTGTATCCTGTGCAGAAGAGGATAAATCTTATCTCGGAGTAAAGGCTCCGGGAATGAATCCCGAGAAATTTGATTTGTGGGATATTGATCCCGTATTTAACCATTTCCATAGTGCTCCGGCTATTTCTCCTCTTGGAAATGAGATTTTCTTTTCCATATATATGGAAAATGAATTTCCACAGGTGATTTATCGTTCTGAGTTTACCAATAATTCCTGGTCAGAACCCCGGCCAGCTTCGTTTTCTGGCGAATACCTGGATGGTGGCCCGTTTTTTTCAAAAGACGGAAAGCGTCTCTATTTTTACTCTAAGCGGCCTGAAGAAGGTATACGCGAAAGAAAAAATGGTGCTGTATGGTACAGTGAAAACTTAAATGGACATTGGTCGGATCCGGTAAAGATAGAGGGTCAATGTGATTCAATAAATTATATTCCTTCGGATATTACACGTGAGAATAAATTGGTATTGACTTCATTGAATGAATCAGGGCAATATGCTGTATGTTTGGCTAATATTACTGATAATAAAATTGAGGGAATACATTATTGTCATTCTGAAATTAACTCAGATAAACAGAGTAATGCATTGGCTGTTTTAACGCCGGGTGAAGATGCATTAATTTTTTGGCGTTTCGATAAATAAGGATTGGTGCGAAGAGGTCTGTTTATCTCTTATAAAGATAAAAATGGCGAATGGTTACCTGCAAAAAGTATGGGAGATATGATAAACCAGGGAGAAGCCCGTTTTGCTTCTTTTTCACCTGATGGTAATTATCTTTTCTTTACAAGTTATCGTTCCGGATCGGAAGAAATTTATTGGATTGATGCAAAAATAATTGATTATTTGCGTGATGGAGATTTGAATTTAATAGATCGTTTTGTTGAATTCGCCAAGAAAAACCGTTTTTTAGAAAGCATTGAGTTTCTTACAAAGCTTAAAGTTAAATATAAAGAAATTTATGATTTCTCGCCGGAATTTTATGAGTCGGTTTGTTTGAGTCTTTTAAATGAGAAGGAAGAAGAAAAGGCAACGGAAGTGATGGAATATGCATTAAAGAAATTTCCGGATAATACTTTTTTGAATGTTTTTGCTTCTACATTTATTTCAATGCAGCATCTTAAAGCTGAAAAGTTAAATCTTGAAGATTCTTTGAATTTTACTGAGTATCGAATTAATCAATTGGGATACCGCTTAATTCGTATTCATGAATATGAAAGAGCCCGTGAGGTGTTTAAAATTAATATCAAACTATTCCCTAAGTCGGCTAATGTGTATGATAGTTATGCCGAATCATTATTATATTTAAATGATACTACGAAATCTATTGAATTTTATAAAAAGGCGCTTGAAGTAGATCCTGAATTTAAAAATGCACAAATTATGTTGAAGAGATTAACTGCACCTTATTTGAAAAATTGGAAGGTTAAATAAAAATTTAAATACACACCATAAATATTTCATAATGAAAACTAACGTAAATGGAATACTTATATTCATGTTGTTAAATTTGTTGATATTTCAGTCTGCATATGCTCAAGAGGGGGTAAAAGCCATTGAGCGATTGAAATGTAAAATAGTATATGATAATTATGCCAACAAAAAGGGATTAAAATCCGATTGGGGTTTTTCCTGTTTAATTGAAGGTACAGAGAAAAAAATCTTGTTTGATACCGGTGCACGGTCAAAGGTTTTGTCTAAAAATATTAAAGGCTTAAAAATTAAAACTGATAAAATTGATGCCATTGTTATTTCTCATGATCATTATGACCATACCGGTGGATTAATGGGTTTATTGGAATCGAACAAGGATTTGATTGTATACCTTCCTGCTGAATACTCTGCGAAACGACTTAGTGAAATTTCAGAAATGGGTACTACCGCTATTATGTGTCCGGATTTAATGGAGCTATGTGATAATGTTTATTTGAGTGGTACCATGGGGACATCGGTTAAAGAGCAGGCATTGGTTATAAAAACCGTAAAAGGATTGATGGTTATTACTGGCTGTTCACATCCCGGAATTGCCGATATGCTTGAACAGATTTCAAGGAAACTAAAAGAACCTGTATATATGGTTTTTGGTGGATTTCATATGCATAGTTTTTCGAAAGAAGAAACCGAAGAAGTAATCAAACGAATGAAGGCTGTTGGTGTGCAGAAATGTGGTGCTACTCATTGTACCGGGGATAAACAAATTGCATGGTTTAAAGAAGCCTTTGGAAAGGATTTTATAAAATTGGGCGTAGGAAAAACGGTTCTGTTTTCTGCAAACTAAAAATATTATATAACTAAAAAAGCCACTTTAAAGTGGCTTTTTTAGTTATATAGAATTTATTTCAATTATTTATCCATATAATAAATAAGCACTTTCTCAACATAAAACTGGCATACTGTACAAAAACCATTTGCCTCATTTGATTTCATGCGGCAATCCATTTGCGGACTGTAAATACCTTTACTCATGTAGCCTCCACCTTCAAATGCACCTACTTTTTTTCTGAATTTTCGTTTTCTTGGTGTCGGAACAGGCGTGTTTTTCAAAACCATTTTTGCCCATTTAGAATCAAAGTCAACCATGGTGGTAATGTTGGGTTCCCAAGGTTCTATCTTTAGATTGTAAAAGTCTTCGTAAGCCACACCCGAAGAGTAATACTCATCGCCTAGTCCCGCAAAACCGTGTCCAAATTCATGAATAAATACTTCTTTTGTCAGGCTATTGCTGCTGGTACAGGCATTGTAAAAATTATAAATACCTCCGCCTCCGTATCGTTCAGTATTGATTAGGATATAAACCTGGTCGTAAGGTACGCAGGCTGCATAATCGGAAATACTTTTCATGTCGGTAGTCGTTAAATACCTTGGCACATCAAAAGTATAATATGAGGTATTAAGTGCTGTTTTTTTATAAATTCCTTCACCCGGAATATCAGTTCCGCTTTCCTGCGAAATAGCTTTTACTGCCCATATATTGATATTCTCTTTGTAATTGTTAAATGGAACTGTTTCGAAAAGATAGTATTGCATGCGGCGTACATCTTCGATAAACTTTTCCATTTCGTCTTCGGTATATCCTTCGGCAATAAAGGCAATGTCCAAACACTGTGACGGATCACCAGCATCGTGTAGTTTTTCCGTTTCTGCTTTATGGTTGCTCTCTTTTTGAATAAAATAGTTGTTTGGATCAATGTCAAGCTTGAAGATATTTTCAAAAGTACCGTCTTTTATACGCTTGCTGATTTCAAAGCGAACAGCATCTTTAGGATAAGGTATTACCGATGTATGATAATAGCTTCGCTTAATTTCACGAGCTTCAGCAGTAGACTGCCATTCCTGGAAAAGGGAGCAAAAACCTTTTGAATAGAGCAGGGTATTGCTTAATGAGTCGAAAACTTCGATCTTATAATTTCCATAATTAAACGGGTCGTTAAGATTCTTTTTGGGGCCTCCCCAATAGGGTTCTTCTTTTAGTGAATTTAAATAGACCTGGGTTGTATTGGCATTGCCGGCCATATAATAATCAATACGTAAACTCTTGTTTTCAAAGTGTTTCTCGAAATTGATTTGCCCGAATGCGAATTTTGATATGCCTAAAGCAACACAGAATAGTAAAAGTTTTCTTATTTTCATGGTCTAATATTTTATCTTAACATTACAAATATTTATTCTGACCCATTCTTTTGGAATGAGTTTAATCATAAATGTAACTATGGAAACAAATATATCAAAGATTATTGAAGAATTCTTTATGAGAATTGGTGCCGGAGAAAATTTGGCTGTATGGTTGAAGGTTTTATCAGTACTGGTTGTTGTAATGGGACTAGCCTGGTTGTCAGATTTTATTACTAAGCGTTTTTTCCTAACTGTAGTTGCTCGGGCTGTAAAGAAAACAAAAACAAAATGGGATGATATTCTGCTTGAGAAGAGGATTTTTAAGCGCATGGCGCACTGGGCTCCTGCTTTAGTTGTTTATTATTCAATACATTTAACCTTTAATGATTTTCACCCAGAGGTGATTCCTATTTTGCAAGGAACGATTAAGATTTATATGATTTTTATTCTTTTGCTTGTTATGGATTCATTTTTGGAAGGCGCCCATCATATATACCAAGAGCTTCCGTTTTCAAAATCACGTCCTATAACAGGCTATGTTCAATTGATAAAGATATTTGTATTTTTTGTTGGTGGTTTGTTTATTATTTCGATTCTGTTAAATAAAGATATGTCCAGGTTGCTGGCTGGTTTGGGTGCTATGGCAGCAGTACTTATGTTGGTTTTTAAGGACACTATTTTGGGACTTGTTGCATCGGTTCAGCTTTCGGCCAACGATATGGTAAAAATCGGCGACTGGGTAAGTATACCAAAATTTAATGCAGATGGTACTGTGCTAAATATTTCTTTAAATACAGTAAAGGTGCAGAATTGGGACAAGACTATTTCAACTATTCCAACATACGCCTTGGTATCGGAATCGTTTGCTAACTGGAAAGGTATGGAAGAGTCGGGAGGACGACGCATTAAACGCCATATTAATATCGATATGAAGAGTGTGACGTTTTGTTCCTCGGAGATGATAGCTAAGCTTAAAAAAATTCAGGTGCTGAAATCTTATATTGAAGATAAAGAGAGTGAGATTGATACTTACAATACTAAAATGGGTATCGAAGGTGATGTTTTGGTGAATGGCCGCCGAATGACAAACCTTGGTGTTTTCAGGGCTTATATTGAAAATTACCTGCACAATCATCCTGATATTCGTGAGGATATGACCTTTTTGGTTCGTCAATTACAGCCAACCGATACAGGCCTGCCAATTGAGATTTATGTTTTCAGCAATGTTCAGGAGTGGGCAGCCTACGAGAGCATTCAGGCCGATATATTCGATCATATTATTGCTGCACTTCCGGAATTTGAACTGAGAGTATTTCAGAATCCTACGGGATATGATTTTGAGAAGTTGGCAGAGTAATGTGTCGTAAATGAGCCGTTTTGGATGCGGATTTTTTCTTTGTTATTTTTTTTCTAAATTGCATAATGAAATAAGTAACAGGAAAAGATTGTAATATTCAAACGATCTTATAATGTTGCATAATTGAAAGTAGATTTAAACTAGTTATTGGATAATATATAATCATGTAGCAGTTTGGCGTTTTTTTTGATAATCAAATAATAGTTAAGCTAAACAGAAAAATAAATTTGTTGTATAATTTAAAATAGAGCATAATGAAAAAACTGAGAATGATAACCAAAGTTATTGCCCTAATGTTAGCCGGCTCACTTTTAATCTCAAGTTGTGCAAGTACTACCATGATTCAATCGAATCCTGATGGGGCAAAAGTATATCTTAACGGAGAATCTGTTGGTAAAACTCCGTATGCGCATACCGATACCAAAATTGTTGGTAGTGTTAATAATATTCGTTTAGAAAAAGAGGGGTATGAACCATTTTATACGTCTTTCTCCAGAGATGAAGAAGTTGATGTCGGTGCGATTATTGGAGGACTGTTTATTTGGGTACCTTTTCTGTGGACGATGAAATATAAACCGACTCATACCTATGAGATGATACCTGCAACTGATCATAAGCAGGCGGCTGAAAAGTCATTTAAAGCACCTGTAAAGATAAAATCAAAAGTAGAGAGAATAAAAGAGCTAAAGCAATTGTTAGATGATAATGCAATTACTAAGGAGGAGTTTGAAATTGAAAAGAAGAAAATTCTTAGTGAGGACGATTAAATAAATTGCATGTAAGATATAAATTATACTTGTTGTATGAGCGCCGGCCTTTGTGTCGGCGTTTTTAGTGTATACCTTTGGTGTTTAGATTGTTTGTTTTATTTGGTGAAATGTATTGTATTGATGAAGGGTATAAATATGAAATTTATAAAAAGCTGTCTTATAGTAACATTTAATAGCGCGAATTTACAAAGTTGAATTTTAAGAATTTTATTTGCGTATATTTGCGCCCGGAAAATTTTCCTCAAAATTATAAATAAATACGCATGTCATTTACATCTTTAGGTTTATCAGCAACTATAGTCAAGGCCCTTGAAGCGCAAAATTATGTTGATCCTTATCCAATTCAGGAGAAGGCTATACCTGCTGTTTTAAGCCGGAAAGATGTTTTGGGTATTGCAAAAACAGGTTCGGGTAAAACCGCCAGTTATGTATTGCCTGTTTTAATGCATACACAAAAAAGCAGTGTATCTAAAAACAGACATGTTAAGGTTCTTGTATTGGTGCCAACGCGTGAATTAGCCGTACAGGTAAGTGAAGTATTTAAAGATTTTGCTTCGGCATTGCCTAACCGTATTAAAACCATGGCTGTTTTTGGAGGAGTTTCCATTAATCCGCAAATGATTGCTTTGCAGGGTGTGGAAATTCTTGTTGCTACTCCAGGTCGATTGCTGGAGTTGGTTGATTCAAATGCAGTACATTTATCCGATATTGATACTCTAGTACTGGATGAGGCCGATAAAATGCTGAATCTTGGTTTTAAGGAGGAGATGAACCGTATTTTCTCGCATCTACCGAAAAAGCGTCAGAATCTTTTGTTTTCGGCAACTTTGAGCGACGACCTTAGTAACTTTAAGCAAGTGTTATTGAACGACCCAGTTGTTATAAGTATTAAGCAAAAGGTTGATGAACTTGAGTTGATTGAGCAGACAGCATATGCTGTGCCTCAAGCTAAAAAAGGACCACTTCTTCGACATTTAATTCAAAGTAAGAAATTAAAACAGGTATTGGTATTTACCTCTTCTGTTTACGAGGCTGAAAAGGTTGTTACCAAGCTTTTTAAACATGGTATACAAGCGACTGCTATTCATGGTAAAAAAAGCCAGAATGCACGTACCGAAAATTTACGAAAATTTAAGACAGGAAAACTACGGGTTTTAGTGACTACCGACCTGTTGGCGCGTGGTATTGATATTGAGTTTTTGCCTTATGTAATTAATTACGATTTGCCTCGTTCTCCAAAAGATTTTGTACACCGTATTGGTAGAACCGGCCGTGCCGAATCACCGGGTGAAGCGATATCATTTGTTACACCAGAAGAGATGCCACATTTTAGAGTTATTCAAAAGAAAATGGGTAAGTGGGTAGATATGATTGATGCAGAGAATATTTTATAGAAGGATTAAGGAAATATAAAACATATAAGCCTGGGATAGTTTATTACTTTCCCAGGCTTTTTATTTTTTTAGAAATAATAACCGATATTGATATTAAAGCGCATATGCCATTCGGCATTTGGATTACCCAGCGAAAGACCAACAGTCCAGTCGGGTCCCAGCCATGGATTGTTTTTTCCGAAAGCTGCGTCTACATAAGTATATACATTTCCGGCGGTAAGTAAGCAGCCCAAAACATTCATATAGGTATCGTGAAATGAGTCTTCGGCTTTCTGCATTATACCGAAATCATTATACAACTGTAAACTGCTTACAGGCCCCCATGATACCGGTATGCTATATGCAATGCCTAGTGTATGAACCATGGCTTGGGCAGCAACCTGATATGGGTAGTTATATGCTGCCATTTCGATATAGTTTTCGTATTGACTTGAATCGTTTACGGCTTTCTTATAAATTAAGGATTGCAGTTTCAGGTTGAAAGGCCCTTTGTTTAGCTCGTAGCTAAGAGCCGCTGCATAATGACTGCCCATTTTTTGGGTAATTCGGTTATATAGCCCCCCGTACATAAGACTTATACTTATGTTTGAGCTTTTATCGGCGCCTGCCAGGTAGCTCCACTTGAAGTTTCCCTGGTTGGTTTCCTTGTTGCGTCCGCTTACATCGTATGAGTAGCGCCTGTAGGATATATCTGAAGTATTTCCAAAATTTAGTTCCTCTGCATTCTTGAAAAAGGCAATTTGTAATTGAGATCGTTCACCCTGATGAATGTATTTGATACCCATATCATGATCGTCTTCCAGACCAACATAGTAGGGCAGGTTGAAAAACCAGTTGTGCGAATTGTACTTCTGTATACCGAATGGAACCTGTGTTAAACCAAGGTGAATAGTAGCTTTTTCGGAAGGTTTATACTCCAGCCATCCTTGCTTTAACATGCCGCCACCAAAGCCCTCGGAATATTGTCGGTATTCAGCATTCAGTATTATCTTTTTGTATTTAGCTATTGCATTAATGCGAAAAAGGTCGAAGCCAAAATCGCCACCACGTTTTTGTTGTTCAGGTTTCCAGTTAGATAAATTGTAATTAAACCGCAGTGAACCGCCAATTTTTACTTCGCTTTTTTCTTCTTCCTGGGCATTTAAACCAGGTATTAGTAGAAGAAAGGCTAGACAAAGGCAGCTATGTATTAATATTTTTGTATTCATAATGGCATAATTTATAGGAAATGCAATATTCCCGGATTCAAAATGAAATATTAATTATGGTCATTTATTTAGCTTCCATTTAGTCTAAATTGAAATATTCAATTACTTGTTGCAGCATGCTTGCCTGTGCAGCCAATTGTTCTGAACTGGCAGCTAACTCTTCGGCTGCAGACGCGTTTTGCTGTGTAACCGTATTGAGTTGGTCAAGGGCTGTTTTAACCTGTTGTACGCCCATAACTTGTTCTTTTCCGGAAGCAGAAATTTCATTTAATAGATCGGAAGTTTTCTGGATATCAGGAACTACTTTTTGCAGAAGTTCTCCAGCTTCCTGGGCTGTGGCAACACCAGCACTCGAAAATTCTTCGATATCTTTAGCCGACAGGGCACTGCGTTCGGCAAGTTTACGGACCTCGGCTGCAACCACGGCAAAACCTTTTCCTAATTCACCTGCACGGGCAGCTTCTACGGCTGCATTCAGGGCAAGGATATTGGTTTGGAATGAGATGTCGTTAATGATTTTAATCTTATCAGAAATATCCTTCATGGCAACAACCGATTCCTGACTTACCTCGTTTCCTTTTTTTACTTCTAGTGAGGCTTTGTTGGCAATAATTGCAGTTTGGTTGGCACTCATTGTTCCCTGTTCAATGGATGAATTAATTTCTTCCATAGATGAAGTTGCCTCTTCGGTGGATGATGCCTGTTCGTTAGCTCCTTCTGAGAGTTGCTGCGAACTGGAGCTTACCTGGGCACTGGCTGATGAAATGTCGTTGGCATTTTTTTGAATTTCGCGGATAATTTCTGTTAGTTTAGTGACCATAGTGTTAAATGAACCGGCAAGTCTGCCGATTTCATCTTTTCGGTTAATATCTATTTTAGTATTCAAATTTCCCTTTGCAATGGTTTCGCTAATTTGGGCAAGGTTGGTAATGGGTTTGGTAATGGCTCCCACGCGAACATAACCGAATACTATGGCAATAAACATAAGAATTAAAGCGGTTATAATTTGCAGCCACATGGTGCGGTTTACTTCTTTCAGAATAATGGCGCTTGGTACTTGCATACGAATTTGCCATTGGCGACCACCTGTTTCCAGCGGAACAACAGCAGTAATTTGATCCTTGTCAACATCAATGCCATTGAAGGTGCTGGCAATTTGACCGGCAATATGCTGGTGATTGTCGAAAACTTCGGAGATTGGTTTGCCAACATATTCGGTATTTGCCGAGTGTGCGCCAATGGTTCCGTCGCTGGCAATAATAATTAAGGTGGCTTGTCCTTCGAAGCGGTCAAAATCTTTCACCAACTCCTGCATAAAGTCGGCTACCAGGTTAATACCAACAATACCGTAAAATTGATTATTAAGGATAATTGGTTCGTTTATTGAACCCAGCAAAACGCCGCCATATAAATGAGGGTCGGTTACAACAGTTTTAAGGTTTTGTTTTGGACCTGCATAATACTCCATGTTTTCGGAACCCGACAATAGTTCAAGTCCGTTTGGACTCCAGTATGCTGAATATCTTCCCTGATCGTCATTATTCGGAGTGTTTGCGTATTCGGCATCTTTGGCATCGAAAGCATTGGGTTCCCAAAATGTATAGGTACCGCCAAATTCAGACATATCCTGATACCAAAGCTTCAGTAAATCGTTAACCTCTTCGCGATTCAGGTTAAGTTTGTTATTTGGATCAATGGCTGCCCGTAGCGTATTTGCTTTGGCCTTTGCATGTTGAATCCCTGTATTTATGCGGAAGGATACTTGTTGTGCATAGTTGTTGGCAATTTCCTGAGCGATTAATTTCGCATCTTTTACCGATTTCTCGCGGGATACATATACCGAAACACTTACCAATACGGTAATTATAATTACAATTGAGATTCCGAGCAATGCAGAAACTCTTGTTTTTAATGATTTAAATTCCATGGTCATTTTATTTTAGATACAATAAGATTAACAGGAGGAAAAGGCAGTTTGTTGAGGAGTTAGTGACTGCAGACTGGTGATTGGAGACTAGTGACTAGTAAAAGTATGAGGAAGAGATAATAGGTGGGGTATTTAGTAGCTGTGTGTGTTGGTTTATTAACTAAGTATGTCTATAAATTAGCTAAATATGTCTGTATAGGGGCTAAGTGTGCCGAAACATGTGCGATAGGTGTCTGGCATAAAGCTATCGATGTCGGTTTAAAAAACAACACTGTCTGTCTAAAAAAAATATGTGTCGGGATTAAAATCAAAGGTATCTATATAGAAAATATGTGTGCCGATTAAAAAAACAACGATGTCTAATTAGAAATCAAGGCTGTCGAAAACAGAGCTAAGTATGTCGGAGACAAAATCAAAGGCTAAGGTTGAGTAGCTAAGAGTGTCTTTTTAAGAGCTAAGTATGTCGCTATATAAGCTAAGAGTGTCTTTTGAGTAACTAGGTGTTCAGGTTGAATTATGAATTAAGCTGTTGTTTGGGTAAAGAGTATTTGTTGGAGTAGGAATGGCGTTGATTTTATTAAGAATAAAAAAAGCCGCCTGACATGGGTCAAACGACTTTCGGAAAACTTGAAGATATGCTATTTTTCTTCTACTGTCTGATGTATGTAGTTCATATTGCGAACCACCTTTGTAAAAGAGAATTGTTCTCCTTTAGCTGGTTCGTACTGATAAAATTTTGCAGCGATTTTGCAAATTCCGATAATCTCATCGTAAATGCTGTTTAGTTCATTCAAACCTTCCTGGCTTAGTATTTTAGTGCTGCCTTTCAGGCCTTCCTGATTTGTATTGAGTTCGATAAAATTATCGGCATAGCCAATTATTCGGTTTAGCAGTTCGGGGTTGGTTCCTTTAGCAGTAAGTGTGGTAAGGATTCCATTGTTTAAACCACCTTTGATTTGTTGTAGTAGTTGAGCCAGGGCTTCCTGGTCGCCTTTTTGGACGTTGCGTAAAATTAATTTTTCATAGCCAAGTTTCTTCAAAATAAGCTTTTGCTTTTCTTTATCGTTTGCAAAATCGACTTCAATAATGGTTTTTAGGAAACTGATATCACGCTGGGCAGCTGTTTGAATTTTGCGAACAGCAACAGATGTTTCGTGAAGCTCTATTTTTGCTGTTGAACC
>Ga0070728_10005949_pt1 | contig 11771 bp, 11 predicted proteins | sample tdDd471_FD_66723 | JGI IMG/M metagenome (GOLD analysis project Ga0070728, IMG submission 66723) | Marine sediment microbial communities from the Atlantic coast under amendment with organic carbon and nitrate - tdDd47.1 | ecosystem: Environmental > Aquatic > Marine > Coastal > Sediment | place...
GACGCTCGGGATCGAGGTCCGCTTCACCGAGTGAGGCGGATCAACAGATCTCGACGGTCTGGTCGGGCGACGCGCGCCACGTCTCGCCCATCGGGTCGATGAACAGCTCGTGCGCGTGACCGTCGACCTCGGTCGTCATCAGCGTGACCCGCTCGCCGCGCGCGAGCTGCGCGAACTGCGCGGCGGTGACCGTGAAGCGGTGCGTGTCGCCGCCGTGGCCGTGCCAGAACTCGAACAGGCGGTCGCGGCCCTCGACGATGTGCTCGACCGTGATCACGCCGGTGGTCGGCCCGTAGGTCCCATCGAAGTAGAGCGCCTGCGCGTGCACGTCGTGCAGCGACAGGGTGCGCGGCGACGGGCAGGGCCCCGCGTCCTGGGGAACGCTGGGGCCCGGCCCGCCGTCACGCGGCGCGGGGAAGCCGCCGGCGTCCGGGGGGGAAGGTGGCGTGCCGGCGCCCGCGTCATGAGGTTCGGGCGCGTGCCCGCCGGGACCCGCGTCCCGGGGAACGTCGCCCGCGTCCGGGGGGAGGATCCCCGCGTCGCCGTCGCCCGTCGAGGGCGGCGGCCCGACGCGCTCGGTGGTCAGGTAGCCGTCGCAGCCGAAGGCCAGCGACCCGGCGCCCGCGATGCTCAGCCGCACGAGGAATTGACGTCGACGCATCTCAGTACTCGTAGTCTTTCCACTCGCCCGGGAGCTTCCGGTAGAGCGAGTCCGGGTGGCGCGAGCGCTCGTAGGGCACGAGCACTCCAGCGCTCGTGAAGTCGCTGCGCATCTCTCGGTTGTCGTAGTTGAACTCGCGCACCCGGCCGGTGCTCGGGTCGACGAAGCGCCCGGTCGAGAACGGGTGCCACGAGAAGGCCTCGTCCTCGCCCCACAGCTCGCCGTACGCGAGGATGTTGTCGTACCAGTCGCGGAACGGGCGCCCCGCGTCGCGGTGGCACCGATCGCAGTTGGCCTCGTTCACCTCGAACAGCCCGCCGTTGTAGGCGCGCGGCACGACGTGGAAGCGGGCGTCCGTGGTCGGCCCGTAGCTCCGCAAGCTCCCGTGCTCTTTCCACACCGATCCGCGCACCGACACGAAGGGCGTCGTCAGGAGCAGCTCGCGGAGGATCGAGTCGTCGCGCAGCGCGGGGAGCACGTCCTCGGCGCCGTCCATGGGCGGGAACGCGCCCGGGAAGTTCGTCGCCGACAGCCGCGCCGGGCGCAGCGTCGACGGGTCGCGCAGGTGGGCGACGAGCGCGTCGATCTCGGCGGACATCATCCACTCTGGGCGCTCGACGCGTCGCCGCTCGATCGCGTCGGCCATCTCGACCGCGGTGCGGAACGGGCGGTACATGTCGTTGCGCCATCCGTCGAGCTCGCGGACCCGGACCCGGATCTCGAACGGCCAGCGCTGCCCCGACGCGTCGACCACGTAGATCAGCTCGCCGAGGACCGTGCCCGCGGGGAACATCCACTCGACGCGGTGGGTGTAGCCGTTCGGGTCACGCTGCCAGTACACGACCGGCTCGATCTGCCCATCGTCGCCGCGCGGCAGCTGCCAGAAGTCGACGACCGTCGAGTCGTCCTCGTGTGAGCCGATCGGCCGCCCGAACGGGAAGTGGAACACGCCGAACTCGACGAAGATCTGCTCGTGGCCGCCGGGCACCGCGAGGTTGATCAGCCCCGGGTCGATCGTGTTCGGCCGCATCCCGATCGGGGCGACCACGTTGTCGCCGAACGAGTCCTGATACCCCGGGATGATCGACGCCTTGTCGTACCACATGGTGTCGGCGCTCTCGAGCACGCCGAGCAGCCACGCGTCGCCCACGTGCGGGGCCCGATCGGCCACGCGCCGAAGGTTCGTGCGCGACATGATGTCGACCGGTCGCGCCGCGTCGACGGGGATCTCGGCGCGGCGCCCCGCCGGCATCGGCGTCAGGCCGGGCCCGCCGCCGCCCGGACCTGCGTCGACGCCCGGCGTGGGCCCGGGCGGGACCCCCACCCCGCCGTCCGTCCCGGGGGGCGGCGCCGGCGGCATGCCCGTCTGCCCGTCGAGAAGCCGGATCGTGGGCCCTCCGTCGTCCGGCGGAGCGGGGGCGGGGCCTCCGCCCTCGAGGGAGCCCATACACCCCGCGCAGAGCATCGCCATGGTCGCAATCAGCCGTCGCATGGCCGGCCACAGCGCAAGCGGCGTACCGACGTCCCCGCGCGCGGGCATCGAGCGGGTCAGCGGCGGTCTGTCACTCGCGCGTGAACACCCCCGTAACCCCGAGCGCATGATCGCCGCGGATGCCCACGCAGGACAGCTAGCGGGACACCCTCGAGGCGGCCGGCATCGACCTCGGGAGCCTCGCGCTGCGCTCCGACGGGACGGTCGCGCCGGTCGATGACCAGACCGATCCGGAGCTCGACACCGGCATCGGCTGGGTAGGCTGAATGACGTTGGCGCTCGCGGCGGTGGCCTGGCTCTGGTCTCCGGTCGCGCTCTTCGCGGTGGGCCTCTGCTACGCGGCGTTCTTCATCGCCGGGTCGCTGCTGCGCTTCGACCGGATGGCGGCGGACGAGTAGACCGCGCGTCTCGAGTTTCCCGTCGACGAGGTCTCACCATCTTGGTGTCACCAGTTCTGGGGATTCATGAGCTCGCTGGATTGTTGTACCGTGGCGCGATGTTGCCGGGGGGGGACACAGCGGGGGGCTGGTTCGATCGTCGACGCCCACAGCTCCTCCTGGCGCTGACGGGTTTGTTCGGGGTCGCGGCGGCGTGGTCCCTCTTCATGCTCGACGACGACGTCGTCGCCCAGGTCGCGGTCGAGGACGGCCCGGTCGAGTACGGCGGCGCGCTCGCGTGGCTCGTCGCGTCGGTGGTGTGCGTCGTCGCGTGGGTCCGAGCGCGGCGCCGCGGGCGCGCGCGCGGGATCCCGTGGCTGCTCTTGCTGGGGTTCCTGTTCTTCTTCGCGGGCGGGGAAGAGGTGAGCTGGGGTCAGCGTCTCATGGGGTTCGAGACGCCCGAGGCGGTCGGCGGTCAGAACGTTCAGGGCGAGTTCAATCTCCACAACCTCGAGGTCTTTCACGCCACCGATCTCGACGGTGAGCACAAAGCCGGCCTGGCCGACTGGCTCACGATGGAGAAGATGTTCGCGCTGTTCTGGCTGAGCTTCTGCGTGCTCCTGCCGCTCGGCGTGGCGAGCGTTCGCCCGCTGTCACGCATGGTTCGGCGGCTGAGGACGCCCGTGGTCCCCATCGTGATCGGGCTGCTCTTTCCGTTGAACTACGCGATTCATCGCGCGCTCGAATGGGTGCAATCGGATCGCCCTCAGCTCGCCTGGCCCAACTCCGAGGTCAAAGAGAGCGTGTTCGCGCTGCTGTTCTTGCTCGTCGCCGTCTACTTCCTCGTCCACGCGGCGCGCACCGAGGAGGCGTCGGACGACGACGTCGCGAGCCTGCGCTTCGACGCGACCCGCGGCGACGAGTAGCCTGGGCCGTGATGCGCGGGCCGGTCGAGGTGCATTTCACGCGGCTGTCGCGCGCGCAGTGGGGCGACGTGCTCGCCCGGGCCCAGCGCGTGCTCGCGGACAGCAACCAGACGCTGGACATCGTCGCGGTCGAGGAGATCACGGGGCAGCGCCAGCTCCGCTGGCTCGTCGAGCGCGGGGCGTTCGACACCGAGGAGGGCAGGGCGCTGCTGCGCGACCGGTCCCACCTCGCCGAGACGCCGCTCGAGCCCCTGCGCGCGCTGCCGGACGGCACGCTCGGTCGCGAGTGGGTCCGGTTCCTCGACGCGCACGGCCTCGACCCGCAGCTCACGCTGCAGCCCACGCCGTACACCGACGACCCCGAGGCGGCGTACCTGCTGCACCGCATCCGGCAGAGCCACGATCTGTGGCACGTGCTGCTCGGGCTCGGCACGGCGGGGCACGAGGAGGTGCTGGTCCACTCGTTCTCGCTCGCGCAGACGGGGCTGCCGGTGTCGATCGCGATCGTCGCGCTCGGCGCGCTCAAGCACATGGTGCTCGAGCGCCGCTGGGAGGTCCTGCGCCGCGACGTCGTGGCGGCGCATCGGGTCGGCCGCCGCGCGCGCCCGCTGCTGGCCACGTACTGGGAGCGGCACCTCGAGCGGCCGCTGGCCACGGTGCAGCGCGAGCTCGACCTGCCCGTCGAGTGGTGAGGCCGCGCGACGCTGCTAGGTTGGCCGGCTCCGATGCGTTCGTTCGGTGCCCAGACGTCCATCCTCGCGCTGCTCCTGCTGCTCGCGGCGTGCGAGGACCCGCCCCCGCCCGAGCCGCCGCCGGCCGAGGCTGCGCCGGCCGAGGCCGAGGAGGACGCGGAGCCCGACGAGGAGGAGGAGGGGCCGCCTCCGGGGATCGACCACACCATCGCCGAGGGCGAGACCCTCTGGCACATCGCGCGCGCCTACGAGGTGTCGATCAACGACCTCATGGAGGCCAACGAGCTGCGCCCGCGCGACGTCCGCGCGCTCCGCGCCGGCCAGACCCTGCGCGTCCCCGGCGCCGAGGCGGTGGTCGACGTGGCCGAGGCCACCGCGCCCGAGGAGCTGCCGCCCGTCGAGGACGGCTCGTACCACCGCCTGGGCGAGGGCGAGACCCTCTGGGACGTGGCGCGGATCTACGAGGTCTCGCTCGACGCGATCCAGCAGCGCAACGAGCTCGACGACGAGGCGGTGCGCCGCCTGCGCCCCGGCACCGCGCTCGTGATCCCGGGCGTCGACGACGAGCGCACCGCCGAGGTGATGCAGAACCGCGAGGCGGCGCTCGCCGAGGCCCGCCCGCGGGGCTTTCAGCACACGGTGAGCGCAGGCGAGACGATGTGGGATCTCGCCGGCGCGTTCGGCGTGACGGTCGCCGAGATCATGGCCGCCAACGCGCTCGACGAGGCGGCGGTCCGCAACCTGCGCGAGGGCGCGCGGCTGTGGATCCCGGGCGTCGAGCAGGACGCGGGCGGCCGGGTCCGGCGCCGCCTCACCGCGCGCCAGGAGCGGGCGCTGCAGCGCGCGCGCAACCTGGGGCTCGGCACGCGTCAGGTCGCGAGCCAGCTCCTGCGGGGCCGCGTCGAGCAGCGCTGGATCAACGCGTCGACGCGGGGCAACAGCTCGCGCCTGCCGGGCAGCCTGCGCTGGCCGATCACCAACGGCTGGTACGTCCGCGGCTACGGCTCGGGCGCGGGCGGCTACCACCTCGCGATCGACATCATGGGCCGCATCGGCTGGAACGTGCGCGCCGCGGCGCCCGGGATCGTCGCGTACGCGGGCAACGAGGTCCCCGGCTACGGCAACATGGTGCTTCTCGTGCACCCCGGCGGCTGGGTGACGATGTACGCGCACAACAGCGCCAACTCGGTCGTCGCGGGCGAGCGCGTCCCGCGCGGCGGCATCGTCGGCGAGGTGGGCTCCACGGGCATCAGCCGCGGCCCTCACGTGCACTTCGAGCTCATGCACGACGGCCACAACTGCGACCCGACCTTCCTGTTCCGCCCCGGCGTCCGCCACCGCGACGGCCACCTCAGCGACCTGCCGCGCGCCACCTGGCGCCGCGGCGACCAGCGCCCCGAGGACGTCGCGTGCGACCGGCGCCGCCGGCACCCGCAGAGCCGCTGGGTCAGCCGCGAGGCGTACGGCGAGGACGCCGAGGGCGACTGAGCCCAGATCTACGGCTCGGCGCCGGCCCGCTCCTCGATCACCGACTCCTGGATCGGGAACGGCACGAGCGACCGCGTCTGCCCGCGCATGGCCCGCCGCACGACCCCGTACGTGTGCCCGGGGTGCCAGAACAGGAACCCGTCGGCGCGCGCGCGGCGCGCGGCCCGGACCTGGTCGTAGATGAACTCCGGCCCGAACTCGTCCGCGCCCTGGCGGAACGCCTGCAGGAACGGGCGGATCACCGGGTTCCAGCCGATGCGGCGCCTCAGGATCCGCGTGCCGTCGAACACGAGGCGGAAGGCGCGGTCGTCCTCGCCGCGGCGCCACGCGCGCATCGAGTTCACGTAGAGCATCGGGGTGTAGACCTCGACGTGACGCGTCCACCGCTCGAGGTCCTGGCCGAGCCCGCTCGGGTCGCCCTGCCGGTACGCCGCGAGCCCGAACACGTCGACGCCCAGGGGGATGCCGACCGCGACGTCGATCGCCTCGAGCATCCCCAGGATCACGTCGGGGCGCGGCGTCTCGGTCTCGGCCGGGTACTCCGCGAAGCGCGTGCCGTCGTCCACCGGGAAGCGGACGTAGTCGAGCTGGATCTCGTCGAAGCCCAGGGCCTCCGCCTCGCGCGCGAGCTGGACCACGAGCTGCTGGTTGTTTTCGTTGTGCGGGTCGAGCCACGTCCCGCCCGTGCCCCACGACACCCACACGTCGCGCCGGGGGCGCACGTCGCGGATCGCGAGCTCGGGCTGGCGGCGCGGGAGGGTGTCGTCGGCGAAGCAGCTGATGCGCGCGATCACGTAGATGTCCGCCGCGTGCAGCGCGTCGATCAGCGCGCGCGCGTCGCCGAGGTCTCCGGTCATCGACTCGCGCAGCACCTCGATCTCGGTGTCGTGGTGGACCCGGCCCTCCGCGTCCTTCACGTCGAGGACCACCGCGTTCATTCGGGCTCGCTGCACCGCGTTCACCACCGCCTCGACGCCGTGGCGCCGCACGAACGACGCGCCGATGTACAGACCGCGGGCTGCTGGCCGGCCTCGGTGACCGGGTCGAAGTAGCGCGCGTCCCCCTGGGCGCCGGCGATCGCCGCCGGGGTCAGGAGAGCCGCGCAGATCAGGAGCGGAGAGATCGGCGGGCGCATGCCCGCATCGTCGCCCGCGGCGGGACGCGACGAGAACTTCCCTGCTACGTTCGCGCGCATGACCGCCGTGGCGCTGACCATCGCCGGCTCCGACCCCTCCGGGGGCGCCGGCGTCCAGGCCGATCTCAAGACCTTCCATCAGCACGGGGTCTACGGCACCTCGGTCCTCGCCCTGCTCACGGTGCAGAACACCCGGGCCGTGCGGCGCGTCGAGGTGATGGACCCGGGCCTGGTCCGTGAGCAGATCGAGGCCGTCGTCGAAGACGTGCCCCCCGACGCGGCGAAGACCGGGGCGCTCGGCAGCGGCGCGGTCGTGGCGGTGGTCGCCGAGATGGCCGAGCGCTTCGAGTTCCCGCTCGTCGTCGACCCGGTGATGATCAGCAAGCACGGCGCGTCGCTGCTCGACGAGGCGGCGCGCGAGGCGCTGCGCGAGCGCCTCGTGCCGCGGGCGACCCTGCTCACCCCCAACGCGAGCGAGGCGGGGTGGCTGGCGAAGATGGACGTCGTCGACCGCGCGTCCGCCCGGGACGCCGCGTTCGCGATCGCCGAGCTCGGCGCCTGGGCGGTCCTGATCAAGGGCGGGCATCTGCGCGGCGACGAGGCCGTGGACCTGCTCTGCGTCAACGGGCAGATCGTGGAGCTCTCCGCCCCGCGCATCGACACCGCGCACACCCACGGGACCGGCTGCACCTACTCGGCCGCCATCACCGCGCGCCTCGCGCTGGCCGAGCCTCTGCTCGAGGCGGTGTCCGAGGCGAAGGGGTGGCTCACCGAGGCGCTGATGAGCCCGCCGAAGATCGGCTCGGGCGTCGGCCCGGTCGACCATTTCGCGCCCGTGTCGCGCAACAGCGTCCCCCCGCCCGAGCGCCGCTGATGTCGGGTGCTATGGTCTCTGCGTCGATGCGCCGCGCCGCCATCCTCAGTCTGCTCCTCCTCGGCTGCGGGGACGCCACCGGGCTCCTCGTCGAGGTGACCTCCGACGACCTCGCGGTCGGCGCCGACGTCGACTCGCTCCGCTTCGTCGCGACCACCGCGTCGGGCACGATGGTCGACCGCACCTTCCCCATCTCGGGGGACTGGCCGCAGAGCCTGACGATCCTCCCGTCCGACGGCGCCAACGGGGAGGTCACGGTCACGGTCTACGCCATCCGGGCCGGGACGTTCGTGGCCCAGCGCGCGGTGCGCGCGTCCTTCGTGAACGGCGAGACCGTCGGCGTGCGGGTGCTGCTCTCGGCCGACTGCCGGGGGGTGAGCTGCCCGCTCGGGGTCGACTGCCAGCTCGGTCGCTGCGTCGGCGTGCCGCCCACGCAGGACGCGGGTCCCGGCGGCGTGGACGCGGGCCCGGGCATGGTCGACGCGGGCCCGGGCGGCGTGGACGCGGGCCCCGGCGCGATGGACGCGGGCCCGGGCGGCGTGGACGCCGGCCGGCGCGACGCGGGGACCGACGCGGGGTCGGACGCGGGCTCGGACGCCGGCATGCTCGTGCCGCCGCTGCTGTACTTCACCGAGTACCTGGAGGGCACGAGCTTCGACAAGGCGCTCGAGATCGTGAACGAGGGCCTCACCGACGTGGACCTGTCGCGGTGCGAGCTGCGGAGGTACTCGAACGGCTCGACGATGGCGTTCTCGATCGCGCTGACCGGCACGCTCGCGCGCAACGACTACTTCGTCATCTGCCACTCCTCGATCTCCGACCCGTCGCGGTGCGACCAGATGACGGCGTCGATCTCCCACAACGGCAACGACGCCTACGAGCTCCTCTGCGATGGCTCGCTCCAGGACAGCTTCGGCCGCGTCGGCGAGGATCCCATGAGCGGCGCCTGGGAGGGCGGCGGGCTCAGCACCGCCGAGTCGACCCTGCAGCGGCGCTGCGCCATCGCGTCCGGCGACACGGTGAGCGTCGACGCGTTCGATCCGTCCACCGAGTGGATGGGCGGGACGCTCTCGGTCGCCACCCTCGGCAGCCGCGCCGAGTGTCCGTAGCAGGGCGCCATCAGCCGCCTGCTCGCGTGACGGATCACACACTCGGCCTTATACTCCGACTGCTTCGCCCGATGTGGGGGCGAGGTCAGGGCGAATGACGACGGTCACGGAGACGGCGAAGCGGATCGGAGTAGGGCTGGACCTGTCCGAGCTGGACACGGCCGACCTCGAGACGATCTGCAGCGACCCGCTCCTCGCGGACCGGTTCGCGCGGCGCGTCGCGGAGATCGCGAGCGACGAGCTCGGGGGCCGGTGGTCGATCGAGGACCTGCGCGACATCTTCGAGGCCGCCGTCCGCGGCAAGCGCCACGAGGGCGTGCGCATCGTCGAGGGCCGCTACTTTCGGAAGCGGGTGCGCGAGCAATGCGCGCTCGCCGACCGGTACGGCGACCCGTTCGCGGTCGTCGTGATCTCGCTGCGCACCGAGCCGACCGAGGGCGTCTACCAGAGCGTGCTCGACGCCGTGGTCGAGCGCCTGCGCCGGACCGACATGGTGTTCCTGTACCGGCGCCGGTTCGCGCTCGTGTTGCCCCGGATGCGGGCGGAGTCGCTCGCGCCGCTGATCGCCCGTGTCCGCGAGCTCATCGGCGTGGGCGCCGGCGCCGACTCGGTCGAGGAGATCGACCAGCTGGTCTACCCGAACGCCTCGGTCAAGGACACGCAGGGCGTGCTGGACTGGGCCGAAGACCAGCTCCGCACCACTCCCTGACGAGCCCCTCGCGGTGCTATCGTGGGGGCGTGGGAGGGGGTACACCGAGCCGCGGGCCGAAGCTCGTGGGGAAGTACCGGATCATCGGTCCGCTCGAGGCCGACGACGAGGTCGTGCGGTACCTGGCGGAGCACCGGCAGATCGGGCGCCAGGTCGAGCTGCTGCTCCCGGGGCCGGGCCACGGCCCCGAGTCCGCCGCCGCCGAGCAGCTGCTGCGCGAGGCGCGGGTGTTCGGCTCGGCCACCCACCGCAACGTGCAGGGGGTCGTCGACTCGGGCCGAGACGAGGAGGGCCGCCCGTACGTGGTCTACGAGGCGCTGCGAGGGCAGACGCTCGACGACCTCATCCGCGCCAATCCGAAGGGCGTGGACCCGGTGCGCGCCGCGCGCCTCGTGGTGCAGATGCTCGAGGCGCTGCGCGCGCTGCACGACGCCGGCGTCGTCCTGTGCACCCTCAGCCCCGACGCCGTGACGCTCGAGCCGATGGCCGACGAGCAGGAGCTCGCCAAGATCCGCCGGGTGCGAGGCGCCGCGCTCGTCGAAGGCGGGGTCGCGCCGGTCACGCACTTCGGGTACACCGCGCACCTCGCCCCCGAGCTGCGACGCGGCGCCGAGGGCGCCGATCCGCGCGTCGACCTGTTCAGCGTCGGCGTCATGCTGCGGCAGCTCCTCACCGGGAAGACCAAGGGCGACGATCAGGTCTTGCCCGACGCGGCGCGACGGGCGATCGCGCGCGCCACGGCCGAGGACCCGGACGAGCGCTTCGCCGGGGCCGAGGGCTTCCTGCAGGCGGCGGTGCTCTTGCTGCCCGAGTCCGACGTGTCCGAGAGGGAGTCGCTGCCGCCCCCGAGCGATCCGCTGTCGGCCGACTTGCAGTACCTGCACCTGCGCCGGATCACGCGGCACGGCCCGGGCGACGAGGTCCGAGGCGACAGTCGGATGTCGCTGCTCCCCGTCCTGCTGACGATCGAGGCGGTCTACCGCCGCTTCGGACAGGGGGCGTGGGTGGAGCTGTGCAACCGGGTGTCGCGCGCCAACGCGCTGCTGCCCGGCGCGGGCAACACGCCGGTGCACCTCGAGCGCGGCGTCCCGGTGCCGCTGTTCGCCGAGATCCTGCTCGCCGTGGACGACATCGTGGGCGACGGCGACATGGGGCTGGTCGCCAAGCTCGGCGAGGCGGTGAGCCAGCGCGGGCTCTCGCGGCTGTTCCCGGATCTGCCCGCGGGGGCGGGCCCCGGCGCGGTCATCGACGGGTTCCCGTACATCTGGTCGCGGATCTCGCGCGACGGCACGGCGAAGGGCCGCCGCGTGGGCGAGACCGCCGCGCGGCTGTGGGTCATGGACCAGCCGACCCCCAGCCTCGAGCTGGCCGGGTGGATGGCGGGGCTGCTGCGCGAGGCGATGCGCCAGGCCGGCGCCGATCGGGTCGAGGTGCTCCTGATCGCGGCCGAGGCGCTCGGCGACGGTCGAGACCTGTACGGCGTCGAGTGGGGCTGACTGCAGTCGAAGGCGGACTCGGGGCCGAGATCGAATAAGATCCCGCGGAGGTGGACCGCACGGGCCAGACGCTCCTCGGCAAGTACGAGATCGAGGGGCTCCTCGGACAGGGGGGCATGGGCGCGGTGTGGCACGCCCGCCACACGCTCACGGGTCGCGAGGTCGCGATCAAGATCCTCGACCAGTCGTACCTGAACAATTCGCAGGTCACGCGGAGGTTCTTGCGCGAGGCGCGCGCGGCGAGCGCCGTCGAGCACCCCGGCATCGTCGAGGTGCTCGACATCGACGAGACCGACGAGGGCTTGCCGTTCATCGTGATGGAGCTGCTCGGGGGCGAGACCCTCGCGCGGCGCATCGAGCGGCGCGGGCGCCTCAAGCAGGACGAGCTGCTGCGGCTCGGCGTCCTGCTGCTCGAGGCGCTCGAGGCGGCGCACGCGCAGGGGGTGATCCACCGCGACCTCAAGCCGGAGAACGTGCACGTGGTGCCCGCCGGACGCCGCGGCGAGGTCGTGAAGATCCTCGACTTCGGTATCTCGCACATGGCCGAGCCGCACGAGCAGAAGCTCACCATGACCGGCTCGGTGCTGGGCACCCCGCACTACATGTCGCCGGAGCAGGCGATGGGCGAGACCGAGATCGATCACCGCGCCGATCTCTACGCGGCCGGCGTGGTGCTCTACGAGATGGCCGTCGGCGACGTGCCCTTCGACGCGCCCAACTACAACAAGCTCCTGCGGCGCATCCTCGACGAGGAGCCCCCGACCCCGACCGCGCGCGGCGCCGAGCTCACCGAGCCGGTGGAGCGGGTGATC
>Ga0070728_10005951_pt1 | contig 11767 bp, 8 predicted proteins | sample tdDd471_FD_66723 | JGI IMG/M metagenome (GOLD analysis project Ga0070728, IMG submission 66723) | Marine sediment microbial communities from the Atlantic coast under amendment with organic carbon and nitrate - tdDd47.1 | ecosystem: Environmental > Aquatic > Marine > Coastal > Sediment | place...
CCAAAAGGTTAGCCTGAAACGTTCGGACCGGTCAGGCGGCGCTGCGCCGTCTGCGGCCCTTGCGGTCAGCACGATCACTGGTCCGGTCAGCACTGGCGGGCGGCGCGATCAGCGGGCCCAGCCGATCGATGATCTGTTCCATCTCCGGGCGTGGTCCGCGCGCGTGGCTGTCGATGGCGTCACGCATGGCGCGCACATGCTCCGGCGTGGTGCCGCAGCAGCCGCCGATGATTCGGACGCCGCAGTCCATGGCAAGGCGCGCATAGTCCGCCATCAGTTCCGGTGTGCCCGTATAGACGACGCTGTCGCCGCGAATCTGCGGAATGCCACAGTTGGCCTTGGCCACCACGACATGATCCCCGGTGGGCATGTCGCGGATGGCGAGCAGCAGGTCGGAAGCGCCGACACCGCAGTTGGCGCCAAAGGCGACCGGTGCTTCCGCCAGGTTGGCCGTGACGGTTGCAAGGTTCGCCGGCGGCAGCCCCATCATGGTGCGCCCGGCGGTGTCGAAGCTGGCAGTGTAGACATAGGGCAGGCCGACGCTGATCGCGGCTTCCGCGGCAGCCTGCATCTCCTCCGGCGCGGACATGGTCTCGATCCAGGCGACGTCTGCGCCGCCCGCCTTCAGCCCGGTGATCTGGTCGGTGAAGGCCGCGACGGCATCCTCGTAGGTCATCGATCCCAGCGGCACCAGCAGTTCCCCGGTCGGGCCAACGGACCCGGCAACGATGACAGGGCGACTCACTTCGGCCACGACTTCCCGGGCCAGTGCTGCGGCGGCCTGGTTCAGTTCCACAACCCGGTCCTGCAGGTCGTGAAGCTTCAGGCGAAAGGCCGTGCCGCCGAAGCTGTTGGTCAGGATGATGTCCGAACCGGCCTCGACGAAACCGCGGTAGAGCGCGCGCACCTTGTCCGGTTCGGCAATGTTCCAGTCCTCCGGCGCGTGACCGGCAGGCAGCCCGAGGGCGAACATGTTGGTTCCGGTGGCACCATCGGCCAGCAGCACGTCCCGTTCGGCAAGCAGTTTCTCAAGCACGGCGATACCCATCCTGATGACATGTAGATTTCTTTATATGTCATGTCCTGCAGAATCGCCTGTCCTGTTTGCGAACGAAGGCGCTGCCAATGCGACAGCCGGTGACCGGCGTCCTGTTTCAGGTGCCGAACCGGGGCCGCAGTTCCGTCTCGATGTCTGCATCGGGCAGGCGCACGATCGCACAGGTCCCCTGCCCGGGCCGGCTCTCCAGCGTCAGCGTGCCGCCGTGGCGTTCCACAAGTTCGCGGGAGATGGTCAGGCCCAGCCCGGTACCATGATTGACCTTGCGCGCCACACCGGCTGACTGCGCCTGCCGGAACGGGTCGAATACCAGTGCCAGATCAGCAGGATCGATACCGACACCATTGTCGCTGATGATCAGCAGCAGGGTGCCTGCCTCGTCCAGTTTCCAGGTCAGGCGCACCTTTCCCCCCTCCGGCGTGAACTTGATGGCGTTGGATCCGAGGTTGATCAGCACCTGCTTCATGCGGAACGGGTCGAATGTCGCCCGGACGCCCGCCGCGGACATCAGATCCAGCCGCAGGTGCTTGCGGTCCGCCAGGGGGCTGAGGACCTTGCGCACCTGCCCCAGAAGCCCTTCGAGGTTCGCCCTTTCCGGCGTCACGGCCAGGTTCTGTTGCTCCACGCTGGACATGTCGAGCAGGTCATCAACGAGACGCAGCAGGTGACGTCCGCTGCTGGAGATGTCGCCGACGTAGTCTTCATAACGCCTGTGACCGATCGGACCGTGGACCTGCTGCTGCATCAGCTCGGAAAACCCGATGATGGCGTTGAGCGGGGTTCGGAGCTCATGGCTCATCGAATCGAAGAACCTCGACCGGGCTTCGCTCTGGCTGACCGCGCGGGCACGCGCCTCTTCCAGATTGTCGGCCATTTCCTGCAGTTCCGTGGATCGCATCAGGGCCGCGGAGAGACGGCGGTGAGCATCGCGTCCGAGAATCAGCAGGTAGAGACCATAGAGCGGGTAGGTGACTGAACCGAACGCCGCCAGTTCCGAGTCGTAATGCAGCATCACCGCTTCCGCGCCGGTCACGACGGCGACCGCCGGGATCAGAAAGACGAGCATGTGCGGTCCCAGGTTGACCAGATACGTGGTCAGATGACCCAGGATGACAATCATCACCAGCGCCTGGACCGCGACATTGTCCTCCGACCAGGCGGCGAACATGAAACTGATCCAGACCATGCCGTTCAGCAGGTAGAGCAGGGTCATGCGCCAGCGCCAGGGCCGTACCCGGAACAGCTGCGGATCGGTTCCCTGAAGCCGCCGACCGGTCAGGATCATGGCTGGAACCCAGATGATGAAGACCGCATACCAGATCCAGATGCGCCCCGGGTGGGCCGCGTCGAAGAGTGCGAGCGGGGAATCCAGGAAGATGCAGAGGACAAGGCCGAAGAAGGCGGCACTGTAAGCGTCGATCTGACACTGGCGGGCGAGCATCAGCAACTGCTGGCGCTCCACGGCCTCCCGGTCGATCAGCAGGCCACCGATACGGCGGCGCATGCGGTTGAAACGCCTGCACCAGTCTCGCCAGGCCCGCGACATGCCGGTGGCACCTGTCTCAGTCATCGGTCCCGGCCTCATGCCGGTCCAGCAGGGCACCGGGCAGGGACAGGGTCACGGTGGTTCCCAGCCCGACTTCGCTCTCGATCCGCAGACCGCCGCCGTGCAGTTCCACCATCTCGCGCGATACAGCCAGACCGAGGCCGGTACCGCTGCCATGCTGTCGCGTCAGTTCGCGGGGCTTTGCGTGGGCCATGGGATCGATGATCCGGGCGAGATCCTCCGGCGTGATGCCGACCCCCTCATCATGCACCGAGATGACCAGGGTATCACCCGGCCGTTTCTCCGCCGAGACTCTGACACGACCGCCGGGATCGCTGAAGTTGATCGCGTTGCTGCCGATGTTGACCAGCACCTGCAGCATGCGGATCGGGTCGAGGGAGACCCGTGTGCTGCCGGGGATGTTCAGAACGAAATGAATGTCCTTTTCCCGTGCGGCTGGCAGCAATGCCGCGCTTGCCTCCTCCAGCAAAGCGTCCAGTTCGACCTCTGCGCGCCGGATCTCCATGCGCTGGTGATGCGCACTCGAAAGGTCGAGGAGGTCGTTCACCAGTTGCAGCAGGTGATGGCCACTCTTGTGGATGTCCCGTGCATACTCGCCATAGCGCTGGGACCCGAGCTCGCCGTGAATCCGGTGCGTCATCATCTCGGCGAATCCGATGATCGCGTTCAGGGGCGTGCGCAGTTCGTGGCTCATCGACGCGAAGAATCTGTACCGGGCCTGACCTGCATCAACCGCCTCCGCGCGGGCGACCTCCAGATCGTTGGCCATGCTCTTCAGTTCCGCACTGCGTCGCAGGCTCGCCCCCAGACGCCGGTTCGCATCGTAGCCCAGCACCAGCAGGTAGACGCTGAATATGGGAAACACGACGCTGATCAGGGTGGCGATGTCGGAGGGCTTGCCCAGCAGCAGGATCTCGCTGAACACGGCGACGGTGATCGTCGTCGTCAGGAACGACAGCAGGTGTGATCCCAGATTGACCAGATAGGTGGTCAGGTGTGCGATGACGACCAGCAGCACGAATGCCTGTGTGGCAGCACCATCCTCCGCCCATGCGAAGTGCAGCAGCAGGCTCCAGAGGATGCCGTTTGCGCCGTAGAGCGCCATGAACACGAACCGCCAGCGGCGCAGCGAGAAGTCCTCCGGTGCGCGCTTCAGCAGCCAGGTTCCCGTGACGAACATGATCGGTGACAGGCAGATGAACAGGACAAACCACGTGATCGCGCCCGGCGCGGATTCCTCGGTCGCCAGCAACGTCGTCAGGCTCAGGACGGCGGTGATCATGCCTCCGAACACGATCCGCGTCATGCTGTCGACGCGGATACGCCGGGCCATCATCAGGATCTGCCTGCGCTCTATTTCCGGCGCATCAAGCACGCCGCGCAGCAGCCGTGCGAATGGCGCTGCGTCAATCAGGGCCGAGCGTGGGGCGGGATTGACCGGTTGCATACCTGCAATCCTGCACGGCAGGCGGAAAGAAAAGGTAAATCTCAAGGACTTGTGGCTGCAGGTTGCAAGCCGGTCGGATTGGTCGCAGGTCAGCCAGATCAGGCTGGCCCCATCCCGATCCGCTCATCGCGGCGGCGCAGCCAGTGAATCACCGGCAGGGCAAGCAGCACCATCCAGAACTTCCCGACGATCTGACCGGACAGGAAGTCGAGACTGCCGAAGGCGAGATAGAGGAAGATGACGCTGTCGACCAGCAGCCCGACGATGCTGGAGAGCACGACCGCGAGCATCAGCCGTTTCTTCTGCAGGGGGGTATAGACAGCCATGTCCGCCCCCTCCGACAGGAAGAAGGCGAAGGCGGAGGCGAAGACCAGCGCCGGGGGAGCCACCATGCCTGACAGGACAGCGCCGGCGACGATCGCGCCCAGCGCCCAGCCAGGGCCGAGACGGCGCTGGATGATGTCCCGCAACACAAGCGCCAGACCGATCATCAGCACGCCGCTGGGGGCGGAGATACCCGGGGCGACCGGGATCAGGCAGGGCCCGTTCTCCAGACATGCCGTCCCGACATTCCCGATCAGCCAGTTCGCCGCAGGGATGCACAGGGCAAAGCCAACGAGAGCGATCAGGCCCTCTCTGGACCTCTTGCGTTCCAGCTCGTCAGTCGTCACGGCACGTTCCCGGGTTCGAGTGTTGCTGACCGTCGGTCATTGGTTTCGATACGCCAGATAGCCGCGGCTTCGCAAGTCACAAGCCGGGCAATCTCCGCATCCCCGACCCCAGTCATGCAAGACGCTGGCCGCTCCCATGTAACAGGACAGCGTGTGATCGCGAATCAGGGTGACCAGACTTTCGCCGCCAAGGGTCTCCGCCAGTTCCCAGGTTGCGCCCTTGTCGAGCCACATCAGGGGGGTGTCCAGCACGAAACGGCGGTCCATGCCCAGTCCCAGCGCCACCTGCAGCGCCTTGATGGTGTCGTCGCGGCAGTCCGGATAGCCGGAATAGTCGGTCTCGCACATGCCGCCGACGATGTGGCGCAGGTCCCGGCGATAGGCCAGTGCCGCCGCCATGGTCAGAAAGACGAGATTGCGGCCCGGCACGAAGGTATTGGGCAGACCATCGGCCTGCATGGCGATCTCCGTCTCGCGAGTCAGGGCGGTATCGGAAATCTGGCCCAGCAGGCCGAGATCGAGCAGGTGATCCTCGCCCAACCGTGCCGCCCAGTCCGGTTCCATTCCGGCCATGGCGTCGCGCAGGTGAGCACGGAAATCGAGCTCGACCAGATGACGCTGGCCATAGTTGAAACCGATGGTCTCCACATGCCGGAAGCGGTCGAGCGCCCAGGCCAGGCAGGTGGCGGAATCCTGGCCGCCTGAAAGCAGCACCAGCGCCCGGTCATTCTCCATCTTCGCCCTCCAGCATCTCGCGCAGGCTGTAGAGTGCCTCCAGCGCTTCTCTCGGTGACATGTCGTCGGGGCGCAGGGCGTCGACGGTCTGCCGCAGTTTCGTGTCTGCCGCTTCGGCAGCAGGCGTCGGCGCGGGCGCGGCAGCGAACAGTGGCAGGTCGTCCGCGAAGCTGACCTTGCGGCGACCGCCCCCCTCGGCCTCCAGCCGTTTCAGCACCGCCTCGGCCCGACGGATCACAGCGGTCGGCAGACCCGCCAGCCGTGCCACCTGTACGCCATAGGACCGGTCAGCAGCACCGGGAACGACCTGATGCAGGAACCGGATGCGGCCCTTCCATTCCATCACCCGCATGGTGCGGCAGGTCACCTGCTCCAGCCGTTCTGCCAGCGCCGTCAGTTCATGGTAGTGGGTCGCGAACAGGCCCCGGCAGCGATTGGTTTCATGCAGGGCCTCGACGGTGGCCCAGGCGATGGCCAGCCCGTCATAGGTGGCAGTGCCGCGCCCGATCTCGTCCAGGATGACAAGGCTGCGTTCGCTCGCCTGATTCAGGATCGCCGCCGTCTCCACCATCTCCACCATGAAGGTGGAACGGCCACGGGCCAGATCATCGGCGGCCCCTACACGGCTGAACAGCCGGTCGACCACGCCGATCCGGGCCGTGGCGGCAGGCACGAAACTGCCCATCTGCGCCAGGATGGCGATCAGCGCGTTCTGGCGCAGGAATGTCGACTTGCCCGCCATGTTCGGGCCAGTCAGCAGCCAGAGCCTGCCCGGCGAGGCATCGGATTCTCCGCTGGCCCCGGCAGGACCCAGATCGCTGTCATTGGGCTGGAAACCGGCCCCGTCGTCTGGCGTCGCGAAGGCCTCCACGACCGGGTGCCGTCCTGCCCCGATCAGGAAATCCAGTGAGCTGTCGACCACGGGGCGGCAGAAATCCGCCTCGCGCGCCAGTTCGGCCAGACCGGCGGCGACGTCCAGTGCGGCTATGGCCGATGCGGTGTCGGCCAGCGCACCGGCACGTGCCAGCACCGCGTCGGCCAATGCGCGGAAATGCGTCTCCTCCAGTGCCAGCGCCCGGTCACCGGCGGAGCGGATCCTGCCCTCCAGTTCCCCGAGCTCCGTGGTGGTGAAACGCATGGCCTGCGCCATGGTCTGGCGATGGATGAAACCATCGCCCAGCCGCTCTGCATGGCGCTGCCCCACCTCGACGAAGAAGCCCAGCATGTTGTTGTGTTTCACCTTCAGCGACGCGACGCCGGTCTCGTCGGCATAGCGCTTCTGCAGTGCCGCGATCAGGCGGCGGCTCTCGTCGCGCAGGCCGCGCAGTTCGTCCAGGGTCGGGTCGAAGCCATCGCGGATGAAGCCGCCGTCGCGGCGCTGCAGCGGTGGCTCGTCCACAAGCGCGTCGCGCAGACTGTCGATCAATGCGCCATGGCCGATCAGGGCCGCCGCGTGCTCGGTGACACCCGAAGGACCGTCACTTCCAAGCACGTCACGGGCGACTGTCGCGGCCAGCAGGCCGTCGCGCAGATGCGCCAGGTCGCGGGGTCCGCCCCGGTCCAGGCCCAGCCGTGACAGGGCGCGTTCGATGTCCGGGGCGCGTCGGATGGCATCGCGCAGGTCCTGTCGCCGCGTGTCCCCGTCGGCGAAGAACTGCACCATGTCGAGACGCCGGTCGATGGCCGCCGGGTCGGTGAGTGGTCCGGCGAGATCGGTGGCGAGCCGTCGCCCGCCCGCGCCCGTGACCGTGCGGTCGATGACCGAAAGCAGGCTGCCGCGCCGTTCGCCCGACAGGGTCTCCGTCAGTTCGAGATTGCGCCGTGTCGCCGGGTCGAGGCCCATGGTGGCCCCCGTATCCTCCCGCACCGGGGGCCGGATCGGCGGCAGCCGACCCTTCTGCGTCAGTTCGACGTAATCGACCACGGCACCTGCCGCCGCGACCTCCACGCGCTGAAAGGCGCCGAAACCGTCCAGGGTGCCGACCCCGAACAGGGCCGCGAGACGCTTCTGCCCGCTCTGGCTGTCAAAGCGGGGGGCGGGCAGCGGTGTGAAACTGTCCGACCAGTCACCGATCTGTTCGTCCAGCGGTTCCAGCAGGGTCTCGGGTACCAGAATCTCGCCCGGACCCAGCCGGGCCAGTTCCGCGCCGAGCTGTTCCGAGGCGACGCAGGTGGTCCGCAACTCCCCGGTGGACATGTCCAGCCAGGCCAGGCCGAAGGTTGCGCCGCGCCCGGTGCCGCTGCGGGCCAGCGCCAGCAGGTAGTTGTTGCGCCGCGCATCCAGCAGCGAATCCTCGGTCAGGGTTCCGGCGGTCACCAGCCGGACCACATCGCGCTGCACGACGGATTTCGATCCGCGTTTCTTCGCCTCCGCCGGGTCTTCGGTCTGTTCACAGACGGCGACCCGGAATCCGTCGCGGATCAGGCGCGCCAGATACTGGTCGGCGGCGTGAACCGGCACGCCGCACATCGGGATGTCCTCCCCCAGATGCTTGCCACGCTTGGTCAGCGCGATATCGAGGCTGGCGGCGGCCTGCCGGGCATCATCGAAGAACAGCTCGTAGAAATCGCCCATGCGGTAGAACAGCAGCGCGCCGGGATGCGCGGCCTTGATCTCCAGATACTGCACCATCATGGGTGTCGGCTGGTCGGCGGCGGCGTTCATGCCCTGGGTACCTGCACCTGCAATTCGCGTCGGACCCGGTCAGGCCCGAAGGTCACTGCGTAGCGGTCAACCGGGCTGGCTTCAAGCCGTCTTGGCGACGGTCAGGCCCAGTTCCTCGATCATGGCGTCGCGCATGCGGAACTTCTGCGGCTTGCCGGTGACGGTCATCGGCAGTTCGCTGCGGAAGCGGACATGGCGCGGGATCTTGTAGTGGGCGATCTGGCCCTTGCAGAACGCCCTGACCTCTTCCTCGTCCGCCTGCTCGCCGGGCTTCAGCACCACCCAGGCGCAGACTTCCTCCCCGTATTTCTCGTCGGGAATGCCGAAGACCTGGGCGTCGGCGATCTTCGGGTGGCGGAACAGGAACTCCTCGACCTCGCGCGGATAGACGTTCTCACCGCCCCGGATCAGCATGTCCTTCACGCGCCCGGTGATGTTGCAGAACCCTTCCGCATCAATGGTGGCCAGGTCGCCGGTATGCATCCAGCCATCGGCATCGATGGCTTCTGCCGTGCGTTCCGGATCGTCCCAGTATCCCTTCATGACCGAATAACCCCGGGTACACAGTTCCCCCTGCACCCCCGGCGCGACGGTGGCGCCGTTCTCGTCCACTACCTTGCATTCGACATGCGGATGGATGCGCCCGACCGTGGACACGCGCCGCTCCAGCGAATCGTCGGTGCCACTCTGGAAGGAGACCGGGCTGGTCTCCGTCATGCCGTAGGCAATGGTGACCTCCGACATGTTCATCTCGCTCACCACCCGTTTCATCACCTCGGTGGGGCAGGGGGCGCCGGCCATGATGCCGGTGCGCAGGTGGGAGAAGTCGAAGCTCGCGAAGTCCGGGTGACCGAGTGCCGCGACGAACATCGTCGGCACGCCATACAGGGTGGTGCACTTCTCCGCCGATACGGCGGCGAGCGTTGTATCGGGATCAAAGGCCTCCGCCGGGAAGACCATGGTGGCCCCGGTGGCGACACAGCCCAGCGTGCCCATGACCATGCCGAAGCAGTGGTACAGCGGCACCGGAATGCACAGCCGGTCCTGTTCGCTGAAATGCATGGCTCCGACCACGAAGCGCGCATTGTTCATGATGTTGCGGTGCGTCAGCGTGGCACCCTTCGGTGCCCCGGTCGTGCCGGAGGTGAACTGGATGTTGATCGGGTCATCCGGGTCCAGGCTGGCCGTGATGGCATCCAGATCCGCCGCCGGATCGGCGCGACCAGCCGCGACAATGTCGTCGAAGCTGTACATGCCGGCACTCTTCTCGGTGCCCATGCGGATCACGCTGCGCAGAGCGGGCAGTTTCTCGGACTTCAGTTCGCCCGGTGCGCAACTGTCGATCTCCGGCGCCAGGGTGCGGATCATCTCCAGATAGTCGGAGGTCTTGAACGTCGCGGCAGTGACCAGGGCCAGGCAGCCGACCTTGTTCAGCGCGTACTCCAGCTCCGACAGGCGATAGGCGGGATTGATGTTGACCATCACCAGCCCCAGCCGTGCGGTCGCGAACTGGGTCAGCAGCCATTCGGCGCGGTTCGGTGACCAGATGCCGATGCGATCACCCTTCTTCAGACCAAGACCAGCCAGTCCCTGCGCCAGCGCGTCGACCTCGGCGGCCAGGTCGGACCAGGACCAGCGGATGTCCTGCTCCAGAAAGATGGCCGCATCTCGGTCGGCACAGCGCGCGGCGGTTTCCGCGAACACGTCGGGAATGGTCCGGTGCCAGAGCGGCACCGAGGTGTCGCCGACAACATGGGAGACGCCGCCGCGTGGCGTCGAATCATGGCCCTGGCCCTTGACGGGACTCTGTTCGTTCATGGCGCTGTTTCCTCCACCAGATGGTCCCTGCCGATCATCCGCCCCGCTCCGGTCGAGTCAAGGTGGCGCGGTCGCCGAGGCGTGACTTGTCAAAGTGCCTCCATCTGGCCACATGATGCGGATACGAAAGCCGACCGCCTGTACCGCATACGGAGAGATCGCTTGTCCCGCGTACCGCTGCCCTCCCCCGCCTCCACCCCCGCCCGTTTGCCCCTACTTGCCCTTCTGCTGATGCCGCTGCTGCTGATCTGGCCCGCAGATCGCGCATCGGCCGGGCTGTTCAATGCCGAAACCTTCCGTCTCGATAATGGCATGGAGGTCGTGGTGATCCCCGACCACCGCGCGCCGGTCGTTGTTCACATGGTCTGGTACCGGCTGGGCGCGGCGGACGAACCGGTCGGCCGATCCGGTGTCGCGCATTTCCTGGAACACCTGCTGTTCAAGGGTACGGACAAGATCGAGCCGGGCACCTTCTCCAAGATCGTCGCGGCCAACGGCGGGCGCGACAATGCCTTCACGTCCCTCGACTACACGGCCTATTTCCAGGTCATCGCCCGTGACCGGCTGGAGCTGGTGATGGGGATGGAGGCGGATCGGATGGTCAACCTCCGCCTGGACGAGAACGACGTGGCGACCGAACGCGATGTGGTGCTGGAGGAGAGGCGCCAGCGTACCGACGCCACACCCCAGGGACAGTTCGGCGAGCAGGCGCGCGCCGCGCTTTTCCTGCAGCATCCCTATGGCCGCCCGGTCATTGGTTGGCAGGAAGAGATCGAGAAGCTGAGCCTTGAGGACGCGATGGCGTTCTACAAGCGCTACTACGCACCGAACAATGCGATCCTGATCGTGGCGGGTGACATTACCGCCGCGGATCTGAAACCGCTGGCGGAGAAGTACTACGGCGTCATCCCCGCCAATCCCGACACGGCGGTGGAACCGCTGCCGCTGGAGCCGCCGCACCGTGCCGCGCGCCGGGTGCTGCACAGCGATCCCCGCGTCGCGGTGACCTCATGGCAGCGCCAGTATCTCGCCGACAGCATCGGCTGGGGTGACCGGTCATGCAGTGCGCCGCTCAATTTCCTGTCGGAGATCCTGGGCGGCGGTAGCACCAGCCGCCTGTATCGTGCGCTGGTGGTGGATCAGGGCATCGCGGTATCGGCGGGCGCCTGGTATTCGGGTGTCAGCCGGGGACCCGGTAACTTCGGCCTCTACGCGACGCCGGCACCGGACAGCGACGTTGCGGCGGTCGAGGCCGCGATGGATGCCGCACTGGCGGAGATCATCGCAAACGGCGTCACAGAGGCGGAACTGGAGCGCGCGCGCACCGGCCTGCTGGCTGATGCGATCTACGCCCGCGACAACCTTTCCACCGGTGCCCGCATCTTCGGCAATGCCCTGACCGCAGGGGCGACCGTGGCGGAAGTCGAGAGCTGGCCGGAACGGGTGCGTGCCGTGACGGCGGAGGATGTGGTGGAGGCGGCAAGGGCCGTGTTCCGGATGGAGCGGTCGGTGACCGCGATCCTGTCGCCGGAGGAGAAGTCATGAGTTTTCATCTTGCCGGATTGCACCGGGCCGCTGTTGCCGGTCTGACCCTGTGTCTTGGTCTTGCTGTCCTGCAGGGACCTGTGCAGGCACAGGCCGCCGACAGCGACATCATCGAAGTGGTCAGCGACCGGGGTGTGGTTGCCTGGCTGAAACAGGAACCCTCGATCCCGATGATCGCCGTCTCCGCGATCTGGCGCGACGGCGGGGCGGTTTCCGATCCTGCGGCGCTGACCGGACGGGCCAACCTGGCTTCCGGATTGCT
>Ga0070728_10005952_pt1 | contig 11766 bp, 10 predicted proteins | sample tdDd471_FD_66723 | JGI IMG/M metagenome (GOLD analysis project Ga0070728, IMG submission 66723) | Marine sediment microbial communities from the Atlantic coast under amendment with organic carbon and nitrate - tdDd47.1 | ecosystem: Environmental > Aquatic > Marine > Coastal > Sediment | place...
GGCCAATACCGGCCAGATCGGCGACGGCAAGATCTTCACCCTGCCCGTTGAATCGGCGCGCCGCATCCGGACCGGCGAGACCGACAACGAAGCGCTGTAATCCACCCAGAGGTTCCGAGAGTTATGGAGAGAGATATGAAACGTTATGCAATCGCCAGCGCGGTGACGCTGGGTGCGTTGGCGGCGGTGGAGCCGGCCTTCGCGCAGGAAGCGGCCAAGGTCAGCGCGGATACGATCACGGGCGTGCCGAAGGAAACCGCCTTCGTCTTCAACACCCTTTTGTTCCTGATCATGGGCTTCCTGGTCATGTGGATGGCCGCGGGCTTCGCCATGCTGGAAGCGGGCCTCGTCCGCTCCAAGAACGTGTCGATGCAGTGCCTGAAGAACATCGCGCTCTATTCCATCGCCGGCATCGCCTTCTGGCTCGTCGGCTACAACCTGATGTACGGCATCGAGAAGGGCGGCTTCATCGGCACCTTCGCGCCGTTCGTGCATGCGGCCGGCGATTCCGGTCTGGATACCGGCTATGCGGGAGATTCCGACTGGTTCTTCCAGATGGTGTTCTGCGCGACCACCGCGTCGATCGTCTCCGGAACGCTGGCCGAACGGATCAAGCTGTGGCCGTTCCTGCTGTTCATCGTCGTTCTGACCGGCATCCTGTATCCGATCACCGGATCGTGGAAATGGGGCAAGGGCTGGCTTGAAGTCCGCGGCTTCCTCGACTTCGCCGGTTCGACCCTGGTGCACTCGGTCGGCGGCTGGGCCGCTCTCACCGGCGCGATCATCCTGGGCGGCCGCAAGGGCAAGTACGGCGCTTCCGGCGCGGTCACCCCGATGCCCGGTTCGTCGATCCCGCTCGCCACGCTCGGCACGTTCATCCTGTGGCTCGGCTGGTTCGGCTTCAACGGCGGCTCGCAGCTGGCGATCGGCGGCCTGAGCGACGCCAACGCCGTGGCGAAGATCTTCACCAACACCAACGTTGCCGCCGCGGCCGGCGTCCTCGTCGCCATGGGCCTGACCCAGATCATCTACAAGAAGGTCGACGTCACCATGGCGCTCAACGGCGCGCTCGCCGGTCTGGTGGCGATCACCGCCGAACCGCTGACCCCGTCCTTCCTGATGGCGATCATCATCGGCGGCATCGGCGGCGCGATCGTGGTGTTCGCGGTTCCGGCGCTCGACAAGCTGAAGATCGACGACGTGGTCGGCGCCATTCCGGTGCACCTGCTGGCCGGCATCTGGGGCACGCTCGCCGTGCCGCTGACCAATGGCGACGCCAAGTTCGGCGAGCAGATCATCGGCATCGTCTCGATCGGCGCCTTCACCGTCGTCACCTCCGGCATTCTGTGGCTGGTGCTGAAATACACCATCGGCATCCGGGTCAGCGAAGAGGAAGAGGCGCTCGGGCTCGACAAGACCGAGGTCGGCGTCGAGGCCTATCCGGAATTCGGACAGGGCAGCCAGCGCGTCTGACGCGACCATCCCGGGCCGCTCGCGGCGCGGAGACGAGAAATCGGGGTCCGGGCGTTTCGCCCGGACCCTTTCCTGCGTTATCTGCATAAAAAATAGGCAACAAAGCCGCCTTTGCTGTGAATCGCGGCACAAAGCGCGTGCGCATCCCGGTCTGCGCGGGTTAACCTTCCGGTAACGAATTGAAATCCTACCGAAAAATTTCTCGAAACGTCACTTGGCATGGGGATTGCCCGGTAAACCGGCGAAAGACGGGGCGCGGGGGTTTTTGCCCAGGAATGGGGCAGAGAGGGTCCGGGCCTGCAGAGAAGGGAATGAGGATCATGCGTGTCAAAACTATCGGCTCCCTGGTGCTGGGCGCCGCGCTCCTGCTGGCTAACGGAGGGACGGCATTCGCCGCCGAGATCGATTCGGGCAATACCGCCTGGATGCTGACCTCCACCGCGCTGGTGCTGTTGATGACGGTGCCCGGGCTGGCGCTGTTCTACGGCGGCATGGTGCGCAAGAAGAACGTGCTCGCCACCGCCATGCAGAGCTTCGCGGTGACCTGCCTGATGACCGTGTTGTGGATGGTGATCGGCTACAGCCTCGCCTTTTCCAACGGCGGCGCGGCAAACGGCTATGTCGGCGGCCTGTCCAACATGTTCCTGATGCAGATGACCAAGGACGCGGTCAACGGCAGCATTCCCGACTCGGTGTTCATGACCTTCCAGATGACCTTCGCGATCATCACCCCGGCGCTGATCTGCGGCGCCTTCGCCGACCGGATGAAGTTCTCGGCCATGCTGTGGGTGCTCGGCGCCTGGCTGATCTTCGTCTACGCGCCGGTCTGCCACTGGGTGTGGGGCGGCGGCTTCCTCGGCGACGACACCGGCGGCAAGGTGCTCGACTTCGCCGGCGGCACGGTGGTTCACATCAATTCCGGCGTCGCCGGCCTGGTCGCCGCGATCGTGCTGGGCAAGCGCAAGGGCTACGGCACCGAGAACATGGCGCCGCACAACCTGGTGCTCAGCCTGATCGGCGCCTCGCTGCTTTGGGTCGGCTGGTTCGGCTTCAACGCCGGTTCGGCGGCGGCGGCCGATGCGTCCGCCGGCATGGCGATGGCGGTCACCCAGATCGCGGCGGCGACGGCGGCGCTGACCTGGATGTTCGCCGAATGGGCGATCCACAAGCGGCCCAGCGTGCTCGGAATCGTCTCCGGCGCGGTCGCAGGCCTCGTCGGCATCACCCCGGCCTCGGGCTTCGTCGGACCGGTCGGCGCGCTGTTCATCGGCGCCGCCGCCGGGCTCGTCTGCCTGTGGGGCGTTTCCAGCCTCAAGAAGATGTTCAAATACGACGATTCGCTCGACGCCTTCGGCGTGCACGGACTGGGCGGCATCGTCGGCGCCATCCTGACCGGCGTCTTCGCCTCCGAGGCGATCGGCGGCACCGCGGGACTGATCGAAGGCAATCCCGGCCAGGTGCTGACCCAGATCTACGGCATCCTGGCGACCATCATCTGGTCGGGAATCGCCACCTTCGTCATCCTCAAGGTGGTCGATCTCGCCATCGGTCTCAGGGTCCCGGCGGAAGTGGAAATCGAAGGTCTCGACATCAACCTCCACGGCGAAGTCGTCCAGTAACGACGACGCGTTTCGCCGAACTCAGGCAGCCGGCCCGAACATCGTTTCGGGCCGGTTTTTTTATCCGTCAGGCGGTGAAGCGGGCGACAACCGGCGCATGGTCGGAGGGGCGCTCCCAGCCGCGCGCGTCGCGCAGCACGTCGACCCGGTCGAGGCGCGGGCCGAGCGGCGGCGTGATCCAGACATGGTCGAGCCGGCGGCCCTTGTCCGCCGCCGACCAGTCCTTCGACCGGTAGCTCCACCAGGTGTAGAGCCGTTCCTGGGGCGGCACGGTTTCGCGCATGGCGTCGATCCACGGCCCGGCGGCGAGCGCAGCGTCGAGCGCCTCGGTTTCCACCGGGGTGTGGCTGACCACCTTCAGCAGCTGCTTGTGCGACCAGACGTCGGTCTCCAGCGGTGCGATGTTGAGGTCGCCGACCAGGATCGCCGGCCGGTCCGTCTCCTTACCCGAGAGCCAGTCCGTCATCTCGTCGACGAAGGCCAGCTTGTGGGCGAATTTCGGGTTGGTCTTCGGGTCGGGATCGTCGCCGCCGGCGGGGACGTAGAAATTGTGCAGCACCAGCGGCGCGCCGGCGAAGTCGACCTCGACCGACTGGTGACGCGCCTCGTCGATCTCGCAGAAGGTGCGCGAATCGTGGTTGGCGAGCGGCAGCCGCGAGGCGATGGCGACCCCGTGATAGCCCTTCTGGCCATTGACCGCGAGGTGCTCGTAGCCGGCGGCCCGAAACGCCTTCGACGGAAAGCTGTCGGTCTGGCACTTGATTTCCTGCAGGCACAGGATGTCGGGGGCGACCTCGGCGAGGAAGCGTTCGACGAGGCCGATCCTCAGGCGTACCGAGTTGATGTTCCAGGTGGCGACGGTCAGGGTCTCGGTCATGGTCGGCTGGCTCCCGGTGGCGAGACGGCATCTGATGCCGCCGGAGACAGCCTCATACGACGACTCGGCCGCCCGCCCCAAGGACTTTTACGGCCGGATCCCCGTCGCCCAAAGCCTTGCGTGATTTCGCCTGCTCGAGCTTCCGCCGGGTTCGGCCCGGCCGCGACTGTACCGGGAGCCGGGCAGTCGCGGTATCGCGCAATCGGGGTGCCGGTCGAACGGGACTATTTCAGTCGCGGCCGCCGCGATTGACCTTCTTGCCGCTGTCGAGAACCCGCGTGTAGTCGATCTTGAACAGCTTGGGACTGTTGTTCACGCCGACCTCGGCATTGAAGATGGTCACCTCGGTGTTGTGCCCTTGCGCGTCGGTAACGATCCAGCGGACCAGCTCGCGGCGCTTGGAATCGAAGGTCAGGGTCAGCTTGCCCTCGCCGAACATTCCGTCCTCCTCGATCACCACGGTGACGAACTCGTCGAGAATGAGGATGTCCTTGACGTTGGCGTCCTTGAGGAGGTCGATCTTGTCGGCGACCAGGAAGCGCAACGGCGTCTTGTTCAGCGGCCAGATGTCCTGGGTGGCGAGCTTGCGGTCGCGCACCGCCACCGAGGTGCCGTCGGCAATGATGTCGAGGCGGGCCGGGGAGGCATAGCTGAAGCGGATGCGGCCGGGCCGGGTCATGTAGAACCGTCCCTTGACCTGGACGCCGCGCGGGCCGATCTGCGAGAAGTCGCCCTTCATGCTGCGGATGCCGTTGAAATAGTCGTTCAACTCGCCAAGCAGCTTCTTCTGCTGGTCGTTGAATTCGGCGCTCTTGGCAGCCATGGCGGGCAGCGAGGCGGCGGCGAGGCCGAGCGCCGCGACGGCGATCAGGGCTGCACTCCGAAGCGCGCCGGCGAAACGGTTAAATGTCGGCATGGGTGCCATGGAGAGACCTCTTCGTTGCGTCCGGCCGGATTCGGGCCGGATCCAGGGCCTGTGGACATTTAGGATTGTGGTGTCGGCGTGGCCCATTTCGTCGCCGGTGGTGTCAGCAACCGCGCCGTAGTGCGGGCCCACTTCAAGCGGTTGATGGCGCCTCCGGGGACTAAATGGGCCGCGTCCGAAGGATTTGACCGGAATTGCCCAGCTTCGCTCCTTTCGTCGTCGAATACGCGTCGGCATGTCCTTCCTCCTGAAGAAACGAACCTGAACAATTCCGGTCAAACTGACGCCGCAATCCTAATTGTCCACCGGCCCTAGAATACGCATGTGGCCGCAATGGGGCCGAAACGCAATGCCACTTTCAACGCAACTGAAGAACGAAATACGACGTGCGGGGAGCGCACGGAAGCCGGAGGATGAACCGCCGCCCGGAAGACCGGACGGAGGCCGTCAGATGGTTTCCTCCTCGCCGCCGACCAGCACCTCGCGCTTGCCGGCGTGGTTGGCGCCGCTGATCACGCCTTCCTGCTCCATCCGCTCGATGATCGAGGCGGCGCGGTTGTAGCCGATGGACAGGCGGCGCTGGACGTAGCTGGTCGAGGCCTTGCGGTCGCGGATGACGATGGCCACCGCCTTGTCGTAGAGGTCGTTGGATTCGTCGTCGCCGTCCGCGAGCATGTTCTCGGTCTCCTCGACCTCGTCGTCCTCGGTGACCGCGTTGTGGTATTCGGGAATGCCCTGGGTTTTCAGATAGGCGACGATGTCCTCGACCTCCTCGTCTGTCACGAAGGGGCCGTGCACGCGCTTGATGCGGCCGCCGCCTTCCATGTAGAGCATGTCGCCGCGGCCGAGAAGCTGCTCGGCGCCCTGTTCGCCCAGGATCGTGCGGCTGTCGATCTTGGAGGTGACCTGGAAGGAGATCCGGGTCGGGAAGTTGGCCTTGATGGTGCCGGTGATGACGTCCACCGACGGCCGCTGGGTAGCCATGATCAGGTGGATGCCGGCGGCGCGGGCCATCTGCGCCAGCCGCTGGATCTGACCCTCGATGTCCTTGCCGGCGACCATCATCAGGTCGGCCATCTCGTCGACGACGACGACGATATAGGGCATCGGCTCGAGATCGAGCTGCTCGTGCTCGTAGATCGCCTCGCCGGTCTCGCGGTCGAAGCCGGTCTGCACGGTGCGGGTGAGCACCTCGCCTTTCTTCTCGGCCTGGGCGACGCGGGCGTTGAAGCCGTCGATGTTGCGCACGCCGAGCTTCGACATCTTCTTGTAGCGGCCCTCCATCTCGCGCACGGTCCATTTCAGCGCCACGACGGCCTTCTTCGGGTCGGTGACGACGGGCGCGAGCAGGTGCGGAATGCCTTCGTAGACGGACAGTTCGAGCATCTTCGGATCGATCATGATCAGCTTGCACTGGTCGGGCGGCAGCCGGTAGAGCAGCGACAGGATCATGGTGTTGATCGATACCGACTTGCCGGTGCCGGTGGTGCCGGCGACAAGCAGGTGCGGCATGCGGGCGAGATCGGTGATCACCGGCTCGCCGCCAATGGTCTTGCCCAGGCACAGGGCGAGCTTCGACTTGGTCTTCTCGAAGTCGACCGAGGCCAGCAGTTCGCGCAGATAGACGAATTCGCGGGCCTGGTTGGGCAGTTCGATGCCGATGGCGTTCTTGCCCGGCACCACCGCGACGCGGGCCGAGATGGCGCTCATCGAGCGGGCGATGTCGTCGGCGAGGCCGATGACGCGGGACGACTTGATGCCCGGCGCCGGCTCGAGCTCGTAGAGCGTGACCACCGGGCCGGGGCGGACATTGATGATCTCGCCGCGGACGCCGAAATCCTCCAGCACCCCTTCGAGGATGCGGGCGTTCTGCTCCAGGGCCTCGATGTTGTGTGCGGATTTGTGGTTCGTGACCTTGGGTTCGGTCAGAAGATGCAGCGAGGGCAGTTCGTAGCTGTCGGACCCGAGGAGGCTCGGTTGCGCCTCGCGGTGGAGCCGCTTGCCCGGTTTCGGGCGCGGCGCCGGGGGCGTGACGAGCGCGCGCTGCGCCGTGTCCTGCTCCGGATTGAGCGCCTCGTCGACGGCGTCGACGCACGGATCGGGCGCGACCGCGTGAGGCTGAACCATCTGCGGCTGAACCATCTGCGGGTGCATCATTTGCGGGTGGGCCACCAGCGGGTGCTGCATGTGTTCTGGGGGCATCTGTCCCGGATGCATGATTTGCGGATGCATCATCTGCGGATGCTGCATCTGCGCGGGATGCACGGGGTGCGGATCGTAGCCGGGCTGCATCTGCGGCTCGATGCGCGGACCGTCGGCGGGCAGGTCGAACGGGTCGTCGTCGCGGCGCAGCCGGGCGGCGAGGCCGCCGAGGAAGCCGGCGGCGCGGGAGGCGAGGCCCGGTCCCGCCGGTTCCGGCGCCTCGGGGCTCAACTCGAATCCGTCTTCATCGTAATGCGTCGCGGCCGGCGCCATGGCCGCGGCTTCGCGCCGCGCCGCCCGCCGCGCCATCAGGCGGCGGACAAAGCCGTGCAGCGACAGCAACCAATGCGAAAGCGCCCCCCAGATCGCCGACAGCGGCGACCAGCGGTCCGCCTCCTCGTCGTCCTCGGGGTCGTAGATCGGCTCGGAGATCTTCTCGGCGATGGTCGGTTCCGCGGCGGCGCCGATGAAGCCGTAGGCGTAGACCATCAGCACGACGCCGACGGCGAGGCTCGCGAGGCCGAACAGCACCGCGACGATGCCGGTCAGCTCAGCGCGGGCGAGGAATTCTGCGGGCAGCAGGAACAGATCGCCGAGGACGCCGCCGAGACCGGTGGGAAGCGGCCAGGCCGCGTGGCGGGGCAGTGTGGCGAGCGCGCCGGCGAGGCAGAGAAGGCCGCCGATCCAGGCGAATCGCCGCCTGCGGCCGGCACGATGGGCGGTGGCGAACACGAGCCGCCAGCCGGTGAAGGCGAGCGACAGCGGCAGCAGCACGCTGGCGAGGCCGAGAAGCTGCATCGCCATGTCGGCGAGCGTGGCGCCGGGACGGCCGAGGAAATTGTGTACCGGCCCTTCGACCGCGTGGTTGAAGCTGGGGTCGTTGACGGTCCAGGTCGCGAGCGCCAGCGCGATCGCGGCGGCGCCCGCGATCATGGCCAGGCCGATGGCGCCGCGCAGGTTCTGCACCAGCACCTGGCGCAGGCCGTCGTCGTCGGACAGGTTCGCGTTGGGAGATCGCAACAATCGCATACTCAGGATTCCCTCTTACTCAGGCCCATTCCTATTCGGGTCCATCGCCGAGAACCGCGACCATTCGCCGGAGCGCGGTTTCGGTGGTTTCGAGATCTTCGACCATGGCGAGGCGGATGAAGGGCGCGCCGGAATTGCCGCCGTCGGGCGCGTCGCCGGCGAGATAGCCGCCCGGGACCGCCCGGACACCGCATTCCTCCCACAGCCTGCGGGCGACGGCCTCGCCGCCGCCGTAGTCTCCGACGTCGAGCCACAGGAAGAAACCGCCCGCCGGTTCGACATAGCCGAACCGGTCGCCCAGGATGCGGCCGGCGGCGCGGTATTTCTCGTTGTAGCGGTCGCGGTTCCAGGCGACGTGCTCCTCGTCGCGATAGGCGGCGATCGCCACCCGCTGCAGCGGCTCGGGCACCTGCGGCGCGGCCATGTTGCGGAACGCCGCCCAGCGGTCGATGAAGGCCTTGTCGCCGGCGGCGAAGCCGCAGCGCAGGCCGGGCATGCTGGAGCGCTTGGAAAGCGAGTTGAAGGCGACGACATTGGCGTAGCCTTCGCCCAGCGCGTGCGCCGCCTCGAGCACGCCGACTGGCGGGGCGTCGCGATAGATCTCCGAATAGCATTCGTCGGCGATCAGCAGGAAATCGTGGCGGCGGGCGGCCTCGATCCATTCTCCCCAACCGCCGAGCGAGAACACCGCGCCCTGCGGATTGGCCGGCGAGGCGAGATAGACGGCGACGGCGCGGTCGAGATCGGAGGGGTCGAGGCGGCCGGGATCGGGGAGGTGGTTCTCCGCCGGTCCGGCTTCGAGCAGCATCGATTCGGTGCCGGCCACCCGGACGCCGGCCAGATAGGCCTGATAGAAGGGGTTGGGCAGCATGATCAGCGGCGTGCCGCCGGTGGCGGAAAAATGGTCGGCGGCGGCGACGGCGGCGAAGAACAGGCCTTCGCGGGAGCCGTTGAGCGGGATCAGCGTGCCGGTCTCGGCGAGGCTGCCGGCGAGGCGATAGCGGCGGTCGAGCCAGTCGCCGACGGCGGCGCGGAAGTCGGGCAGGCCGACGATCGCCGGATACTTGCCGAAGCCCGCGACATGCTCGGCCAGCACCGCGCCGACGAATCCGGGCATGCCCTCGCGCGGCTCGCCGACCGTGAGATTGATCGCGCTCGCGCCCGGCTCGATACCGTCGAGGAGACGGTTGAGCCGTGCGAACGGAGAAAGCATCTGGGCGCGCGCGCGCGGATTGCTGGCCATAAAAGGTCGCCGGTTGAAAAAATGTCCCGTCCGACCCTAGCCGGGCAACGGTTAAGCGCCGATTAACCAACGGATTGCGCCGGTTTCAGTATCCGGTGACGAATTGCCGGCGGATGCGGGCGACGGCCTGTTCGAGCACGCCGATCTCGCCGCGGGCCTGGGCCATGACGATGGCGCCCTGCCATTCGGCGATCGCCCGGTCGGCGCGGCCTTGCGGATCGGACAGGCCGGCGGCACGCGCCTGTTCGGCCAGCCAGTCGACCATCACCCACAACACCCGTCCGGCGCCCTCGGCGGCGGCGACCGGATCGGCGCGCTCGCGGCCGGCCTCGCGAATCGCGTGGGCGATGGGACAGCCATGCTTGGCGCGGGCGGCGTTGGAGGCCGCGATCAGGTCGAGAAACGCGAATACCCGCTCGGCCGGCGCGGCATGGTCCTTCTCGATCTCGGCGAGGGCCGTGCCGGTCTGCTCGACGAACAGCCCGCCCACGGCCTCAGCCAGCGCCTGCTTGGTCTTGAAGTAGTAGTAGACATTGCCCAGCGGCACGTCGGCGGCCTTGGCGATATCGGCGAGGCTGGTCGCCGCGTAGCCCCTGATCCAGAACAGTTCGGCGGCGGCGTTGACGAGGCGCTGGCGTTTGGTTCTGTCGCGGGCCAAGGGCGCGTCCCTGTCGGTCCTGGTTCCGTCTGCCGGCCACGCGAATCGCAGCGGCAAGACACCGCACTTTACCGGTAATCGCCGCGCGCGGTAAGTTCCGGCTCCGCAATCGGATGGAAACGTTTCGATCACCATGGCCACAAACATCATCATCGTCGTCGCGCTGGCGGCCCTGGTCTTCGTGCTGGCACTGGGAGTCCTGAACATGAGGCGCGGCGGCGATCCGCAACGCTCGCAGCGGCTGATGCGATGGCGCATCGGCCTTCAGGGACTGATCGTGGTGGTGTTGCTGGCGCTCCTCTATTACAACACCAAATAACGAATCCGGCCGCGAAGGGGGGCGCGTGGCACCATGGTGGTCCTGAACAAGATCTATACCCGCGGCGGCGACAAGGGGACGACGGCGCTCGGCTCCGGCGACAGGCGGCCGAAATACGACCTTCGCATCTCCGCCTACGGCTCGGTCGACGAGACCAACAGCCAGGTCGGCATCGCCCGGCTGAGCACGGCCGGCGCGTTTCCGGACATCGACGCCATGCTCGGCCGGATCCAGAACGACCTGTTCGATCTCGGCGCCGATCTCGCCTGCCCCGACACCGGCGAGGAATTGCCCTACGAACCGATCCGGATGACGGAGAAACAGGTCACGCGACTCGAGACCGAGATCGACGCGCTCAACAAGGACCTCGAACCGCTGCGCTCCTTCGTGATTCCCGGCGGATCGCCGGCGGCCGCCGCGCTGCATGTCTGCCGCACGGTGTCGCGGCGGGCCGAGCGCGAGATGGTCGAACTGGCGGGCCGCGAGGACGAGATCGTCGACGAGGCGGCGCTGAAATTCATCAACCGGCTGTCCGATTTCTTCTTTGTCGCCGCCCGCTGGGTCAACGACAAGGGAACCTCGGACGTCCTCTGGGTTCCCGGCCGGAACAGGTAGGCGCGCGGTGTTCATCCCGCTCCACGACCACAACGCGCTCGACCATATCGTCCGGCCGTATGTGAACTGGTCGATCATCGCGGTGACCGTGCTGGTCTATGCGGTGTTCCAGAGCGGCCTGGTATTCGACGCCATGTGGGCCACCGTCCGCTCTTACGGCATGATCCCGAGCGTGATCACCGACCGGGTGCAATTGCCGCCCGGGATCCAGCACCTGCCCGAGGAAACGACGCTGTTCACCTACGCCTTCCTGCACGGGAGCTGGTGGCACCTGATCGGCAACATGCTGTTCGTCTATGTGTTCGGCGACAATATCGAGGATGCCGTCGGCCACTTCAAATACCTGCTGTTCTACCTGCTCGCGGCGGCCGGCGGCGCGGCGATGCATGTGCTCATCCAGCCGGGCTCGAACCTGCCGCTGGTCGGCGCCTCGGGAGCGGCCGCGGGCATCGTCGCCGCCTATCTGCTGCTGCATCCGCACGTCAAGGTCTGGGTGCTCGCCTTCGGCCGGATTCCGCTGCGGCTTCCGGCCCTTTGGGTGCTGGGCGCGTGGATCGCCTGGCAGATCGTCCAGATCATCCTGATGGCGGACGTGGAAGTCGCCTGGTGGGCGCATGTAGGCGGCATCCTGTCGGGAGCCGTACTGATATTCATTCTCCGGCGTCCCGGGGTTAAGCTCTTCACCTGACGGGGTTTTTTCCGCCGGCGGCCGGAACGGCGGCGGTCACGGCAAAATCGCCGATTGACTTGTCCGGCGTTCCCGCCTAGAAGTCCGCCGCCTCGAAGAAGGCGGCGGCACGATCGCC
>Ga0070728_10005955_pt1 | contig 11763 bp, 9 predicted proteins | sample tdDd471_FD_66723 | JGI IMG/M metagenome (GOLD analysis project Ga0070728, IMG submission 66723) | Marine sediment microbial communities from the Atlantic coast under amendment with organic carbon and nitrate - tdDd47.1 | ecosystem: Environmental > Aquatic > Marine > Coastal > Sediment | place...
AGGTAGGTATAGCCCAGTCCGTTGCCAGCATCACTGTAGGCGAAAACCCCCGGCAAGGATTGCAGCAGCAGGGGCAACTCCAGATCCGGCTCTCGGTACTTCAGTTCCTCTCCGGTGATGTTCGTTACATTCATCTGGGTGTTCTGATCGTAGCGGGACGCGGTGACGACGACGTCACTGTCCTGGTAGACCTGATCCTGGGCATGCACGCCCGGAACAGCGACCAGCAACGGAAACAGAATCGAAAGGACGGGAATCAAGCAAAGATGTCGCAGCATGGCTCTCACCTCATGGTGTTGGCCAGGCAGTAGGATCTGGAGGCAACAAAAAAGGCGCCTCCGTCAGGCGCCGAATGCGGCCCGTTTCCCTACGCCGGCATGATCCGGTTCAGGTTCCAAGGGTTTATCTCAGGCTGGCTTCCGACGTGCGGAAGCCGCCACCCCTAACGGCAGCGGAATCATAACCTCGGCGAAGGGGGCTGTCAATTGAAGGTCAGTTGCGTGCCAGAGCCTCGAGGCGTTGCCTCAATTCGGCCGCCTTGGCCAGCAGTAGATGGTCGGCATCGGCCCGATACAGGGAGCGTTCGAGGCGATCCAGGAGCTGGCCACTCTCCTGGTAGCGACCCAATTCGAGACAGGCCTCGGCCCCGACATACAGTGCACGTCCGACGCGTGGGTTGAGCTGCAGAACCAATCCAACCTGGCGCAGAGCCTCGTCGGACTTGCCGCCTGCCTGCAGACACGCGGCGTACTCGACCCGGACGTTGACCAGGTCATGGGGATAGGCCTTGCCTTCGGCCAGTTCCAGACGCTTCTGCCACAGCGGAATCGCCTCGGCGAATCTCTTCTCGTTCTGCAGCAGCAGCGCCGTCAGCTCGGCCCGTGAGCCATCGACCTTGCGGATGGTCTCCCGCTTCATCTCGTGCTCGGAGCCCTCCTGCCAGGAAGTCAGTGCCGAATCCATGATGGCGTGAGCAGCGGAATGGTCGCCAACGGATGACAGGCGAAAACTACGGTAGATGGCGCTCCGACCGTCGGTGGGGTAGTCGACGATATACTCGGCGGTGGCCGGATCCAGTCGGTCCCAGTTCTCGTGGGCGTAATAGACGGTGACGGCCAGCTGCTTGACCTCACGTTCGAAGCTGGTGCCGGTCACCTGGGTCGAAACCTGAGCCAGAAGGTCCACGCCCTTGTTCACTCGCCCCTGGGCAATGTAGGTACGAGCCAGGAAGATCCAGGGATGGACGAAATCGGGCTGCAAGCGGATGGCCTGCGTCAGTTCCTTTTCGGCCTCTTCGTAGCGGCCCATGTGGAACAGGACCTCGCCCAGGGAATCGTGGGGATTGGCGATGTCCGGAGCCAGGAAGGCGTAGCGCTGGAGCAGTTCGAGAGCCTCGTCATAGTCGCCCCGGAAGAAGTAGATGTAGCCAAGTTCGTTGTAGGCCGCCGCATAGTTGGAATCCCGGTCCAGGACCTGGCGCCAGATTCGCTCTGCCTCGTCACTGTCCTTCTTGCCCTTGGCCTTGGCCGCCAGTGCCGCCAGCACGATCAGGTCATCGGGGGCGACCTTCTGCAACTCCACCATGACGGAATCCCGCCCGGCACGACGATCCACATCCGCAGCAAATCCGCCGTGGAGCCGCAGCTGCACTTTCATGCGCTCGATATCGTCCTCGATACTCCGGGTCAAACTATCGGCGACCACCCAGATGGAATCGCGTTCACTCATCCGTCCCTGCCAGCCGTAACACTCCATCAGCGCGGCGGCAGCCATGGCGAATTCAGGATCCAGCTCCAGGGCGCGCTCAAGGGCATCCACGGCCTCGATGAACTGGAACGAGACCAGACGCTGGTTTCCCTCGAGATACAGGGAATAGGCTTCGTCGCTGGCGGTCGTGAGAGTGCGTTCGGTGGGCCGGTGCAAGGCCAGACCGGTGGCGATCAGGATGAGAGCTACAACGAGGATGACGGCAAACTTTTTCAGACTCAAGCCTCCCGGCTTGTCCCACAACGACAGAAGGGACCGATTTTCAATGGTTTAGCGGCCCTGTTGTGGTTCTACGTAAAACAGTACGCCGATGTTGCAAAAAAATCCATCCAATGATGAACCACATCGGTTGCTACGACTCGTCCCGCGACTGCTGGCTGAACAACCGGCGCAACGTGTCGAGGTCTCGCTGGCGGTCTTCCGGGGATTCCGCTTGCTTCAGGGTCGAAACCGAACGACCCAGCACCTTCTTGATGAACTGCTGCAAGCTGCGTTCCACCTCGGCGGCCATCTCATCCGAACGATTCTTGCGCACGAACCCCACCTGCTTGTCCTTCAGGTCCTCCAGGTAAGCCCGGAACTCGGCCACCGTCGGCCGCAGGTCCACATCCTCGAGCCACCCCTGTAGGTCCTTCAGCTCCTCGGCGATGATGCGGTCGGCGTGGGGCAACTGGCTTCGCCGGGCGGCCAGGTTGCCCTGCACGATCTCATCCAGGTCGTCGAGGCCGAAGACGAAAGCGCCCGTCAGTTCACCCACTTCCGCCGCTATGTCCCGGGGTACCGCGATATCCAGCAGAAACAGGGGCATGCCGCGTCGCGAAGAAACGGCCGTGGCCACCATATCGGCGGTGATCACCGGCTCCAGGGCACCGGTGGTACTCAGGACGACGTCCACCTCGCCGAGGCATTCGGCCAATTCATCCCAAGCGCGGGCTTGGACCCGCTGCCGGACACCCGACACCTCAGGTTCGTTGCCCTCTTGTTTGAGCCGCCGTTCCTGTTCTGCATTCAACGATTCGGTCAGCTCGGCAGCCTTCTCGTAGCTACGATTGACCACCGTCAAGCGGCCGATGCCCTGCTGCAGGAAGTGCCGGGCGGCCAAAGCGCCGGTTTCGCCGGCGCCAACTAGCAGCGCCGTGTGTTCCTCGAGGCTGGCAAAGAACTTGCGCGACAGCTCGACCGCAGCGAAAGCCATACTCACGGCTCCGGCCCCGATGCGTGTTTCGGTGCGCACCCGCTTGCCGGCCCGAAACGCGCCCTGGAAGGCCCGCAAAAGACCCGCTCCCAGTTCGTGGTGCTCCCGAGCCTGGCGGTACGAATCCTTGAGCTGACTCGAGATCTGGGGCTCGCCCAGCATCATGCTCTCGAGGCCCGACGCCACGCGGTAGAGATGATCGACGGAATCCAGGCCGATGCGATACTGGGCATGGCAACCGAAGAAGAGCTCGGCATCCACCCCGACGGTCGTCAACGCCCGCTCCAACATCTCGGCGGGTCGACACTCGGCTGTAGTCTCCAGATAGATCTCTGTTCGATTGCAGGTAGAAACGGGGAGGACCGAGACGAACCCTTCCTCGCGCTGCAGGGCCGAGATCAGACCGAACACCTTCTCCGGGTCCATGTGAGCCCGTTCCCGGACCTCTGTCGGCGCCCGATGGTGATCGATGCTCCAGGACTGCAATGTTGTCGCTTCAGTCATGTCCATCCTCAACCACGGACGTCCAACGCACCGCGGGATTGCTTGGCATCGACTTCCAGAATGCTGTTCCGGGTCGATCGGAAATCATGAAAGCTGGGCAGGAAATGGTGTACGAATCCCATGGCCGAGATCAGCGTCACGTATGCGACCACCGCCAGGATGCTCATGCGCCGGCCACGCCAACCGCGCAGCTTGTGACCGATCCATCCCACCACGTAGGCCAGGAATATGGCCCATGAAACCATGATCTTCGGGTCCCAGGGGCTGAGTTGCGCAACCATATCCGGCTCCACGTGGTCCCAGAGGGAATACATGCGTAAATGGCCCAGCACGAGCGATCCGAACAACAGGGGAACACCCAGTTCCACAGCGCCGACACTCATCTTCTCGAGCACGTCCAGGGGCGGCAATCGCCGGAAGAGCAGGCCGAAACTCTTGCGGGCCAGTTGCCGGGACTGGACCAGGTAGAGCACGGCATAGATGAAGCTCAAACTCATGGCCACGTAAGCCAGCAGGACCAGAACGGCATGCCCGGCAAACCCCGGATCCCTCAACAGCGGACTGGCTGCCGGCGCCGTGGTACTGAAGGCGCTGGCTACGAACTGAAGGACGAAAGCCACGCCCACGACCAGGAACCCCGTCTGCTTGACCCGCCAGCGACCCTCGATCAGCAGGTAGGTCAACAACAGGGACTCGGCCAGCAGGGAGCTGAACTCCAGGGGCGCCCCCATGGGCAGCCGGCCCAGAACAATTCCCCGCACGATCGATGAAATGATGTGGATCACGACCGTCACCGCCGCCATGCGCGAGCACCAGCGTCGCGGTATCGGGTGGTCGGAAAGGAACACCCACAGGTAGCCGGCCCACGTCACGAGGTAAAGCATCGGCAACAGGACCTTGAATACCGAGAGCAGGATGATCATCTCAGTGGGCCTCCCTGGGTGTCGATGGGGTCGTCTCCTGCAACGCCGCCAGCACCTGGTCCGCAGTGATTTCCGCTTCCTTGACACAGTAGTTGACCGAGATGCCCTTGTAAGAGCTACCGGTTAGGTACAGTCCCGGCCAACGGCTAGTCTCGTTGGCCAGGGAGCGCAACCGGGCCGGGTGTCCGGGCACGTACTGAGCGATGGCCCGTTCGTGCCGGATCACATTCTGGAGGACGGGACTGCCCCGCAGCTCCATCAGCTGTCTCAATTCGGCCAGGGCCAGAGTCACCAATTCCTCGTCATTCAATTCCAGGATCGCCGGATTGTCCGCGCCGCCGGCCATACAACGGATCAAGACCTTGCCGTCTGGAGCCCGGCCCTGGAATATGCTGCTGGTCCACAGGGCACCCAGCAACTCGCGTTTCTCCTGGCTGGGAATCAGCATACCGAAGCCCTGTAGATCGTGTCCTACCATCTGGCGGTCAAAACCCAGGGCGATGACAGCCATGGGGGCGTAGGGAATCTGTCGCAACAACGACGAGATCTCGGGGGCCTGCTGCTGTAGCTGGTCGGCCGCAGCATGGGCCGGAGCGGCGTTGATCACAGCGGTAAAGGGTCCCGTCGAACCACCTTCGGCGGTCACCCACCAATGTCCATCCGCATAAGTCAACTGATCCACCGGCTGTCCACGCTGAAACTCCACCTGCGGGTCGCCTTCCAGGGCGTCGACCAGGGCCCGGATCAAGACCTCCATGCCACCCTTGAACGAGTGTAGGGTGCCAGAGGGGCCTCCGGATGCCCCGTCACCGCTGCCCTTGCCTTCCTTTCGACGCTGACGGCCCAGGGAAATCATGGCCTTGAACAGGCCGCCGTACTGCTGCTCCAGTTCGACCATGCGGGGAAAGGCCGCGGCCAGGCTGAGGTTGTGGGCGTTTCCGCCGAAGATGCCCTTGACCATGGGATCGAGCAGGGTCTCGGTGAAGCCGGCACCTAGCCGGCGGTTGCCGAACTGGGCAACGGTTTCGTCGGTGTCGGGATCGACATCGGCCTGGCCGAGGTTCTTGCGCCGGGGCACGAACAATTCGCCCGCCATGCGCAACTTGGCACCGGTCGACAACATCCCTGACCGCAGGAACGGACCTGGCGCCGTAGGAATCTCCTGCAGCCGGTTGGCCACGACCAGGAATCGTCTCCGGGCCAGATCGCTGCTCCGTTCGAGTTGCTCATTCAATCCCAAACGCTCGACAAGGCGCAAGGTCGCCGGTTCGTTGTCCAGGAAACCGTTGGGGCCCCACTCCAGTTGCCAGCCATCGAGGCGCAACGTGCGCAGATTCCCGCCGGGTTCTTGCTCCTTCTCGAACAGAGTCACCGCAAGGTCGCGACCGCCGGCCCGGGCACCATCACGCAGCTGCAAAGCGGTGACGAGGCCGGCTACGCCACCACCGACGACCGCCACCTGCTGCTTCGGTGTTCCTGTGAGTTCAGGCATAGCTGCCTTCCTTGGCGGCAAACACTTTCCGGACGAGGCTCTCGGCCAGACCGTCCAGCCAGGCCGTATCGAAATTCAAGGCGGTCCCCCGCCTGAACTCCTGTATCCCAGCCTGCTGAGCCACGTGTTTCAACTCGATATCCAGTTCGTGCAGAGTCTCAATGTGCTCGCAGGTGAAACTCACCGGCTGAACGAACAGGCGCCGGCAACCCGCGGCGGCCAGACGCTCGGTTTCGGCGATCAACTCGGGACCCACCCATTTGATGGGACCCACTCGGCTCTGGAAAGCCAGCAAGGGGGTGTCGGCGCCCATCGTCCGGTCGAACCACGAAGCGTCGTTTCGATTCTTCATCATCTGCTGTACCAGGGCGTGAACGCTCCGCACAGTGGACCGGGTCTGGTCCAGATAGGGATCCCCCTTGGCGATGAATGATTCGGGCAATGAGTGGGCGGCATAGAGCACGGCGCAGGTGGCGGGATCGGCAGATTCGGCGGCCCACGGTGAGAAACCCTTGAGCACCGCAGCGGCCACCGTCGCGGCGTAGCCGGCCAGATCGTGCCAGTCGGTGATGAAGCTGATCGGGGCGCCCGGCGCGGCCCGATTCAACGCCTCCTGGACAAAGAGCAAGGTGCTGCCGGTAGTGGCGCCGGCAAACTGTGGATAGGCGGGCACGACCACGAATTGCTTGGCGCCCTCTGCCAGCAGATCAGCCACCGATTCAGCGGGGTAGGGATTCCAGTAGCGCATGGCCGCCGCTGCCACGGTGGGATACCCCGCCTTGGTCAAGCGGGCGGCCAGCTCCCGGGCCTGGCCACGGGTGGCCGAGAGCTGGGGTGTGACCGATTTGCGACTGATCATGGCGTACCGTTCGCGTACCGCCGGCGAGCGGCGCCGGGCAATGAGACGAGCCAGCAGGGGCCTCAACAATCCCGGCAGCGGAAAGATCTCCGGATCCCGAAACAAATTGCGCAGAAACGGTTCCACTGCCGCGGGCCCGTCGGGCCCACCCATCCCGCAGAAGATCAGACCGGTCTTCAGGTCCGGATCCAGGGCGGAAGTGGCAAATGATTCGGCAAAGATCATGGCGCTATGGACTACCTCAGATTAGACGGTCTTGGAGAACAGCGGTTTGCTGTCATCCTGCTTCAGGTACGCATCGAACACCATGGCCACGTTGCGCACGAAGTAGCGGCCCTTGTCCGTGATCTGCAGACCCGTCTCCGCGATTTCCACCAGACCGTCCTGCACCAATCCGGGCAGCTCGGCCAGGTTGTCCGCCAGCAATTGATCCGCCGGTGCACCGTATTCGGCCTCGGTCAGGGAGTACGGCAGCTCCAGGTTACACATGATGTTCAAGATGACCAGACGCCGCAGTCGATCGTCCCGGCTCAGCTTGTGACCCCGCACCACCGGGAACCGTCCCTCGTCGATGGCCTGGGACCAGCCCGCCAGATCCGCGTCGTTCTGGATGAACCGGTCGCAGACGTCGCCGATGCCGCTCATGCCGAAAGCCAGCATATGGGGCGCCGGTTTGGTGGCGTAGCCCATGAAATTTCGATGTAGCTTGCGGGCACGCAAAGCCCCGGCCAGGTCGTCGCTGTTCTTGGCGAAATGGTCGATACCAATCCAGGCGTAGTCCGCCGACTCGAAGCTGTCGACCGTCAGCTGGAAGAGCTGGAACTTGTCGTAGCCCTCGAGCATGATCGTGGTGTCGACCTTCTCCTGGGCCGGTCGCACCCAGGGCACGTGGGCGTAGCTGAAACAGGCCACGCGATCCGGTTCCAGGGCGATGATCTCCTTCAATGTCGCCGAGAACGATTCGTAGTCTTGACCGGGCAGACCATAGACCAGGTCGATGTTCACGCCGTCGAAGCCGGCGGCGCGGCAACCGTCGTACACGGTCAGCGTGCGGTCTCTGCTTTGCATACGGCCGATGGCCTTCTGGGCCCGATCGTTGAAGTCCTGCACTCCCAGACTGATGCGATTGAATCCGGTCCGGCGCAGGAACGCCGCCTGTTCCGGCGTCGAGATCCGCGGGTCGATCTCCAGGGAAACCTCGGCGTCCGAAACCACATCGAAGGCATCCCTGAACAGGTTCAGGGCCCTTTCGGTCTGCGCCTCGTTCAGGAAGTTGGGCGTTCCCCCACCCCAGTGCAGCTGCACGACGCGGCGCCGGTCACCGATCAACTCGGTGACCATGGCGATCTCCTTCTCGACCCGGTCCAGGTACAGATCCACCGCATCGGTCTCACGAGTGACCAGGGCATTGCAGCCGCAGTAGTGACAGTGCTTGGCACAGAACGGCAGGTGCAGGTAGATCGCCAGCTCATCGGCGGGGCGTTGTCCCAGCTCGACCAGAGCTTCCCGGTAGTCGTCGACTCCGAACTCGGCATTCCAGACCGGCACCGTGGGGTAGCTGGTGTACCGTGGTCCGGGCTTGTTGTATTTCTCCACGAACTCCGCGGAAATCGGCAAAGCCATCTATTAACTCCTCTGGAACCCCTGAACCGTCTCGACCAGAACCTCGACGTTGGGGATGGGCGTCGGCGGCAGAATGCCGTGCCCCAGGTTGAAAACATGACCCCGGGCGGCAGCTCCCTGGCGACAGATCGCCAAAGCCCGCTCGCGGACCTCTTCGGGAGTACCGAAAAGAGCCAAGGGATCCAGGTTGCCCTGGATGGACTTGTTCCCCAGCAAGGGGATCGTCCGCTCCAGGTCCAGGGTCCAATCCAGGCCGAGACACTCGACATCCAGATCCTTCACCAGGTGCAAATAGGGCGAGCTGCCCTTGAGGAAGTAGACCCGGGGCACGCCCGAGTCCTTCAGCGAGGCCATGATCTTGCGGATGCTCGGCATGATCAGGCGTTCGTAATCGTGGACGTGCAGGATTCCGCCCCAGGTATCGAAGACCTGGACGGCCTCCACGCCGGCGTCCACCTGCATGCGCAGGTAGTCGATGGTCTGGTCGGTGAGCTTGTCCATGAGCTTCTGCAACAGGGCCGGCTGGCTGTAGAGCATGGACTTCAGATGCATGAAATCCTTGGAACCGCCGCCCTCGATGAGGTACGCCGCCAGAGTGAACGGCGCGCCGGCGAAGCCGATGAGCGGGGTCTTACCCGCCAGCTCCTGCTTGATGAGCCGGATGGCGTCGGCCACGTAGCTGCAGCCCTCCTCGGCGTCGACGACCTGCAGTTGATCGATGTCAGCTTCGCTGCGCAGCGGGCGTTCCAGCTTGGGACCCCCCTGGGCGAATGAGAACGGCGCGCCCATGGGTTCCAGGGGAACCAGGATATCGCTGAAGAGGATGGCCGCGTCCATGCCGAAGCGACGCAGGGGCTGCAACGTCACCTCGCAGGCCAGCTCGGGAGTCCGGCACAGCTCGTTGAACGAGACCTTCTGCCGCACCTCCTGATACTCGGGCAGGTAACGACCCGCCTGGCGCATGATCCAGATGGGCGTGTGGTCGACAGGTTCACCCCGGAGGGCGGCCAGGTAGGTGGATTTAACAGGATTGCTCATCAAGCGTCACTCCACTGGTTCAGGGTACGGGCCACGGCCTGGACGGTCTCGTCGATGTCGGCCTCGGTGTGGGCGGCGCTCACGAAACCCACCTCATAGCCGGAGGGGGCCAGGTACACGCCTTCGTTCAGCAGGGCCTGGTGCAGACGACCGTAGATATCCATCTTGTCCCCCTGGACGTCGCCGAAATTGCGCGGTGCTTCGGGCTGGAACACGGTCCAGAACAGCGAGCCGTAGCGAACAACCGTGGCAGTGACGCCGGCGGTGGCGGCGGCCTCGGTCAAGCCCTTTGCGAGCAGGGCGCCCTTGGCCTCCAGATCGTCGTAAAATCCCGGTGCACCGGTCTTTTCGAGGGTGGCCAGGCCTGCTGCCATGGCCATGGGGTTGCCGCTGAGAGTCCCCGCCTGGTACACCCCGCCATTGGGCGAGATATGGTCCATGATTTCCTGTCGACCGGCATAAGCGCCCACCGGCAGTCCGCCGCCAATGATCTTGCCGTAGGTGCCCAGGTCCGGCACGATGTCCAGCAGGGGCGCCGCACCGCCGGGACCGACCCGGAAGCCGGTGATCACCTCGTCGAATATGAGCAGGGCCCCGTTGGCGGCCGTCAACTGACGGCACTTCTGCAGAAATTCGGGGCGCTGGATCAGCAGACCCGCGTTGGCAGGCACTGGCTCGACGATCAGTGCAGCCACTTTCCCGCCATGCTCGGCGAAGAAGCTCTCGAGCGCCGCATCGTCATCCAGGGGCAGCACGGCCGTGTGGTTGGTGAAGTCCGCGGGAACGCCCGCGCTGCTGGGGGTTCCGAAGGTAGCCAGGCCACTGCCCGCCTCCACCAACAAGCTGTCTGCATGGCCATGGTAGCAACCCACGAACTTGACGATGAGGTCGCGACCGGTGAATCCCCGGGCCAGACGAATGGCGCTCATGACCGCCTCGGTGCCCGAGTTCACAAACCGCACCTGATCGAAGAACGGCACCCGGCCCAGGAAGGCCTCGGCCAGCAGAACCTCGCGCCGGCTGGGAGCACCGAAGCTGGCACCTTCGGCCAGGGCTTCCTCGACCGCCGCCTGCACGTCACTGTCGGCGTGACCCAGAATCATCGGGCCCCAGCTCTGGCAGTAATCGATGTAGCTGCGGCCATCCTCGTCGGTGAAGTGGCTACCCTTGGCGTCTCTAAAAAACACCGGATCACCCGGCACCGACTTGAAGGCCCGCACCGGACTGTTCACGCCGCCGGGCAATACCCGACAGGCCCGTTCCCACAGGGATGCGTTGCTCATCAGATCCATCCCTTCTGCAGGGCGTCACGCCCGTGGTAGGTGATGATCAGGTCGGAGCCTGCCCGCCGCATGGCCAGCAGGTTCTCCCGGACGATGGCGGCTTCGTCCACCAGGCCGGCCGCCGCCGCATTCTTTACCAGCGAGTACTCGCCACTGACGTTGTAGCAGACCACCGGACACAGTACCTCGGAACGCACCTTGCTGATGATGTCCAGGTAGGCCAGAGCCGGCTTGACCATGACCATATCTGCGCCTTCCTGCACGTCCAGGAGGGCTTCGAAGAGGGCCTCGCGACCATTGCGCGGATCCATCTGGTAGGTCTTGCGATCACCCTGGGGAGCGCTGTCACAGGCATCCCGGAAGGGCCCGTAATAAGCGCTGGCGAACTTGGCCGAGTAGGCCAGGATCGTCGTGTCCTGGTAGTCGTTGGCGTCCAGCAACTCGCGGATGCCGGCCACCCGCCCATCCATCATGTCGCTGGGACTGACCATATCGGCGCCGGCCGCAGCGTGGGTCACCGCCATCTTGGCAAGCTGCTCCACGCTGGGATCGTTGAGAATGCGCCCGTCCTCCACGAAGCCGCAATGGCCGTGGCTGGTGTAGGCGCAAAGACAGACATCCGTGATGGTGATGATGTCCTGGCCGAACTTCTCCTTCAAGGCCCGCAGGGCCCGCGGCACCACGCCGTTGGGATCGATGGCGGCGGTGCCGTGCTCGTCCTTGGCGTCGGGAATACCGAAAAGGAGATGGGACTTCAACCCCAGCTTCAGATCCGCAGCAACCTCTTCGACCAGCTTTTCCACCGATACGTGGAAGACGCCGGGCATACTGCCTATCTCATCGTGGACGCCGGTGCCCTCGACCACGAAGTGGGGCGTGATCAGGTGGTTCGCCGCGACGGTCGTCTCGGCGGTCATCTCGCGCAGGACCGGGGTGGCGCGCAGGCGCCGGGGACGCTCCAGCAGATTCATGGCATGCTCTCCGGTTCGAGTTGGTGTTCCGGGTCCAGGCCCGCGGCCTGCACCATGGCTTCCAGATCGGGCGAATCCGCGACCAGGGGCTCGAAGCCCGCAGCGAGT
>Ga0070728_10005959_pt1 | contig 11752 bp, 10 predicted proteins | sample tdDd471_FD_66723 | JGI IMG/M metagenome (GOLD analysis project Ga0070728, IMG submission 66723) | Marine sediment microbial communities from the Atlantic coast under amendment with organic carbon and nitrate - tdDd47.1 | ecosystem: Environmental > Aquatic > Marine > Coastal > Sediment | place...
ATTTTGCATATGATCTTTTGGCGCTATACTGCGTTATTTTTTTCAGCGATAGCGGTAAACTACTCTTTTTGCCACAGGCAAAAGCAATCGCTAATCTTCAAAAAATGCCTTGTCTATCACAAAAATCTCTATCTCAAAATGCGGAACTTATTCTTTGTCCATTACTTAGCAAGGAATGCTTGCATTTATCCCGCACCAAAGAAAGTAATATTTATAGAAATCCATAGGTCACCGCACATTTATAGCAAGAGTCGCTTCTGCATTTTATGGGAGCTATAGAGCTGAACTAGCTTTGAGATTCCTCTCAGTGCATACCAAGTCCCTTATATTTATTAGTTTTGAGCAAATTTATAATCGATCGTTCAATTAAGGGAATTAGCAAATAATACCCTACACATATGACTTGTCCTTTTTCCTTTTAACTGCGTTAAAAAAAAATAACCGTAGCGCTGCTATGCTGATTTTTTTTGCCTTGTTATAAGAAAAAATTACTTCGCCATTTTTGCGTAGCTTATTAATCAGTAACTCCCTAAAATGAGATCTCAAAACTTCACAATCATGAAAAAATTAGGAATTCAACTGTTCATTGGCGTTTTCGCTGTACTGTTTTCATTGCAGGTCAATGCACAAGATAAACCAGCTCCGAGTCCACTAGGTAAGGTGTACCAAAGAGTAGGTGTAACTGATATGGAGGTAACTTATTCTCGTCCAAGTGTGAAAGGCCGTACTATTTTTGCCGCCGATGGCTTACAAGCTTATGGCAAACTTTGGCGTACAGGTGCTAATGGCGCTACCAAAATTTCATTCAGCACAGATGTAATGATTGGCGGTAAGAAAGTAGCAGCGGGAGACTATTCTATTTTCTCTATTCCTGGTGCCGACGAATGGACCCTAATCTTCAATACCGATGCTGCTCAACGTGGAACAGGTAGCTATACTAAAGACAAAGACGCGGTGCGATTGATGGTAAAGCCAATAGAGTATCCTTCGAATGTGGAAACCATGACGATTGCTTTTGCCAATGTGAAGGACACTTCAACAGATTTGGTGATCCTTTGGGAAAAAACAATGATTGCTGTTCCTATTACAGTAGAAAAAACTTGGTAATTTCTTGATGTAGACTTCAGAAGTTTTCTCAGACATGGCTCTCAGAAACTTCTGAAGTGGGTTGGTCTATAGGCCAATAAATGGCTAAAATTTACTTCACCAAAAATGAATATGACCTAGCCGCCTTTTGAATGTGCCTTCGGCGACTTCTTTGTCTTGACACAAAGAAGCAAAAGTCACCCCGATAGCTATCGGGGGTATTCATTTCTTAACGCGAAGACTTAGCCCAAAATCCTAAACGTTACAAACTCGCTATATCATGAGTTTCTACTTTTGTCTACTTCGATTATTGGGTAGCTGTATTTCAAATCTAACCTGATCGAAGCTCAAACAATGTACCGTTTTTAACGGATTTTGGGCTAACTCTTCACTAAAATGAATAATGCCCATCACCCCAATCTCTCCATCTAGAGAAACAAAATCACCTGTTAATGAGTATGTTATAATTAGACTAAAACACTCCTGATCTTCACGTTTGTGGGGTGACTAAGTCCTTGGCGATAGCCAACCACTACGATTGTAGCCGCTAGGCTACGCCATCTGCGGGTGGCCCGGCAAAATACTGTTCGACGGAGGAGTTCATTTTGCCTAGCGTTTTTTGCCTACTTTTTTTGGCAATGAAAAAAAGTAGGTCACCGAAGGTAAATCCAAGCTTGTACGAACACTTCAATTATTGAAAACCACATAAATGGGTGAAACTTAATCGCCGAAATGGATGACCGAATTGAATATTAATATCCAAAAATGGTACCCATAAGAAAAGTTATTTTGACAGTATCGACCAACCCACTTCTGACGTCTTCACCTTCTTCACCACTTCCCCTTCTTCCCCTACTTCACAACTTCCCCTCACCCCGCCTCCCCCTCTCGAAAAGTAGTCCGATCCGGCGAATAACCATCGGGAAACCGAGCCTTCAGCTTTTCAATATTGTGCTGCATGACTTCTTCTAAAGTAAAACCGAATTCGGTGCAGAGCGCAGCCACGTACCAAAGTACATCCCCCAATTCTTTTTTCATATGGTTTCGATCAATACCCTGTTGATGGAAAATCTGTTTTTTGACCAAATCAGCCACCTCGCCCGCTTCGCCAGTGAGGCCGATAGCATTCCAGGCAATCATAGTCTGTTCATCCGTAATCTCAAAATCGGGACGATCGATCAAGGTACGGTTGGCTAGTTTTTGATAGGTATTAGCATTCATGAGCTATTATTTTTTATGAGGTAAAACAAAAAAGTGTAAAAAAGAAACATTAGTTTGTAATTTACTAAGCACTTTTTATCTTTAAACCTACTACTGAATATTTGCCCTAAAAATGCTAAAATTCGCTACACTTAACTAAACCTTCAACCTTCAACATTACCCATTACACCTTAAACCATGAATATCGAAGCCTTCCATGCCTATTGTATGTCCAAAAAAGGAGTCGAAGAGACCTTTCCATTTGATGAACAAACGCTCGTCTTTAAAGTGATGGGAAAAATGTTTGCCTTGACGGGCTTGGAATATGCTGACTTTCGGGTTAATCTCAAGTGTGACCCAGATTGGGCGCTGGAATTGCGGGAGCAATACCCAGACGTACAACCGGGATGGCATATGAGCAAGAAGCACTGGAATACGGTTTACTTTGAACAAGAACTGGAGGATGGATTCCTACGCGAATTGATCGATCATTCTTATGATCTGGTGGTGAAAGGATTCACCAAGAAACTACGTGCTGAGTGGGAGCAATTATAGCAATTTCATCTTTTGAAGTTGCCCAAGCAACCAACTTCTCGCCGTTAACATTTCTGTGCTGTTAATTTTTTCTTCCAAGCTGACCAATTGATCTGGCTTTGCTTTTTCTAGGCGATGCACAAACTGGATGAAATTTAGATAGGGTTTTTTCACGTCCTTCGTAATCAGCTTCTTTCGCTGTAAGAAGATCTTAAAAGATGATAGCAAGGAATAAAGTGCTTCGGTCTGCCCCGTTTCATAATAAATTTTAGTAAGGGTGAGCTTGGCCCCGAAACTGTATTGGACATCGCTAAATTCTACCTGTCGTAAGTGTATTTGTGCTTGATCATAATCACGTAAAGCGTAATAAAGATCTGCCAAGTTGAAGTGTAAGGCATCTTCCTGCATATGTGGGGGTAGTTGAGGAGCATACTCAGCGATAAAGGTTTTGGTCCAATCATAGGCCTTCAGACCAATACCTAATTTCACCAAGTTCTTAAATGTCCAGGGAGAGAGGTAGCCATCCTCAAATAGAACTCCTTTCTCGATTCCTTCTTGATAGATAGACATCAAAGCCGTTGCATAATCCTTTTCTCCAAAACGAATCTTCCGAATACAAAAATTGATGATACTGAAGTACAGATCTCGCAACATCGCGGAGGAGAAAAGATGACTGTACTGCCCAAGATAGCTGCGCAATTGACCAAAGTGATGAGCGGTGTCTTCGGCCGTCAAACTCAGCAGTAATTGTTCTAGGGTTTTTATGGCCGGATCGTCAAATTTGTGCTGCTGTAGAATAGACTGGATTTCGGGAATAAATTGGGCTTTATAACTGGGCGTGACCACATTTTGGCGGTCGAGCATCGCGCATAGAAGGTAGAGCTTTTTGAAAAGGTAGAATTGATCAAAGGAGTCTGCGGCTTCTTGTAAGTTTTCATCAAATCGACGCTGTTTCAAACTGGAAAAGTGCTTTTCTCTTAGGCCGGCTAGCAAGTATTTTTGATACAGGTATTGTTCGGTATCCTCCCTGGCGTTTTCCAGTTTTCGTTGGGCCTGACTCATGTTATATTGATAATGCTTTTCAAGCCGCTGATCTACGAAATAATGCAACTGGAAATATTCGGGCAGGACGGCTGCTTTTTCAAAGCTACTGATTCCAACGTATCGTTCAGCTAGCTTCAATAATTGGCTACTCAAGTAGTTCAAATGTTTCTCATCATAGTCCGCTTCAGGGAACAGTTGCTGGTAGAGGTGATAGCGATCCAAGCGCTTCTCTGAAAAGCCCTTGCTGCTGCTTTTTTTGAGGTATTTATAAAAATGAATGAGTTCTTCTTGCTTATTAAAGTAGGGGGATTCGACAAAATCTTCGAAAGCACGCCTTTGCCTACCATCAAAAGTGGCCAGAATTTGAATCAGTTTACTGTTCTTCATGCAGAAAAAATCTGATAAATGTAATTTGTGAAAATATATCAATTAATTGAAATACAGGCATTTAATATTTAGTATAAAGAAAATAGAAGACAAAAAAATCTGATAAAACAGAAAAAATGTAATTGTAATCGACCTAAGCACCGCTTAACTTTGTAGTCAAAATGAACGAATTGCCCATGAAATACCTATTTCGGCTGCTTCTTGGCCTTGCTCTTTGCCTAGTTGGGCAAGTCGACAACTATGCCCAAGTGTTTCCTGGGGATGCAGATAATAATGGACGAGTAGAAAATTTCGACGTGCTGTATACAGGTTTTGCCTACGGTGAGATTGGTCCAGCACGCTTGGGAAATACCCCTCAAGATACAGAGTCATTTATTAGTGTTTTATGGGAGGCTATGTTTCCAACGGGACAAAATTTTGTCTTTGCAGATGCCGATGGAAATGGAGCGATAGATTTTGCAGACTTATTGACGATTTCTAGCAACTATGGTGAAGAACATGCTGCGGTAAACACGACCATTTTTCAAGAAGGAGTAGCTGGCTTAGATCCCACGATTAGCTTCGACCGAACAGCGGTTCCCGCCATCATTACAGAAAACGCTAGCCTTGAAATTCCCTTAGTTCTTGGCAGCCTAGAACAACCCATTACTGATATTAATGGGATAGCTTTTTCCATTACCTATGATGATGAGTTGATTGCTGATGTACAGTTGACCATCGATCCCTTATGGCTAGGAGGTGATGGCCAAGTTTTTCTACTGCAGTCGCATGTAGAGAATGACACGGCAAACGAGGGACAGCTGGATATGGCGATGACCCGGCTAGGAAACGCCCCCGTGACTAGCTTTGGTCGCATTGGCACCTTATCCATTATTATTGAAGATGACCTGATTGAGCTGTTCCAAGATAATATAGACCGGCTACCCGTTGCGATTAGTGTAGTGGGAGTAGGAATAATTGATGGCAACTTCAATCAGATTCCAGTGGTACGAGATAGTTTGCATCTGAACCTAATTCATCCAGCAGCTATATCGGATATAATTGACAAGGATAGAGATATTGTAATTCATCTTTTCCCCAACCCAGCCAGTGAAGTGCTGGAGATTAATTCAAGTATCGACCTAGATGGCATCAGTATCCATAGCTTGAGTGGACAGACCTTATTTTCCCTGCCACTCAATAAGACGAAGAAACTAAAACTACCTATTGACTTTTTACCGACCGGCCCCGTAGTTCTCAAACTCATGACCCCATATGGTCCGAGGTTTAGAAAATTAATCATTGCGGAGTGATCAAGCACTTAAATGAAAGCAAGCTATATTATTTAATGGAAGCAAAAACTATGAAAAAGTTATGAAAACAATCCGTAACCACCATGCTCAACCTCGCCTAAAATGCTGGGGTGGGCTTATCTTTTCTACCCTACTTTTATTCCTAGCCGGCCCCCGTCTGAGTGCCCAAGAAGTGGCCCTCGGGACAGTGGTATTCGGCCAGGATCAGCAGCCCGTTCCCGGGTATCCTGTGCGTTTAGTGTATGGGGAAGGAGAGGAAGAAACTGTTACGAATGAAGAAGGCTTTTTTGCAGGATCACTAGTCAGTGCGAATGGAGAACCTTTAATTCAAGTGAGTGTTTTTGACCTTTGTACAGGCATAGAACTGGTGAAAGAAGCAATACCTGACAGTGCCTTTTTCTTTTTCCATCTTTGTGCAAATGTGATCACTCCTCCGGAAGTAGAAGGATGCGAGGCCTATTTCACCTACGAGCAAATTAGCTTTGGTCCTGATTATCAAATACTTTTCCAAGACCTGTCTTTTACGAGTGCTTCTATCGATACTATTTTCTGGGATTTTGGAGATGGAACTAGCTCTGTCGAAAATGTGCCCGTTCATACTTACGATTCTTCAGGTGTTTATCCGGTGACCTTAACCATTGTAAGTGATACCTGTCAAAGCACTTTAACCCAGTTGGTAACCGTATTGGAAGATGGCGTATGCGGTTGTGATGCGGTATATATTCCGACTTGTGTGATCGATGCAAATGGCGAAATACGGCAATACTCCAATCCTTGTGAGGCCTTATGTGCTGGGTTCAATAGTGACAGTTTTGTCCCTTGTGAGGGAGAAGGCTGTGAGTGCCCCGAGTACTATGATCCGGTGTGCGTCGTGACAGCAGTGGGAGATACCTTACAGTTTTCAAATCCTTGTTTTGCCGCTTGCGATGGCTTTGGTCCCAACGAGATTTTCTCCTGCTATCCGGATTCTACGAATTGCGGTTGCCCAGATATTTACGATCCAGTTTGTGTATTGATGCCGAATGGTTTAATCCAAACTTTTAACAACGCTTGTGAAGCGATCTGCCAAGGCTTAGGCGAACCGCTATTTGTGCCTTGTGAACCAGATTCTTGCATCTGTCCCGATATTTACGCTCCGGTTTGTGTATTGGGAGCCGATGGGGTAGTGGTGACTTTTGGAAACGAATGTGAAGCAGCTTGTGCTGGCTATGGCCCCCACCAATTGGTGGATTGTGAAAATCCGGATCCTTGCGTCTGCCCGGATGTATTTATCCCGGTTTGCGTCGTGACAGCAGTGGGGGATACCTTACAGTTCCCTAATGCTTGCTTCGCTATTTGCGAGGGTTATTCGGACAGTCTGCTCGTGCAATGTGATGTTTATCCACCTGATTGTCAATGCGACGATGAATACTGGCCTGTCTGTACTTATGATGACAATGGAGAATGGCGCAGCTTCCCCAATATGTGTACGGCGCTATGTGAGGGCTATGATCCCGCACAATTATTCCCTTGTGATGGTTTTGGTAATCCTTGCGATACCCTGATTATCCCGATTGATTCTTCAGGTATTGTGCAGGACACGATCTTTATTCCTTGTGATACAACAGCTTTTTACTGCCAAGCTGAATTTATTATTGACTATTCAGACCAAACGAGTTTAGAGGTGGTATTTGAAGATCATTCCTTTAGCTTGGAGGGTGAAATTATCAGTTGGAAATGGGATTTTGGAGATGGTCAGTCTAGTGAAGAGCGGAGTCCTGTCCATGTGTATGATTCAGGAGGCGTGTATGAGGTATGGCTGTCTATCGAATCTTCTACCGGTTGCGGTAGCACGATTATTCAGCACATTTGTATTGGAGACAATGAAGTGGTAGAAGGCCCCGAATGCCAGGCTATTTTCTTCTTTGAGCAGCTGGGAGAAAATGCTGAATTCCAATTCATGGACGTTTCATTGGGAGACGTGATTGCCTGGCAATGGGATTTCGGAGATGGAGAAACGAGCCAGGAGCCAGTACCCATTCACCAATATACGACGCCCGGTGTCTACTTGGTTACGCTGGATATCGAAACCACTTCAGGTTGTCAAAGCGCTATGAGTGTACTATTGACTACGGCAGATAATATTCAATATGAGGATGAATGCCGTGCGCTATTCCTGCCTTTCATTGACAGTGATTCTTTGAGTGTGTTTTTCCTCAACTTATCCTCAGCGGATGCGCAGAATATCCATTGGGATTTTGGAGATGGTAGCACTAGTACGGAGTTTACGCCCGCCCATTATTATGCTGCTCCGGGAGTGTACACGGTAGTCTTGACCCTCACTACTGCTGCGGGTTGCGAAAGCACCTACAGCACCATAATCAACTTGGACAGCAATGACTTTACAGCAAGTCCGAGTTTCCGCATCGTTTCTAACACGGAAGAAGTAGAGGAAAAGGCGACTATCGAGCGGTTAATGCCCAACCCGGTTCAGCAGGAACTTACCCTAGTACTGGCAGCTAAAGATGCTATGCCCTATCAGTTGCAGGTTTTCAATATCCAAGGTAAATTGATGAAAACCGATCAGGGTCGACTCCTGAATGGAGAAAACCGAATTCTGCTCGGGGTAAATGAATTACCAGCTGGGATGTATGTTCTGCGCTTACGAGCGGCGGGCAGTGATCTGACGCGGAAATTTGTCAAGGAATAAATCCTCGCCCTTTAGACTTCAGAAGTTTTCTTTGTCCTGCCTAATAAAACTTCTGAAGTCTAGCTTAGCTAAGATCTTTTATCTACTTGTTTCTTTTTATACACTGGAGAAGCAGTCCATTTTGTTGGACTGCTTTTTTTTTGCATTTTTTTGTAACCATCTACAATAAGCGAAGTATCCGTTATTGTAAGTTGATTAGGAGAGGAGATTTAGAGAGAATTATACTTTGCCTAGAGCAATTGAAAACGGCCCATTAATTACATTCATTTTGTCCGACGAACAACTCATGCTAGAACTCCAGTTGGGAAACTTTGACGCTGCTGCTTTGCTCTTCGAGCGTTGGAAGCGTCCGCTGTTTAACTTCTTTTATAGAATGACCAACAAGCGGACGGAGAGTGAGGATTTTACGCAGACTGTGTTTGAACGTATGATTAAATACCGGAGTACCTATACAAAAGGAATGAGTGTTAAAACCTGGTTGTTTCAGATGGCAAGGAATGTGAGCTATACCGCCTACCAAAAGCAAGAAAAGAGGAGAATGGTTTATGCAGAATGGAAATCAGGAGTAGCTATAGAAGCACCAGGGATAGACCAAAAACTTGAGAAAGAGGAGGAAAAGAAGCGCCTGTGGTTAGCCCTGGATCGGCTGCCGCCCGCTCAAAAAGAAATTATATTGCTCAGCAAGTTTCAGAAAATACCTTACAAGGAAATCGGAGAATTATATAAATGTACAGAAGGAGCGGTTAAAGTCAAGGTGCATCGGGCGCTGGCCAGACTGAAGACAGAATATGCCAAATTACCGAATTGAAAAGAAGTGAATTAAATGGAGGAACAAGAAAAAAATAGCATTCGATTAGTTGCCTATTTAGAAGGAACGCTTTCTACCGCAGAGGTGGATCAACTAAGACAGGAACTGAGTGAATCTCAATCTCTACAAGAAGAATGGGCAAGCCTGCAGGAATTATATACGGAAATAGAGGCGGCGGAGGAGCAATATCCGTCTGAGCGTGTAGATCAGCAGTTTTATCATTTTTTGGAGCAGGAGAAGGCAAGACAATCGACACCCGGAAAACGCTTGTCTTTAGTGTCTTGGCGCACGCTGGCTGCGGCTATTAGTTTGTTGCTCATCGCAACACTTGGCTACACCTTACAATTGAAGCAGGGACAACAAGCGCAAATCAGCCAATTGCAGTTGGAGATGGAAGAAACCAAGAAACTGCTGATCTTATCTATGTTACAAAATCCATCAGCAAGTGATCGGCTGCAAGCTGTGAATGTTTCAATTAGTGAAACGAGGGTAGATGATCAAATCTTGAAGGCCTTAGTTCACACCTTAAATTATGATGATAATGTCAATGTTCGACTAAAGGCAGTGCAAGCCATGTCCCAGTTTTTAGGAGAAGAAGAGGTGGTCAATATGTTGCTAGAAAGCCTGCTCAATCAAGCTTATCCGCAGGTGCAAATTGCCCTGATTGAAGCATTGACAAGAGCCCGGAAAAAAGAAGCATTAAAAACATTTGAGGCATTGTTAGAAAGAGAAGAGTTATTAGAAGTGGTTAAAGGGAAGGCAGCGGAAGGAATTGGGATATTACTGTAATCTGAAACCCAGATCAGTTAGACGAAAGGAGTATACCTTATCAGATAAATCATTCGATCAATAAAACGATATTTTATGCATTCCAAATCAATGGTATGGGGGCTCATCTTAGCGCTCATTACAGGGGCACCTCAATTTTTATGCGCGCAAGATCAAGCCAAAAAATTCCCCTTGAAAGGGGCCAATCGAGTTGAAATTTATCTCGAACGAGCCAGTATTGAAATTGAAGGCCACAGTGGTCAAGAAATTATCCTAGAAGCCGAAGGTTATCGGCCACCGCCAGCGCGTGCCAAAGGTTTGCGCCCACTTTATAATCAGGCGGTGGATAATACGGGAATGGGCTTGATGGTAGACTATTCAGATGGAAAAGTCATCATTAAAAAAGCTTCCTCTCACCAACTGAGCATTAAATTGAAATTGCCCCAAAATTTAGCGGTGAAGATAGAGGAGATGAGCTGGGTCAGTCAAGGGGCTTACAAGGTACTAGGCTATCAAGGTGAAATTGAAGTTAAATCCAATGGCTCGCCTATCCACTTGGAAAAGGTGTCTGGGCCCGTCATAGCGAGTTCTACGGCTGGTTCTATTGATGTGATTTTTGCTAGTCTCAACGCCCTTAAGCCTAGTGCGATTTCCAATGTAAGTGGGCGGATTGATGTGAGTATTGCCAAGTCGACTAAAGCCACTCTACAACTAAATACGGTTACTGGTGAAATTTATACCGATCTAGACATAGACTTTGGTGATCGAAAAGATGGAATGACAGTGGTGGGCCGTCGTTCGAGCAAAGGCTTACTGAATGGTGGTGGTGTAGAGTTGAGCATCAATTCTGTCAGCAGCCCCATTTATATCCGAAAAAGTAAATAGGAAATCAATACCCATTCAGAGAACCATTTATTGTTCGATCTAACAAAAATCACCCGACTGTCAAATTGCCATGTTTTGGTCCTCCAACAATTTTGAGGCCTGTCCTCCATCGAAGCCCATTTTATAATTCTTTGTATAAAAAAATACCATGTCTAAAATATTTTCAAGCCTTATTCTGTGTTTATGCTTTTTAGGAACAGCGCTAGCGCAACAGCAGAAAGTCGAAGAGCAAAGTTATGACTGGTCGGCTAATAAATCGGCTGACATTGATCTGAAATTTGCGACGAATATCAAAGTAAGCTCCTGGGATAAAAATGAACTGCTTCTCAAGACGATCATTACTTACGGTGAGGAAAAACTGCTTGGGCTGCACCAAATGAAAGTCACGGATATTGGTAACACCTTGACTATCTCCTCTGATTATAGCGAGTCCTTTTCAAAAAAGAACGGCTACAATTGCTGGAGTTGTAACCAAGAAGAAGACAAGCGTAATGATAAATGTCAATGCTTTCAATTGGCCTTTGAATTAATGTTGCCAAAAGGCGCCGATGTTTCTTTAAAAACAATTGCCGGTAATTTGGAATTAGCAGATTTGAAAGGCCCACTAAAGGCTAAGACGATCAGTGGCTTCATAGACCTCGGCTTGGCCTCTGGTGCCGCCACCGCCCTAAAATTCAAATCGGTGACTGGCGAAATTTATACTGATTTTGACATCTCACTGGACAAGAACAGTACGTCTTTTTCGAAGTTGCTCAATACCTCGATTAACGGAGGAGGCCCCTTGATCGCTCTGGAAACGATAAGTGGAGATATCTTTTTGCGGAAGAAGTAGAGAGGATTGAATTAAATTAAATGCCCTACTAGATCACCTAGATTTGTACCGATCTACACATCAAATAGGGTGCCATTAATACTAGTTGGAACTTTACCTAAGTGCTTGTAGGCCTTTTCTGTGGCTTCTCGACCACGAGTCGTTCGCATCACATATCCTTCCATGATGAGGAAAGGTTCATGTACTTCTACGATGGTACCCGATTCTTCTGCTACGGCCGTAGCCAA
>Ga0070728_10005960_pt1 | contig 11751 bp, 8 predicted proteins | sample tdDd471_FD_66723 | JGI IMG/M metagenome (GOLD analysis project Ga0070728, IMG submission 66723) | Marine sediment microbial communities from the Atlantic coast under amendment with organic carbon and nitrate - tdDd47.1 | ecosystem: Environmental > Aquatic > Marine > Coastal > Sediment | place...
CTCCGGTAAAGGAGGGAAAACCAGTGGCGCCAGACCAATTCAGGTTTCTACAAAAAATATTCTCATTATTGATGATCACCTCTTGCCCTGGCCCCGTAAAGGAGTTGGTATCAAAATATACATCATCATCGGCGGTGGGTACCTGATCATGAGTAATTATACCGCCAGAGGTGGTGGACCAATGTGAAATATCCGACCAATTACCAGCGCCGCCGATCCAGAAGTAATCGACGGCGACTGATGGGGTATACAGGGTCAAAATAAACAGGAGTGAAAGGGCATACTGTCTCATGTTTTTTGGGAGATTTAGGAGTTTAGTAATGATCAAAAAATAACTTCCCGATTTTGCATATGATCTTTTGGCGCTATACTGCGTTATTTTTTTCAGCGATAGCGCTGCTATCTCTTCAAAAAATGCCTTGTCTATCACCAAAATCTCTATCTCAAAATGCGGAACTTATTCTTTGTCCATTACTTACTTATCCAACTTTAGGGAGTTAGCACATACTTCTTCCTCATTTATTTGTGCGCTTCTAGTACTTCTAGCAGGTTATCCTCTCCCCATTCTTCTACCACCTTACCCTCTTCATATCGGCTAATGATGATCGCGTTCCATTGGAGTGTTTTATTACTAGGCGGATATCCCATATATGCCCCTTTATGTGTGCCAATATGCTCTCGCCTCCAAGCGATCATATTTCCTTCGGCTATTAGCTGCTCGACCTTTACTCTTAAATCAGGAAAGGCGGTTCGAAGTTCTTTGACAAATAGCTTGATTTGTCCAGGTCCGCGCCCCGCATATTCAGCGGCAAAAGCTTCATCTGCAAAAGCTAAATTCCCCTTGTTTAGCAATTCTTCATTGTTCTTAATTATTGATTTTTTAAGAACGGAGGTATCACTTTGTGATGATGTGCAAGCAGACAAGCTCACGAGAACCATAACTAGAAGACAGGCATTTTTTTTCATTACTCATGTATAGATGAAAAAATGAATTCGATAGCCTCCCCCAACCTAGGCCAAAAGAGATAGCGACGAACTTAACTTTGACTAGCTAAAGGTCTTCAGAATACCAGAAAGGAACTTGGATATTTCTTGCAAAAACTTGGATTTTTCGTGCTTTAGGTCAACTACCTTCGTTGATCACGGTAAGCGAAGGGTGCTTGTCCCATTTCGGCGGAGAAGACGCGAGTGAAGTACGCGGGTTCGTTGAAACCCGTTTGATAAGCGATTTCGGTGATATTTAAATCCGTATTGTGGAGGAGTTCCACGGCTTTCTTTATTTGTACCTGTCGCAAGAATTTACTGGTCGGCTGTCCGGTCAAAGCCATCATTTTTCGGTAAAGCTGAGAAGGGCTTAGGTGCAAGTCCTTGGCCAAGGCATCAATGGAATAACTACCTTCCGTAATTTGGCTTTCGATGAGTTGTCGTACTTTTTTGATAAAGGCATGTTCTATTTTGCTCACTTTTTGGGCTACAATAGCCCCTTCTGATAAACCACTTGCGGTCAAATAATGGGATTGCAGACGGCGTCGAGTTTCTAGTAGGTTTTCGATTTGGACAATCAGCTCCTGTCGATTAAATGGCTTGCTGAGATAGGCATCTCCCCCTTTCCTTAAGCCAGAAATTTTCGAATCCAAATCAGCTTTGGCCGTTAATAAAATAATAGGAATATGGCTAGTGCGCTGATCTTCCTTTAATGTGGTAGTTAGCTCAAAGCCATCCATCTTAGGCATCATCACATCTGTAATAATCAGATCGGGAATATGGGCCTGCGCCAATTCAATCCCTTTTTTCCCATCATGAGCTATGATCACGCTGTATGGGGGCGGAATACTCTTAGCAATAAACTGAGCAACGTTAATATTATCTTCGACAAGCAAAATCTTAGGCCCTTGATTGGTAGAAAAATGGGTATCCTTGGCTATAGGTGTTTCGCTTACGATAGGGACATAGGGCTCCTCATACTGCGTGTCAGCTTGCTTGTTGGTATAGTTGTGATGAATGGGTAGCCCCAGTGAGAAGGTACTTCCTATACCGAGTTTACTCTTCACGCTAAGTTGGCCTCCCATCAATTCAGCCAATCGTTTTGAAAGCGCCAATCCAATTCCTGAGCCGCTTCTAACAACTTCTTGCTTGGAGGAACCATTAGCCGAATGGATTTGATAGAATTGATCAAATACTTTCTCCAATTCTGTTGTGGGGATTCCCTGTCCAGTATCTGTAACATGGATAGTAAGCTGTGCTGATGCTGCGACGGCTTGTATTTTGACTTGTCCACCCGATGAGGTGAATTTGATCGCATTGGATAATAAATTGGAAATGATGTCAAACAACTTCTGACGGTCATAATCCATGTTAATGGGCTGGGCTGGAAATTCGGCTTGTAAGCTTATTCCTTGACTTTCTGCATAAGACATAAAGGAGTCCGTGATGTATTGTAAAGAAGGAAGGATATCACCATATTGATAGTCTACTTCTAATGCGCCGGCATCCAACTTGTTCAGGTGTAGCATTTGCTCAATAAGCTTAAGCAGGCGTTTGCAGTTTTGGCGAATTCGATCCAAGTCAATTTTCTGAAGCCGGAAGCTAGTATCCTCCAGTGCTCGTTCGACGGGCCCTTGAATTAAAGTCAAAGGGGTGCGAAACTCATGTGTAATATTCGTGTACAGCTGTGTTTTAACCGCATCCAGTTCGCGCAATCGCCGTGCTTCTACCTCGGCTAGTCGCTGATTGAGCTGAAAGCGATAGAAGAGAAGGATAGCAGCAGAAAATACAACAAAGTAGAGTAATAAAGCCCACCAAGTAGCATACCAAGGTGGTAGTACGACGATTTTCAAACTAGCCCCCAATTCATTCCAAAGCCCATCGTTATTCGCCGCTTTTACTTGAAAATAATAGGTTCCGGGGTCAAGGTTGGTATAGGTTGCGGCTGTCTGATGCCCAATTTCTTGCCATTCGTCCTCAAATCCTTCCATTCTAATCGCGTATTGTGTTTTTTCCGGATTGATAAAAGTGAGCGCTGCAAAGTGGATCGTGAAAACATTTTGGCTGTGCTGAAGTCGAATGGTCGGGATCCTGTAAATGGGGGCTGGCAAAAGCTTGTTTTTTAAGCCAGACTTAACTTCTTTATTGAAAAGGTAAAAGTCCGTGAAGATGACCGGAGGAACATAGTTGTTGTTCCGGATATTGTCTGGATGAAATAGCAGCATTCCATTATCTCCACCAAAGTATAGTTGACCGCTCGGATCCAGAAAACTAGATCGATTCCAAAACTCCCGGAGCTGCATCCCATCCTCGCTTTGAAAAGAGGTGAATTGGGCTTGACCTAGATCAAAGCGAGAGAGGGCAAGGCTTGATGCAATCCAAAAGGCTCCCTGATGATCTTGAAGCATACTTTTGACTAGGTTCCCACTCAGCCCATTTCGGCTGTCAAAGCTTTGGACATCCTTTGATGCGGGGTCCAAGACTAAGAGTCCACCTCCCGTCCCCAAGAGAAGACTCGAATCAGCCGCCGCCATTAAGGCTATTATCCTGGGATTAATCAGCTGCGTAGAGTCAACAACAATAGCTGACTGTGGTAGGAATGTTTCTGTTGGGGTATGAAAAATAAAGAAGCCGGTATTATTAGTGCCGATCCAGAGACTATCAGGATGGCGAAATAGCAGCTGGTTAATTTCTATCTCATTTGGCAATACGGTATGGGTTTCGATCATACGAAAACTATCCAGGCGAGGGTGATAATGTACTAAGGCGTGTCGATTTCCTAGCCATATATCTCCGCTGGGATGCTCCACCACCGAAAAAGTGGCATAGGAATGTAGAAAAAGGTGACGAGAAGAATAATCTATCAATCTTCGTTGACGAATGTCATAACGATACAGACCAAAATTAAGGTTGAAGCCTTCAATAGTTCCTATCCAAAGCCCATTTCGGGTATCTTGATAGAGTGCGGAAATATTGAGAGAGTCGAATGGCCTAAGTGCTGGATGAGCAGCCAGGAAATCCTGATGGAATTGCTCTTTTTCGGCATCGTATTGAAATAGGCCACTATTAGTCCCAATCCAGGTTTGTTGAGCGGTATGTTGACTAAAGGTGGTGACTCCTCTCTTCGTCTCGATAGTTTCTCCTTTCTTTAATGGAACTAATAGTCGAAAGAGTTTAAGCTTGGGAACCAGTTTTATCACGCCATTATTGGTTCCCACCCAGTACACGCCATCTTGGCTAGGGTAGATGCATAGGTATCGACTTTCGGTACTTAAATCGTAAGTGGATAGCCTAAAGACTTGATTGGTATCACCAGTAGACGCTAAATGCAAAAGTGCACCATCCGTAGCTACCCAGGCGTGACCAAAGGAATCGATATGTATATCCCAAATATGATTAGCCGCCAAATCGGCAGGCCAAGCTGGCGTACAGTTAATGGTAGAGATATCGCCTGTTTCTGCTTGCAGGGTATATATCCCTCCTCGTTGGAAGCCCATCCAAATGCGGTCCTGCGTATCGGCTTGGATCACCTTGAGCCAGGCTGAAGTGGTGTCGATATCTAGAATGTTAAAGACCGGGCGGAAAAGACTGTCGCTAGGTAACCATTGACTGATGCCGAAGTAACTCCCCAGCCATAAATTTTCATCCTGGTCATCCCATAAGGCATAAGTGAATAAACTTTCAATGGCTGGTTTCTCAATGCGGATAAAATGATCTTCAATGGCATTGTATACCGCTACTCCACCTCCTTCGGTCGTCACCCAAACCGCTCCTTCTTCGGTAACTAGTACATCATTTACCTTATTATGCCCGAGAGAATGAGGATTATCCCTTTCATGTTGAAATCGCTTAAATTGCTGACTTAATCGATCAAAGAAATGCACACCGCTATTTTGCGTACCTACCCATAGGTTGCCCGCCCTATCTTCAGCGATTGCCGTGATAACGTTGCCTGCTAAACTGTGAAGATTACCGGGTTCATGCACAAAGCTTTTTTCCTTGACGCCATCATACTGCACCAAGCCATACTCTGTCGCAAACCACATGAACCCAAATTGGTCTTGTAAAATATCAAAAACGAGGCCCCGAGCCAGCCGATCTTGCAAAAGGTAGTGTTCGTCAAAATAATCGGCACCCTGAATTTGCCCCGGCAAATAAGAGGTAGCTAATAGCAAATTTATGGATAGTAGCAAGTTTAATTTATTCACAATGTAGGGTGTCAACTGTAGGACAAATGCATCAAAGCCATTCTCTAAATTTGTGAAATGGTGAAGTAGTGAAGTGCTGGCATTTTGCCTTTCACTTTTTCACCACCTCACCCTTTCATGCGTTTGCCCTGATGCCAAATTAGCCCTACTAAAATAAGTCCATTTTCCTTAGTAGCAAAAGATAATTTAGCGCTGTACAAATTATTTAAGCACAAAGTCTATTATTGGGAAAGTACGGTGTTTACCCGATCTAATAGCTGTTGGCCCTGAGGTGATAAGGACAAAGCTAAGGGCGAATCTTTCCGATTTTTCTGCACCCACAACACAAAGTTATCGGCCATGATCTCATCAGGGTGGATAATATAGCCCGTATTGTCGCTGATGATTTCCATGAAGTTGGTGCTCGAAATTAGCTCCTCTACAGGATCGCCATTGGCTTGACTTACGACTTTATATCCGCCTTGATCTGTCCTTTGCAAGGGAAAAAGTTGGAAAGATAGGTATTCGAAGAAGGAAGCTTGATCAGAGGAATAGTCGGCTCGATTGGCTTGGATCATGGGCAGGGCTTCAATCAATGCGCCATCCGCTTTGATGAGTTTTATACCATAAGAAAAGTCAATGCCATCCGGATTTAACAATATCCTTTGGCGCAGCGACTCCTCCATTTGAAGCTCCTCAATGCCGACTGGCAGTTTGTCAAAGCCGATCAAAGCATAGAGTGCTTTGCGTTTTTGAGGGTGCAAGCGAGACCAAATATGAAAGAGTTCGTGGAGCATCACTCGGTACAATCCATCCTCATTACCTGCATACAACTCATTCATAGGGATAATGATGCCTTTTTCTCGGGTATAATACACCCCTGGGCCGTAATGATTAGCATTTGTTTTAACCAAGGGGATAGCGTCAGGAAATAACCCCTTTCGGATAGATTGGCAGTCGGTATATACCTTTTTCCAAACCCGCGTCAATAGTTCTTTTTCTTTGGGGGTAAAAGCGGCTACATCTGTTTGGAGAAATTGCTTGTAATCCTTTAAAATAGCATTTCTTGGACGGTCCTTGGGATAGGTTTTCTTCATTTGTATCATCATATCCAAGGAGGAAATATGATCGAAGAAGTGTTCCGATTTATCTTGGATGATGAATTTTGTGGCTTGGAGACTATCGAGGAAAATGAGGTGGGTTTTCTTATCAAGTGCGAGGCTATCTTCAACCGTAGAGGTCGATCGGCAATTGGCGAAGAGCAATGGTAGGAATAAGCAGATTATTTGTCCTAGAAAAGGGACTTTTGGTATATTGTGGTACATTTTTTTTGGGAAATTCTTAGTAAATAGGCTAAGATAATAAGAATACGTTCAAGGGGCCGTAGGTCTTATCCTGAAATCACATTTCGCTTTCTAAAATAAATTGCTTCGCCATGGTCATTCTTGGTATTTCTGCCTTCTATCATGATTCAGCTGCAGCTATTATTGTTGATGGCAAGGTCATAGCCGCCGCACAAGAAGAACGTTTTACCCGAAAAAAACATGACGCTTCCTTCCCGATCCATGCCATTCAGTATTGTCTTGAGTATAGTGGAATTAGCCTCCATAAGTTGGAAGCCATAGCCTTTTACGATAAGCCTTTATTGAAGTTTGAACGCCTGCTGGAAACCTTCTACAGCTTTGCTCCTCGGGGATGGAGGAGTTTTCTTACTGCCATTCCGATTTGGAGCAAAGAGAAGTTGTTTTTAAAAAAGCTCCTAAGCAAACACCTAAGCGTATTAGATACAACTCAAAATAAGCTGAAACCCAATTATTTATTTTCAGAACACCACCTAGCCCATGCCGCCAGTGCTTTTTACCCTTCTCCTTTTGAAGTGGCGGCGATATTAACAATTGATGGGGTAGGAGAGTGGGCCACGGCATCTATCTGCCTCGGGAAAGGAAAGAATATTGAAATACTGAAAGAATTGAAATTTCCAAACTCAGTGGGTCTGCTCTATTCTGCTTTTACCTATTTTTTAGGTTTTAGGGTCAATTCTGGAGAGTATAAATTAATGGGCTTGGCGCCCTATGGTGACGCCAATAGTGAGCAGGTAGCCGCATTTTTACAACTGATTACTTCGGTTTTGGTAGATGTAAAACCTGATGGCTCCTTATTACTGAATCAAACTTATTTTACCTATAGCACGGGCGATCGCATGCTAGATGATCAGCAGTGGGAAAAGCTTTTTGGATTTCCGAAGCGGCAAGCTGAAGATCCTTTGGATCAAGTGCATTGCAATCTGGCCATGGCTATTCAATTGCTTACCGAGCAGATCGTGATCAAGATGGCCAGAGAGGCAAAACGCCTAACTGGGGCTAGTAAGCTATGCTTGGCTGGTGGGGTAGCCTTGAATTGTGTCGCGAATGGAAAGTTATGGGAAGAGCAACTGTTTGATCAAATCTATATCCAACCCGCCGCAGGAGATGCTGGTGGAGCAATCGGAGCAGCGCTGAGTGCTTACCACATGCATTTTGAGCAAGAAAGAAGGATAGCTTTACCCGATGGCATGAGTGGAGCCTATCTAGGGCCTGAATATTCGCATCTAGAAATAGAACAAGTAGCCAGGAAATACCAAGCTGTTTTCCATCGATATACTGAATTCGATCAATTAGCAGCCGATGTGGCCCATTTGCTGAAGGAAGGGCAGGTAGTTGGATGGTTTCAGGGTAGGATGGAGTTTGGCCCCAGAGCCTTGGGTAATCGGAGTTTATTGGGGGATCCCCGGAGTCCGAAGATGCAGCTACACATGAATTTGAAGATCAAATTTCGAGAAAGTTTTCGGCCCTTTGCACCCGCTGTTTTGGCAGAAGATGCGCATCAATATTTTGATTTGGATCAAGCTTCTCCTTATATGTTGTTGGTTCGACCCATTCACGCCGAGCAAAGAAATAAGGTTCCTGCTGCGTATTCCTCCTACTCCCTTCAAGACAAGTTATATGTACAGCGATCTAGTATTCCTGCGGTAACGCATGTCGATTTTTCGGCCAGAATACAGACCGTACACAAAGAAACTAATCCCCAATTTTATGCTTTGCTCACCCATTTTAAGCAATTGACCGGATTAGGGATGTTAATTAATACCAGCTTTAATGTGCGCGGGGAACCGATTGTTTGTAGCCCAGATGACGCCTACCAATGTTTTGTCAGAACGGGAATGGATGTATTAGTGCTGGGGCAGTACTTATTTAAACGAGAAGAGCAAAAGCATTTGACTCCTTTGCAGGAGGTTTTGGAGCAAACATTCGTATTAGATTAAACTATAGATGATTAATTATGGAATTTTTTCAAGAATTATGGCAATATCTTAGAGAAAGAAAAAAATGGTGGTTACTGCCGCTAATCCTTACCATTTTAATGATCGGGGGATTGATCCTATTTGCTGAAAGTTCGGCTATTGGTTCCTTCATTTATACCCTATTTTAGTTATGAAAAAATACAGTAGAGGCGTCAAGGTAGTCGCTTTTCTTTTCATGCTGTCCCTGTTCCTTATTGCCGGCCTGGTGATAGGGGAAGTCGCTTGTCGCTTTAATCCCGAGTATGGAAGAGCTGGTTTTCAATTTGATAAGAACTTAATCTGGCGTTTAAATAAGAATTTTGTAGGCAAAAAAGCCTATGCACAAGGCCAAGTTCCAGGGAAGGAGCCTTTCGTTTTGAGAATCAATAATAAGGGCTTTAGAGGAGGCAACTTTAAAATAGCCAAAAGCAAAGACCTTAAGCGAATCATGGTTCTGGGGGATTCTTATACGGCCGGCTTGGATTATCCCGATGATGAAGTTTTTACGGGGGCTTTTGAACAGCTGTTAAACGAGAATGGAGGAGATCAGTACGAAGTAATGAACATAAGTTGCCCGGCCTGGGGAACGGATCAACAGTACCAATACTGGTTTACGGAGGGAATTAAATACCAGCCAGATTATCTGATTATTATGATTGCTCCGAATGATATGCGGGAGCTGTACAACAAGAAATTGGTCACCTTGAATGATCATGGGGAGATTGAGACGAGAAGCGCCACATTACCTGCTAAGGAAAGAAGAGGGTGGTACTTAGCCAATCGCTCTTCTTTCTACCAATACCTACAGAAAAAGGTATTTAAAAGCAATTATGGTGACTTCCTTAAGGTCTTTCACTACTATCCGGTTAACTATGGTATTAAAGACACGACGGATTGGGACGCGCCGATCTACTTGAAAGAACCTTTTCCGGAAATAGAGAAAACTTATCAACTGTTTGAAAAATTGCTGGAAACACTCATTGTGAGTTGCGAAAAAAACGATACAAAAATGTTATTGGGAAAGATACCTGCAAAAGTAGAATTTGATGGATCATATGATACAACTGAATTCGATCCTCAAATCGTGGGGACAAGGCTAGACAGCATTGCTAAGCGGCAAGGTGTTCCATTGCTAGACCTAAATAAGGTATTAATGGAAAAGGAAGATCCCCTTAGCATTTTTATGAGCTGGGAGTATCACTTTAATCAGGAAGGGCACGATTTTGCCGCCCGACAACTTTATAACTTCTTTAATGCGCACAAATGATATGGATAAGCAAGTATCCAACTATGAAACGATAGCCGCTTTCGTGACATTATCTATTATCTTGTTTTTAATTTTTGATGCCCTCTATATTCTTTATATAGGACTTGGTATAGGTCTCAGTACCCTATTGTTTCGGTCTTTGGCGGCCTCATTCAACAAAGCCTGGATGTATGTATCAAAATGGCTTAATTATATCATTTCTCGGGTGTTATTAAGCATCGTCTTCTTTTTGATTCTAACACCTATTGCTATCCTATACCGTTTGGTAGGAAAAGATAGTTTGCAGAAGACCCAATCTGATGAAGACAGCTATTTTGAAGAAAGAAACTACCAATTTAAGCCGGAGGATTTCAAGAAGACTTGGTAATAGTAGCCTCAGCCTGGGTAGGTTCATGATTGTAATTCAAGTAATAATTCAATAATGCAATAGAGAGTAGGGTGGAGGTGAAAAATAAGTACAAGAAAGGCATCACCAATAAATTATAGAAAACCACCAAGGTCAATTTTAGGCTACATAAGGCAAAAAAGTCAGCATTAATTTTTTCTCTAAACTTAGCATACAATAATAAGGATCCGATTGGAATAGCAAAAGCAGTGATCATAAAAAGCCGATGCAAGGCCGCTAGGTTCTCGTAGTCGTAAAATTTGGCCAGCCCCATGCTAATCACGATCATGGGTTGAAACTTCTCCTTCTCATTAATGATCGCATTGATATAGTTTTCTTGTAAGCCCAAAAAGACATGTAGCCCGCTAAAACCTTGTGAGATATACATCACAGTAAGCGAAAAGACAGTTCCTATAATGGCGATTCTAATCGCTTTCGACCGATCTTTGAAAAAGAAGATATAGACGACATACATAATGGCCCAAATAGCCAATGAATATCGGCTAAGCATACATAAACTGAGGGCGATAGCGGTCAATGCTGTTTTCTCCTTGGCTACAGCATAGGCCAGGAGCAAGTAATAAAACACGACTATACTTTCCTCCGTCATGGTGAAAAAACGCGACTCGTATTTCATCATGTCATGGCCAAGAATGAAAAGAGGGACCAAGACAATGAGCGTATTAATAGATACTTTAGGAACAAGGCTTTTGTTTGCCATTTCATTTGACTTTCCTTTAAAAGTTGCCAGAATCAAGCCTAAGCCAGCAACAAAAAGGAAGAGGCTAGTCCATCTCAATTCCCATTCAAAATAAGTAGCAGGAAGTAAAGGAATCCAAAGTGCAGGCAGGTAAATGGGCTGCATACCGCCCCATATCTCAGGAATAATCGCATAGACCTGCTCTCCAGCCATAAAACGCTGGCACATAATCTTTAAAATGGGTAGCATATCTGCTAGGCGATAATCGATGGGAACTTCATTGAACAAGGGGAGGGATTCAAGGTAGAAATGATAAGTCAATCCCAATAAGCCAAGGCCAAGGAGGATTTGTTGGGCGCTGCGAGGAATGAGAATACCTTCACTTTGCCGGACTTTTATCAAAGGTAACACAGCAATCAAGAGGCCACAAATAAAGTAAGCAATACTTGTATTTTGTTTGTCAAATTCATTGATAAATAGAGTGTTAGATAGTCCCTCTATGACAATGAGAAACACCAGGAGTATCGAAATCAATGACTTATCTATACGCATACAAATGAGTTAGGAATCATTTTTTATCAAGAATCGGCAAAGATAAGTTTTTCGAATAGACTTTCTGACCGATCATCGATTTAGCAAGAAAAGATCATTTTTTCCACTGAGGTAATATTACCGAGGATGGGTAAAGGGGTTTGTAGACGGCTACAAACGATTACAAACGACATTAAACGATTAGTATACGATTGCAATTTTGAGGTGCCGCATCTTTGTATCGCAATCATTATTTAATCGTTAAATGTCGAATTATGAATGACTTAAGAAATTCTGTTCAACTCATCGGAGATCTTGGAAAGAACGTCGATTTTAAGCAACTAGAGAATGGCAACGCGCTAGCCAGAGTTTCTATCG
>Ga0070728_10005961_pt1 | contig 11749 bp, 10 predicted proteins | sample tdDd471_FD_66723 | JGI IMG/M metagenome (GOLD analysis project Ga0070728, IMG submission 66723) | Marine sediment microbial communities from the Atlantic coast under amendment with organic carbon and nitrate - tdDd47.1 | ecosystem: Environmental > Aquatic > Marine > Coastal > Sediment | place...
GTTAGCTCAGTTGGTTTAGAGCGCTTGCTTGACAGGCAAGAGGTCACTGGTTCGATTCCAGTACGCCCCACATTCATAAACAGACAGTTAGATTATTTTCTGACTGCTTTTTTTGTTCTTGGTGTAAACATAGTGTAAACAAGCTATGACTCCTTTTTCCTCTAAAAGAATATTATTTCACTGCTAAGATGCAACCAATCCAACATGAAATGCGTGTAAGTTCATTCTGATGTTGATGAATTGTTTGGTATCAAATTATCCTGGTCGGGCAACCAAATAAATTATAACTCGCAGTTTAATAACAAATTAACAGCGGGTTATTTATTGGGGGACGGTATGGGGGACGATCTATATTTATGTTTGCTATTAAATTAAACAACAATAATGTTTTATCATAAGGACTTCTAACCTTTGCCATCTCTCAAACTCTTCTTTCATCTTGTTCCATTGATTGGTTTTGTCATTCTAATTTTACCACCCTCAAACATTGCATAAATGATCTGGTTGGCTACTTTAAATTGATAGTGACCTTATCAATCTTAGCATTGAACCTACTTGTCTCAATATCATAATCATCCGTTACCATTGTTACTTTGTCCAAACCAACATTGGCTGTTTCATCTCCTGAAAAAGTATTCTCAGCATTAGCCCGGGCTTTTTTGTGAACAGTACCAGCAAACCAGCCATCAAAATAAACGCCCCTGTTCCCAAACATTTTGAAGTATTGTATTTTATGTCTATCCCTTGAATTTGCATCATCAAAGCTATATAGCATACTAACTACTTCAATTGCTCATTGTGGCACACCATTAACCACTCTTTGTTCGGGCAATTTGCATGCTTCCAAAATAGTCGGTACTACATCAATTACATGGTGCCGTTGTGTACGAATTTCCACTTTACTTTTTATTCCATCCGGCCAGTGGACAACCAAACAATTTCTGGCTCCACCATAATTTGATGCTACCTGCTTGGACCACATAAATGGTGAGTCAAAACAAATGGCCCAGCCTGCAGCAAAATGAGGATATGTATTTGGAGCACCCCAATCATCATAATAATTAAGCATGAAATCCACATCAGAACCTTTCGGTTCATTGTTAAAGTACGTCATTTCGTTATACAAGCCCGTTAGTCCACCTTCTGCACTGGTACCATTTTCACCGGCTATATAATAGATCAAAGTATTATTCATTTCACCTAAATCTTTAATAGCCTGAAGAAATCTTCCAATTTCGGTATCGGTCATTTCCAGAAAGGCAGCAAAAACTTCGGCCTGTCGTGCAAAAAGTTTCTTTTCATTATCGGATAAATCAACCCAATCTTTTATGTCATCCGGTTTATCGGGTGTAAGTGTTTGCTGAAACCGCATCCAGTTGATACGTTGGGTTGTCAGATCATTCATTAAATGATACCCTTCATATTCTGGAGGCTCAATCGGATTTGCATTATCGTAAAGCGTGGGAGCCCACTGGTTAGTCTCTCCACCCATAAATCCATAAACTTTATCAAATCCCTGTCTGTTGGGCCAGTGATCCATTGGCCCGGAAGGACTAATTTCCCAAACAGCAGTCTCATGCCACTTCCCAAATGCTGCTGGACTCCATCCATTCATACTTAGCATTTTAGCCAAAGAAGCTACATCATTTGGTAATTGTCCGGTTGCACCGGGAAATGAGGTGGTTAGTGTGAAATAGGCTTCACAATAAACCCAAAGGTTTTTTACGGGATCAGTGGAGGGTAAATATAATGGATTGTACCATTTTTCACTTTCTTGTCTTTAAGCAACAGTCGGCTTTGCTCCACTTTTATTGCTCCATTTTCTACGTTGATCTGTAGGCTGGTATTATTAAAATTTTGCAGGTTATCGACCTTAAAAAGATCTTTTACAAGATAATCTCCCTGAACAAAATGCTGTAAAACAAAACGCTTCAACTCTTTATCAGAAATGCTTTTAAAGTATTCGTCACCTAAATTTTCCAATCCTTTATTTACAGGTAAAAATACTGTAAATCCTCCACTTAGATCTATATCATCAAGAATTCCACTTTGTTCTGAAAGCTCCCCGAATATGTTTGAATACTCTTCTTTAAGGATTTCAGATATGGTTGGTTTTGCGAAATTGGGATTGTATGCAACAATACTTTCCGGCTCAAGTACATATTCTTTATCAATAGTTGAGAGCATAGCCCCCCTGGTTTGAAAATTCGGAAGTATTATCATTTCTTTCCTGGGGCTTAAGGCGCCACTGACAATGACCCATTCGTTATCTGTTATCGATTCCCAGTTCTCATAAGGGACTCTTATGCCTAAAGCATAGGCATCGGCGACACAACAAACCATAATAGGGATCATAAGCGCAAAGCTGTTGTAATTTTCCAAAGTGTCGAGGCGTTTTGCCAGACCAATTACACTAAAACTTCTATCTTGTTTATAAAACTCTTCTGTTTCAGATAAAACGTTCTGAAGCTGCTCTACCGGAAATTTTTTTAAATCAATAGAATCATATAAATCATCAGTTGCCGCTGGCCTATGCATTAATGTATTATTGTTTGGTGTGAAAGGATTCCCTAATAGAGCAACTGTAAACAAAAGCAGAAAGAATATTTTAATGCTATGTCTTTTAGGTACTGATTCAAAGAATGACGGAATACTGAAAAGAACAAGCATAAGGCTGCCTCCAAAGGTTAACCATTTATACTTTGGGTTCATCAATACGACGTAATTATCTGATAAAGCAAACAAGGCAATACTCACTCCCATTATAATTAGGAGAAAAGCTTCACTTTTTCCATATATGTTATTTAGCAATTTCATATAATCAAAAAATAAATTTTTCAACCAACCACGATAATATGAACACAAGAATTGTTGGACCAACTATTAGAGCAATAACCAATTCTTTTTTGAACGTTGCTCCATACATTCCAATGAGTTTTAGATCTACCATTGGACCAATTCCGATAAAAGCAAGTTTTGCGCCCATCGGGAAAACCTGAAAAGAGGAAGCAACAAAGGCGTCTGCTTCTGAGCATATTGATAACAGTATCGCCAGTGTGATCATACCAATAATGGAAACAATCAGATTTTCACTCAGAGCGATAATAATGTCCATAGGTATAAATGTCTTAAATGCAGCTGAAACGACTGCTCCAATGATCACATATTTTCCCATCTCCATGAACTCGCGAGCTGCATGCATTACCACAGTTTTAATCTTCTGCTTAATTGTTTCTCCACTATGATTATGATCGTGATGTCCATGATGGTGATTATGTAAACTGGCTTTTGCAGACTCTCTAAATACATTGGTAAACCGTCTGGCATATAAGCCCATTGCGGCAGCTACTATAACTGCAATTCCAATTCTGCCGAAAACCATTGTTCCGTTTCCATTAAATGCCAGGTAGGTTGAAACTAAAACTACAGGATTTACAATAGGAGCAGCTAACATGTATGCAATAGCCATATATGGAGGCACACCTTTTTTTATCAACCTTCTGACAATGGGAACCACACCACATTCACAGGTTGGTAGTATAAACCCGGCACCAATACCCAGGGCAACGCCACCTGCTACACTTTTAGGAATAAGCTTTATCATCCTTTCCTGTGAAACAAATACTTCTAATACAGCAGATATAAGTGCTCCTATTGCAAGAAAAGGCATTACTTCAATAAAAATGGCTATAGCAAAAGTCGAAAACATCTGAAATGACTCAATGTTAATCATAAGTATCCAGGTTATTAGATTATTCAGCAAATCAAAACAAAAAGCCTTGATTATTTTTTATTTGATCAATCACTTCACATACTTACTATTGGTTCAGAATATTTTCAAGTGTTTTAATATTCATATTCATAATCTCGATAAAACTTCCACTTTCGGGTTTATTTCCACAAGGATTAAATACAATAATCTGAATTCCTTTGCTGTTTAGAATCTCTTTAACTTCAGGTAACGGATTGTCTTCCCATAACATAATTCCTGACGGATATTTCTCAAGCAATTGATCAAATTCTATCCATTGGTTTTCCGAAGGCATTTCATTGGGTTCGAAATGTACACTGTGAATATGTAAATCATAAGCCTGAGCTAAATATTGATATACAGGGTGCGAACCAATTATAAATTGATCACCAATAAGATCAGATGCCTTTGTCATCAACTCATTTAGCAATAAAAGCTCCGTTTTTAATGAATTGTAATTCTCATCCAGCTCATTTTTGTTTTCGGGCAATTTGTTAAGTAGTATATCTTTTACTGCTTTAGCCTGTGTCAGTGCGATCTTAAAATCAAGCCATGTAGTAAAGGCATATCCTGCATGTTCATGTTCTCCATCCGGACCATGGCTATGCGACCCGGATTCCCTTAATTTTATGTACTTCTCTTCTATTGCCCCGGAGGTATTATGTATTCGACTTGCCGGCAGACTTACATTCTTCATCCATTTTGCATAATCAGCACCATTTGAAAGTATTATATCAGCAGACTGATACGCAGTAAGAGCTTTATCACCGGGAATCCAGTATGCAGGATCAATGTCACCGGGAATTGGAAACTCCAGCTGAATAAGATCTCCACCTATTTTTTGAGCAAAGTAATACAGAGGGTAATTAACTACAGCGACTTGAAGTTTCTCTGACTGATTATATTGCTGTGTTTTCGGATCAGTACCGCATGAAACTAAAAGAATTAAAGTAAAAAAAATGATTGAATTTCTCATAATACTAAAGATTAGATAATTAAATAATAAATTGCCTTATAAAATCTTCAACAAAAATTCCGGTAAAACTGTATAAAATAAATGCAACTACAACACTAAAAGATACAATAATAAGCAGTTCAAAGCCTATTATTTCAACTGTTTTATTTAAACTTGAACCAATCGTAAACATAGTATTTAATTCATTCTTTCTCAATCGCAGTGTCAGGATAACAATAAGACCAAGTATAAACAATGTGGCAACTCCCACAAGAATAAACACTGTATTAAATATTTGCTTAATCCGGAAAATGTTTTGTAAAATATTTTCTACCACGATAGAGGGAACAACAACTTGTTCATTTATCTCACCTGATTCAAATCTACCCCTGAACAGGGTTGCTGATTTGTGATTATCCGGAACAAATAAAATTGAAGTAATAGGGTAGTTATTCATATCTCCATGAAAGTGAAAGCTTCCCATATCCCTGCCATCGATCTTGTTAAATATGTATAGTTTAGTACTTGCGGTCACATTTGAACTATCACGATCCAATACCAGGTTTGGATCATTTACATTCTTTAGGTCCTGATGTCCATGCCCAAGTCCCATAATAATCCAATTTGTCTTCATATCCGTAAACACCGCTATATCATCAGAAGTATTAGCTGGCTCCAGAATTCCAACAATTGTCATTTGGAGCGGATAAACACCTGCTAAGTCAAGATAATTTTCAGGAGAAGATATTAGGCTATCACCTGGGCTGAGTCCCAACTTTTCTGCAACACTATGTCCTACAACACACTCGCCAACATACTGTAAGTTTCTTCCTTCTTGAATGCTTAGATTTCTGAAATTAAAATAATCGAGATTGGTTCCAATGATAGGAAAACCCCTAGCATTAAAAATGCTTATTATTGGGATAGAGTATCCAAACTTCGTTTCGGCCAGTATATCTAGGGTTTTTAAAGCTAACTCATCTATTTTTGTTTGCTCAAAGTACAGTGTATTTATCACCAGATCAGTTGAATTCCCTTTTGCTCCTACAATTATTGGTGTAGCTTCAGCCCTGCCCAACATCTGTGTTTCGCTTTCGGTAATAAGTTTCTGTAAACCTGCCGGCAAATAAAGTATCAAACCAATAGAGCAAACAAGAATCAATGTTCTGACACGATGAAACTGAAGGTATTTTATAGCCAGATAAAAACTTTGCTTCATGATTTAACGCTGTTGAAAATTTACAAAATCGACTTTATTATCAAAACCCTTGAGCATATCATGATCATGAGTAACAGTAATGAGTGTTGATTCGTATTGCTTCACGTAATTGAATAAGATGGTCATTATTTTTCTTTTGTTTTCTGGATCGAGATTTCCTGTGGGCTCGTCTGCCAGAATTAGATAAGGTCTATTAATTAATGCCCTGCAAATAGCTACACGTTGCCGTTCACCATGCGATAGTTTAGTCGGATATTTTTTTAGTTTATGGGATATACCTAGATCATTGGCAAGACTTTCCGCTTCATTTAACACCTTGCTAGTAAATTTTATCTTCTTGTTAATCCTGTATGGGAGCAAGATATTATCCATAACATTTAAATAAGTAATTAATCTGAAGTCCTGGAAAACGAAACCAATTTTTTGTATTCTGAAGTTTCTTCTTTCTTTTTCTGACAGGCTGTTTATCAGTTCATTTTCAAACTTTATTTCGCCTGAATCAGGCAGTAATATTCCGGCCAGTAAATTCAACATAGTAGTTTTTCCAAAACCACTGGAGCCAACAATAGCTGTTTTACTTCCTTTCTCAAAACACAACTTATTTATCCGAAGACTAAAATCTGATTTATAATATTGAAACCTTATGTCCGATAATTCAATCATATAAGTTTAATTTTCCATTTGCAATTAATACAACCTCCTTGTATCTAATATTTCTATGTCGTCAATCTTCCAACTGCCATTGTCGATTACAAAAGACACGAGTGCCCTGTATTGATTCAGGCGATAATGTGTATGCCCGAAATGATTTACCGATCCCCTTACAGTCCACTGTGCATCAGCAATGTAACCACTTTCCTGATCACGATCGACATCAAATAGTTCCTGGATATTAACTTCATCTACATTCGCTCTTGCTCCGCCTCTTTTCTCCAGAGCCATCGATTGCCGGTTCTGTATGTATATTTCCGTAAGTTGATTATCGCTTACGCTTAATTCAAGAAGATCATATACATCGTTTTCGTTTCTTCTGTCAAAGGCCCTGTAAACATTGGAAAGTAAATCGTTAAGAATTACTCCCGATTTTTCATAGGATGGTTTTCCATTTGGCAGGAAAGGTAAATCCAGCTGAAATCGTACAAAAGGGTAGGAAATAAATCCAAGTATCAGTATCACTACTATCCAGGGTTTAATAGATAAAGTTCTATTTCTAACTAATTGATAGAATAAAAATCCTACTAATATTAACCAAAGAAAAATCGAGATCAGGGGCCGGGCAGGTATTTCAACTACAATTGACTCGATGGCAGGAACCTTATAACCGGCAATACGGCTTTTCCAACTGAGATTATTTTCATTGGGACTAAGCTTTGTAGTAAATGCACCGTGAGGTCCGACAGCTGATGCCTCAATAAATTGAACTGATTCGGGAAATATTTGCCAATTCATTGAGATTGAATCAGGAAAGGATTCGGTTTCATATATTAGCGTGATTCCCAGAATGGCATCTTTTATGTTCTCTTCAACAGGATTTTCTCTTGTTGCCACTCCTCCACGGCCAAGGCTTACAAAATTCGTGATTTGCTCAGTCGAGACAACACGATGATTGTTAATATACATTATATCTGATGAGCTAACTGCATATTGTAAGTCTTTTTTGACTCTATCCTGAACTTTAATTGGAATTTTGGTTTCATCATTAAAGTTTGAACCAAGTATCTGAAAAGCTACTTCTGCTGTAATTAATATTTCCTGTCTTACCTCGTAAGGTTCAACCGAAAGATAGAGCATTATAGGCGATGTCATTATTCCTTTGCCTTGCTGTGCATTTCTCTGTGAACCGCCTTGTGCATTTGCCGAAGATTTATATATAGTTGCTTTAGGATATCTCTGGAATTCAAGAATGCGCATATTATTAGACAATATGTTCTCCCTGCCTATGAGAAGAATCAGGAATATGGCCATACTTCCTGTTATGAGCGGAATCCATCTTATAATTTTTATTTTTTTCTTCAGTAGTAAAATGAAGAGTACTAAAACCAGGGCGATCAAATAATGCCCCAGGTCAATAGCAAGGTCAAAAGCAAAAAGTGCCTGAATTTTTTGTGTAGGAGTTATTTCTACACTATCAATTTCATGCACATATGAAATACCATGCGAAACACCTATTAAAAACAGAAGTATCGCCAGATATTTAAATTTTATTCCATAAATAACAGAATATGAAATAATAAATGCAGCAATTAAAATTAGTATTTCGCTAAACAACAGATCAATTGATGTTATATCCTGGCCAACAATGAACATGGCTACCCAGTGTCCGAGTGTGATTGCAAATAAATATTGAAATACCCTGAAAGAAGGAAAAGCCATAATCAGCGCTAAAATAAGTAGAATGTGAGCAAATTTGAATGGAAAGTGCTTCACGCCCAATTCAAAATTTTCCTGCAATACTTCTTCCGTTTTCTTATTTACTGGCATTAATTCTTTCAGTGGAATGTGGATACCATCCAGGGTTCTCTGATAGAGGCCTTTATATATTCTCCCATCATTCCATTGAACGCTTATATCCACTCCATTTCTTATCCATGGTAGGACTATTTCGTCCTTTGGTGATAAAGGTTCCTGTTTAGTAGAAATTTTTGCTCTTAATGTAATCCAGCCGGATTGATCCTCATACTCTAAATCAGATAAATTGAATCGTTCCGGAAAAACAGGTTCTTTAATGGTCCATAACAATGATTGGGCGATATCAATTTCGAAAGTATAGGTGGTGTTGGTCTGCTGAATTAATCGAACTTTTGCAATACCCGGATCATCGGCAAAAGCAATATTGCAAACAAGCAGGAAAACAATCACAAGGCAGTAATTTCCAGATACTTTTGCAGTGCTGTTCAGATTGGATATCAAGATATTGTGTACTGGCATGAGTTTTTATAATTCTATTTTCACTATATCCTTTCAATAGTAATCTCATATTCTTTCTTCATAATTTCATAAATCTCTTCCCTCATTTCTCTTTTCCTTTCAAAGCTCCATACCTGTTCAACCTTATCCCAAATCTCATTTAAATCAGGGAGTTCTCCTTTGATTTGCTCGTTAATTTTTACCAGATGCCAGCCGTAGGCTGATTCAAATGGCCCATGCCAGATATCCGTTTCCAGTTCAGTAATATTTTTCGCAAAGCCATTTCCAAAAAGGTTTATAATTACTATTTTGCTTTCATTCTTGAAAACTGAAGGGATCATCACAGGATATCCGTGCGAGTTTTCTTCTAATGGGTTTGAGTTTTGTAGTGTTTTTAGAAGAGCTATTGCTTCTTCTTTTTTTTCAAATGGGAAATACAAATGCCTAAAACTGATTCTGGGCTCTTTCCGAAATTTATCCGGATTTTCAGAAAGGTATTTACGAAGCTGGATCTCAGTCGGATTAATTGTAGTATAATCTTCAAGCATCATTTCCATTAGTTGGCGTAGCCGCTTTTTAACGGCCAGATCTGTTTTATCTAAACCCATAGCCACAGCCTGCTTATAAAATATCTCATCCATAATCATATTTTCAATCTGTGCATTGAGTTCATTTTGTGTGGGAGTTCGGTTCCAGGTTTTCTTAAAAGATTCTTCCAACAGCGTTACCTGCGTTTTACTAATAGCAATCTTTTTATTATTTCTTTCGATAGAATTTGTTACAGTTGTATACAATATAAAGGAAATAATTCCCGAAAGGAAAAAGAGCAATAACGGCTCCTTGATTATGTTTTTTAATTTACTCATAATTATCAACATAGAAAGCACTAATTACTGTAAAGAAAATAACAAAACAGCTTCTTTGCAGCAAGCATATAGTTGGCAAATCATGTTCAATTAATCAGAATTTTGTTTGAACCATGCGATCAGTCGATTGGAGATCCACTCAGGATCTTCCAATTGTGGGAAATGACCTATACGCGGCATAACCTCCATGGTTAGACCATTGCGGAAGGATTTTGGGCTATGCATCTCCCAGGCGACCTCCGGTATGCACCAGTCCACCTCTCCTCGAATAGCCAATGTCGGCACTTCTATTCGTCCATTAAACCACTTTCGGAATTTGATTGCAGATTTGCTCCAACCATAAATGCATGTGCGGTAGTAGCCAAAAGCTGCTTTAAGCACACCCGGTGCCTTAAGGGTTTCTTTTACTGAATTCAATCGATACTCATATTGATCCCGATCCCAGGTGGGACACCAGGTTCGATACAACATGTCGATAAATTTCATGTCATTCCGTTTTACCAGCCAATCGGAGAGTCCTCTGAATTGGAATAATGTTACATACCAACCGTTAATTGCGTAACCCGGACAGCGCAGTAAGACCCTGCGTAAATTTACGTTGTACGGAATGCTTAAGGCCGCAAGCGAATAGAGCAAATCCGGTCTCTGGTTGGCAACCTGGTAGGCGGTAAGTGCCCCCCAGTCATGCCCGACCAGATGACATTTTTTTTCGCCGGATGTGCTCAACAAACCTTCGATCATGCTAATGATCTCCCCGGTGGCGTATACAGCTGAATTTCTTCCCTTAGAAGGTTGGTTATCTGGCACATATCCGGGAAGCATTGGACAAATAATCCGGTAGCCTGCCGCCACCAGAGGTTCGATCTGGTGATGGAAGGTTTCATAGTTGTCCGGGAATCCATGTAAAAGGAGAACCAATGGACCCTTACCGGCCTCGATTGTTGGATATGTTCGACCGTTCACGGTGAGTTCTTTTTTCATAGCTATTTCAGGAAGCACCAACTTTGTCATACTATTTTCTTTTTACTTTTTTTTTAAACTTATTTTAAAGGTATATACCAGATCGGTGAAGTATATGCTCGTTCCTGGGTTGTCATAGGTACCTCCGGACTCATTTTCACATTAAATCGTACGGCATCATAGCATGTCCAGCGTGGCGTGGGGATTTCCAGTACACGTACATAATAAAAGGCCTGCTCGTCCGGATCGAAATCGGGATCCTGCCAGACAGTTGACAGTTGCACAGCACCAATAGTGTTGGTCCAGGTTGCTTCCGCTATATTCACGGTATTACCTACAGGAGGAAGCTTTCCCGTGATCGGGTCCTGTATGCGCTTGTCTGACCATGCAATGTCATATACCTTCTCGTGCAATTCGCCCTCGCTGTCGAGCCAGCCTTTGACCATCTGCACCCGATCAAGGTTTCCTCCTATTGGATCTTTAACAGCTGCGACCAGGAAGGTTGGGCTCTTTTTCATTTTGGCCATCTCAGCTGCTATACCATGGTAATATTGACCATCCTCGTCGGGATCACCGGGAGCAGTTTTACTGTAACCCAGGAAGCTTAGCATCTCGGTCCTGGAAGTTTTTCCTGTTTTAAATGCTTCACGGGCAGCTGCAGCTTCAGGATCGCCATACAACTCTCCCCCCATAGGCACACCTTTTTCATAACCCAGGGCAACATAGTCAAGACATTGGTCGTCTCCGGTCTTGAAATCCCAGCCGCCGAACATCCGCACCTTGAGCCTTGTGCCTGTTGTGGCGTAAACCTCTTTGCGTTTCATAGCGTCCCATAGTGCTTCCCGGGTGTTTTCGGTGGCCCAAGCAGCTGCAAGACCTGACGCGGTTTCTGACCAGCCTGGCTGAGTGCCTATTTCAGAGGTTCTGAAGGGCGTCTCCCAGCGCTCGGCATCCGGCTCGGATGAGGCACTCTTCCCCATGAATTGATTTTCCTCCTGCCCTGGCAGCCCTGTGTGGGAATCGCCAGCGCCAATTTGGCCGAACTGGAACGGATTCACACCGATCTCCGCCTCAAACTGCAACCCAAGCTT
>Ga0070728_10005965_pt1 | contig 11744 bp, 8 predicted proteins | sample tdDd471_FD_66723 | JGI IMG/M metagenome (GOLD analysis project Ga0070728, IMG submission 66723) | Marine sediment microbial communities from the Atlantic coast under amendment with organic carbon and nitrate - tdDd47.1 | ecosystem: Environmental > Aquatic > Marine > Coastal > Sediment | place...
ATTCCTTTTGAAAGTACATTCACAACCTGGTTTTGTATCAGCCGTTTGAGAGGTCGTGCTCCATACACCGGATCGTATCCCCTTCGCGCGAGTAATGAACATGCTTCATCATCCCATGCGAGGTCGAATCCTTTTTCCTGCATTCTCTTTTTAATGATGTCGAGTTGGATGGTGACAATGGATGCTATATCACATTCCTTGAGTGCTTCGAAAGGAAGTATCTCATCCAGCCTGTTTAAAAATTCAGGTCTAAACTGGGTTTTAAGCGCTTCTTCAGGTAGGTTTGAAGTCATGATGAAGAGCGCATTTTTACAGTTTACGGTCCTTCCTTTACTGTCTGTGATACGTCCATCGTCAAACACCTGAAGGAGGATGTTGTATACGTCTGGGTGTGCCTTTTCGACCTCGTCGAGTAATACAACTGAATAAGGTCGTCGTCGCAGGACTTCGGTGAGTTGTCCGCCATCATCATGTCCAACATATCCGGGAGGCGCTCCAATAAGTTTTGCAACGCTGTGTTTCTCCATATATTCAGACATGTCTATCCGAACAAGGGCATCTTCATCATCAAAGAGCTCTTCTGCAAGCGCCTTTGCGAGTTCTGTTTTTCCGACACCAGTCGGTCCTAAGAAAAGAAAGGCTCCTAATGGTCTTTTGGGATCGTTCAAGCCGCTTCGAGAGCGTCTGATTGCATCACTGACTGCTCCAATTGCTTTGCTTTGACCAATCACGCGTTTGCCCAGTTTTTCCTCAAGGAGAAGAAGGCGGTCTGCTTCTTGCTCAAGCATTTTTTGTAGGGGGATGCCTGTCCACTTTGCCACAATTTGTGCAATCAAAGTTTCGTCGACTTCCTCTTGTAAAAGGCGAGAGGGGAGTGCGGCTATTTTCTCTTCAGCCTCTTTGATCTCCTGTTCCATTTTTGGAAGTAGATTATACCTGATTTCTGCAACCTGTTCGTAAGAAGCGCTTCGTTCGGCGTTTTCTTCCTCATGACGAAGTTGCTCAAGCTCATTTTTCTTTTCCTTTACAATGGTGATGAGTTTTTTCTCTTCTTCCCATCGAGATTTTAATTCATTGAGGACCTTTTTTTTCTCCTCAATTTCTTTCTGAAGGTTCGTTGTATCGCCTTTTTCTCTTTTGAGTGCCTCTTGTTTTACAATGAGGGTTGAAACTTCTCTTTCGCATGTGTCGATAGGAAGAGGAAGGCTTCCTATTTGCATCCGAATAAGGCTTGCAGCTTCGTCAATGAGGTCAATCGCTTTATCTGGTAATTGCCTGTCGGTGATATACCTGTGTGAAAGCATTACAGATGCATGGAGAGCATCTTCAGTTATACGAACGCCGTGGAAGTTTTCATATCGCTCTTTTAAGCCTCTCAAAATAGAAATCGCATCTTCGAGGGCGGGTTCCTGTACAAGAATTGGTTGGAAACGTCGTTCGAGTGCCGCATCTTTCTCAATGTACTTCTGGTACTCCTTGAGTGTCGTAGCTCCTATACAATGCAGTTCTCCTCGTGAGAGAGCCGGTTTAAGGAGGTTCGCGGCGTCCATAGCGCCTTCTGTTGCGCCGGCTCCGACGAGGGTGTGCACCTCATCGATAAATAAGAGGATATTTCCATCGCTTGCGCTGATCTCATCGAGGATTCCTTTTAAGCGTTCTTCAAATTCTCCGCGGTATTTTGTTCCTGCAATGAGGCTTCCCATATCAAGAGAAACGAGCTCCTTATCGTGGAGTACATCTGGAACGTCCCGTTGAATAATTCTGTGGGCAAGTCCTTCTGCTATCGCTGTTTTACCAACCCCTGGTTCACCAATGAGAAGCGGGTTGTTTTTTGTTCTTCTTGAAAGGACCTGTATAGCGCGTCGAATTTCTTCATCCCGACCAATGACCGGATCAAGCTTTCCGCTCTTTGCTAAATTCGTTAGGTTCTTGCAATATTTATTGATTGCATCCAGCGATGATTCGCCTGAGGGAGAGGAAACGGTTTTCCCTTTACGCATCTCCAGGATCACCTTCTCTATGCTTTCTGTCGTTTGTTTAGATCGTGTAAGCCATGAGCTAAAAGGTACGGTTTTCCCTGAGAAAAAAGCGAGAAAGAGGTGGTCAGTGCTGATATACGAATCGCCCCACTTTGTTGCATATTCTTGGGCTTTCTGAATAGAAGCATGGAGCGCTCTGCTGATTTCTGCCTTAGGGATTCCAGACTCGAGTGTCGGCGCTTTGTCGAGGCTGTTTTTCAGGTCTTTTAAAAAGAGCGGTTTGTCTATGTGTATTTTCTCTAGCAGTCGAGAGAAATACCCGTGCTGCTCTACAAGTAACGCGCTTGTTACGTGTAATTCGGAAATCTCTGGCTGATTTCGCGCTGTGGCTTCTTTGATGGCTGTTTCAAAGGCTTCAATAACGTTTTGTGTGAACTGTGGATTCATCTGCTATCTCCTAATAATTAAGGAATTACCCCCAGTGTATCAGAAGTTAGCAGTTAAGTCAACAGAGTGCTAAAAAATGAATATAAGATATTTATAATGAATAAATTATGTTTTAGCTATTTTTTGGTGTTACTGCAGCTGAGCCTACTTGACGGACATCGACTTTAGATCCTGTATTCATGTTCGTTATCGTATATGGAAAGTCTTGTCTTCCATTTTTTCGAATTCGAACAGGAAAAGGAAACAGCCATATTTTTGAGCGGGAAAGGTCAATCGGATCGACTTCCCAGAGAGTGTTGTCGCTTAACCGAACGAACTTTCCACCTTCGATATTCTCACTCATGTAGAGTTCTTTTCGGTCATCACTCGCCGTTGTCTGCTGCTGCTGGCCCATATGCTCTGCTAGCCAGTCTGCGAGGTATTCCTTTTGATCGTCAGATAAATTGTATACCCCAGAATATTTCTGAACATAGAGAGGCATGTATTTATCGAGTTTGGCGCTTCCACAAAGTATTTGCATTGAAGCTAAAGATAGAAAAAAAACAAATCGCTTCACGAACGTACTCCTTTTTCACAAAACTACATCTCTCATACTATATTTTGCAACATGAACAAAAACTAGATAAAACGTTTCTTCGGCTTTGGTAGCTTGCGTTGCAATGTATTGCGAAGTACAACAAGCGTTTTAGGGAAGTGGTTATGCTTACTGCATAAGCTCTCACAAAGGGTTAGATACTCCCATGCAGCAAGAAAATTGTACCGTTCCATACTCAAAGACGCCAAAAAGTAGTACACATTTGGATTCTCTTTCTCAAATTGGATGTATCGTTTCAAAAGCTCGTAGGCTTCTTTTCCTCGGCCTAACTGAAGGTAGGTAATTGCAAGGTGAAAAGCGAGCTCTTTGCTTTTTGGAAATTTATGAATGAACTCTCGAAGCATATCACGTTTTTGCTCAATTGATTCCCGTTTATGATCGACCTCTTGGAAGAGTGCCTTAAGCACTTCAACATTTAGATTCCCAGCAAAGTAATCATCAATTATTCCATTGTGATAGATTTCATGAGTACTTGGGTTTTTTCGAGCACGTCGAAGGAGTTTTTCGCCTTCTTCTTTATTCCCCGTCAAAAGATGTGTATACCCATACAGTTCGTCTATCAATGAATCATTGGGAACAAACCGTTTAGCGATTGCATAATTACCTCGAGCTTTTTCATACACTCCCTTTCTCCAAGCAACAGAGGCTTGGTTAAAAAAAGCGAGACCCACCACTTCTTTCATAGTGCGGGTTTTAAGTGAGGTAGTGTTTACGCTTAAGTAGGTGTCTTCCGGGAGTGAAATTCCACGTGCTGTTGTTTCAATAACCGTTACGGTGTCGTGGTCTCTTAACCGTACATAAATGTGTCCTGGAGGTGTGACGATTTCCAAATCGAGTCCCAAGCGCTGTGCGAGTGAGAGATACAAGATTGAAACACCTAAACAGACCCCAAGTCGACTATCCATTACAGAAGGAAGGAGGGTGTATTCATCGATGTCTTTTGCCCACAGTGAATGAGGAGGAAACCGAAATTTCAATTCATGAAAAATGTATTCGTTGAGTGCATGAACTTTGTCAATTGGTGTAGAACTCTTAGAAAGCCTGGCAAGGACTTCTAGTGCCATAAAATCGAGTGAGGCTTCATACCGAGCAATTTTCTGAGCTCTTTCTGGTTCATCTTTATACTCGATCAAAAGAATTGAACGAGCAAGGTCAATGTCTTCGGAAGATAAAGCATCGAGTTCTTTCTCATCTGTTGCATAATGTCCAGGAAGCGATCGATTCGGGAAGTATGAGCATAGAGAATCGATAAGAGCAATATCATCTGGGCTCATGTTTGCTGCGGTTTCTTCTGGGAAAAGGTGTGTCAGTGACAGAAAATTCTCAACAGAAAGGGAGGGAATTGCAAGAGGCGTTTCAATATGTATTTCTTTTGGCGCATGTTTTGTGAGTAGAATAAGCGCTCTTGCTTTTGCTCTTTTTCCTTCACTCGTTTCTGGATACAGGGAGTAAAAGGCAAGTTGCTGCCGAATAGAGAGCGGGTCTAAGCTATGATAGACCGTGGAAAGTGGTCCCGCAAAACAAGCGAGGGGAAGGAGAAGAAAAATAAGTAGCCTCATTTTTGCAAGACTACACCGCCTGGGTGTTTTCTTTCTAGCTATGCTCTTTTTTTGGCGAGTTTTTTTAGAAATGAATGAAGCCCTTTATGAGCTACGATTTCTTCTAAAGATTTTGCTGTCTTGTATGTCCAATTTGAAGGGAGGACATATCCAGGGATATTAATCCGCTCATCCTCCGGATTTGGCCAACGCAAGTCTTCAAAGAGGGAAAGGTATTCTTGTATTAAATTCACGTGAAAAATTGAAGGAGACGAGTGCACCATCTCTACAATTTCCTTCCGCTTTGCTGCAGAAATGTGTGGGTGGTAGGGTGTATGTATGAATTTTGCAAATTCCTCCGCATCTACCGTCTCATCTCTCCACCATATTTCAAGGGTTTCTGTGTCATGTGTCGATAACGTTGAAAGAGAAAGTGGGGTGTATTCCGAAAAAGGAATATAGGAATTACTGACGGTTCGTTCCCATCGGAAAACTCTTGTTCCTGGAATTCCCAAAGATAAGATCCTCTCTTTGACATCATCTGGTACTACACCGAGGTCTTCTGCTATTGGAAGCATCTCACACGAAGATAGCATCATTCTTAAGATTTCTTCGCCTTGCGCAAGCCAAAACCTTCGGTCTTCAGGAATAAATTTCCCATATTTGGCATGCTTCCCACGTTTTGTTGCCCAAATTCGGAAAAAGCCGACGACGTGATCGATTCGATAGATACTATAAAAATGAGAGGCATAGTGGAGTCTACTTTTCCAATACCTAAAATTTTCTTCTCTGTGGGCTTTCCAATTGTAAAGAGGAAATCCCCAATATTGCCACTGATCGTTAAATTTATCGGGAGGTGCACCTGCTGCCAAGGTCATATCAAAGAGCTCTGGATGTGCCCATACATCACTACTATCGGGACTGATAAGGATAGGAATATCTCCTTTAATATGAACCCCTTTCGATTTCCCGTATTCAAGTACTCCTCTGAGCTGAAGATAGCACAAATACTGCAGGATATAGTGAAAGGAGAGCTCCTCCTTATTTTCTATTTCAAGCTTTCTGCGCATCGTCTTCGAAGGAGCTCGAAACTCTTCAGGCCATGCAATCCAATTGAGTCCTTCAAAGCGCTCTTTTAGAACCTTAAAGAGGGCATACTCATTCAACCAGTCAGTAGCTGCAACGTACTGCTTATATTCATCGGTTGATTGAAAATGTTCTTTCGTTGCTGCAACATACTTTTTCAGGAATTCAAGTTTCTTTTCGAGTACTTCCGTATAATGGACGCGCACCGTTTTATTGAACGCTCGAAAACCTGCTATCTCATCTTTCATCTGTTTGGTAAGTAAAGGCAGCTTATCCAAACTTAAATAAATAGGATGTATAGCTGATGCACTTTGAGCGTTATAGGGACTTGGGTCCGGTCCAGAGTCATTGAGTGGAAGTAGTTGCAAAATATCCATACCGAGAGATGCAATCCAATCAATGAGCATATGAAGGTCATAAAACTCGCCACATCCGCAGGAAGAAGCGGAATGGATAGCAATCAGGGGAAGTAAAATACCATGATGGTGTCCTGTCCCGATGTCCTGCCAATGTTTCTCTGCAGGTGTCCCTTTGATCATTTCATTGGGGTCCATCACAAAGTATATCCTTACATTTTAGGTGTGAATTGAGGAGGTTTATCTTTGGGAATTGGGGTCTGAGGATTTGGCCCAGCAGATCCTCGTGCGAGCGCATCGTACCATGCTTCGATTTTAGGAATCAGTGTTTCAAGTAAGTCAGCTAGAAACGTGCCTGTAACCTGCTCGAGTGGGTATTGATAGTGGAAGGTAAGCATATTTCTTTGGAGGACATATCCGAGTACGCCATCTTTACCTCTCATGAGCTCATTTTCTTTCATTGCTTCCTTCATAACTTGTTCCCGGAATTTTCCAGGAGGGACTTCTGCTATTGAGGAAATCATAATGAGCATTTCTTCAGATTGATCAAGCTCAAGTTGTAGAGGAAACTTCTCATTCAAAAATAGGCGGCAAACACCCTGGTCGTCAATATAAAGTTCTTCTGCTACAAGGTCTCCGAAATCGTATAAAATTTGTCGAAACTTCTCCATATCAGACTACTCCTCATCCTCCTCATCCTCTTCTTCCTCCAGCTCATCTTCTAAATCGCTGAGGGCTTCAATAAGAGCGAGCAACATATCTTGACGATGTCGCTCTGACTTAAAGAGGCGAGGGCTAATATTTCTTAAGGCGTCACGGTATTGGCCGAAAATGATAATTTGGGCGGCGAGCTCTTGAGAAATACCCAATTTCATTGCAAGGCGGCGTACCTTATCGGGTGTTGGGTATCGCTCTCTCACGAGCTGCATGAGCTGTTTTGCAAGCACCTCAAAATTAAGTGAGCCGGGTAGGGCTAAGTCTTCTTGATCGAAGAGTGTTTCAACAAGAGACATTCTTTTTTGGAAGAACTTATATAGTCCCAAAAATGCCTGCATAATGCGAGACTCGGTGAACAACCTCGAAAGTTCTCCCCGAGGGATTGAAGGTCCTTTTGCCTTAAGGTCAGCTCCCAATGAATGGAGTACAAAATCAACAACTTGCTTCATCTGCTTATAGGCAAACTTCGTGCTCAACTCATCAAAAAGAGTGTGCGGATCTCTCGGATTTCCGACGATATCTCTATACATGTCACGGAGCGCGGTAGGGCTGCCAAGGCCAACCTTTGAGAACTCTTGCGCTTGGACGTTAATGTTTTTTCCGGCTTTGATTTCTCTTCCAAACAGGTCATTGAAATCGTTTTTTGCCTTCTTCAGTTGTGTTTGGACTGCGGGATTCTCGCTCGTTGACTCGATCATAAAATCGAGCGCTTCATCAGCTAGAGTATGGTCGGGGTATGACTCTCGGACCTTTCGGAGCATGTCTTCTGCTGAATCGTTTGGATTCAGTCGGGCAAGCGTCGCGAGAAGGGTACGAGCATTGAGTTCTGGGTTCCGGACATTGAAATTCTTTGCAAGCTTCTCAGCTTTTTCAGAGTCACCCTCCGAAGAGCGTTCAGCTTGTTTAGCAAGCTCTTGATGGCGGGCTTTCTCTTCTAGTTTTTCAAACTTCTGCTTCATCGCGAGTGGGTTGAAGGCAGCGTAATCCGCCCACTCTTGCAATTCTTCTGTTGCGGCATCCTGTCGGATAATAATATTTTCGAGGCGTTCCTGAGCCTTATCCTTCCGGATATCCTCTCGGATCGCCTTCCGGTTAGGTCCTTGGATCGCATTAACAGAGTCGTCTTGCATGACTTGCCCCCTCTATTTAATCCTACCTCTTTGATGGCTCTTTGTCCACCTCAAAAACGAGCTTCAGAATGGGGGAAATCGCAAGTCGACCTACTGTATTGCTACATATGCGCGTATTGTCTCGTAATCCCTTCCATACTGGGGAGGCTTAGCATGAGTAGCATCGGAGCACATTCTTTACTCTTTCTTATAGTTTATGCTACCCTCTCCTCCTTTCATAAATAGTTTGGAGGTTTCAATGGCATGTATCCAAGAACGCGCAGCTTTAAGAGAAGACTATTCACAGTGCTTGTGGGAGAATGCAAGAAAAGCACCATCACCTGATGGAAGATGTAGGATAAATCCAGAGCTTCAAGCTAGGCTTACTGCATGTGTTAGAAGAGCCATACATGAGAGCAAAGGACAGGTGACAAATCGGCCATTTGGCGAAAGGCCATCAGAACGGTAAATCTTTAGCTGAGTTGGATTCGGCCAAGAGGCTGAATCCTAATTTCTGGCACAATCTCCTGATAAGACACAACTGGCATGTCGGGATACTCACTCTCGATAAGTTTTCTCACAAAGCGTCTCACATCGATTGCTGTTAGCATAACAGGCGGCTGACCTCCAGGAGGAGTCGGTGTGATCGTGTTTCTCATCGAATGTAAAATCAACTGCACTGAATCTGGATCAAGAGCAAGGTAGGATCCGGCCGATGTTTGTTTAATCGCTCCCCGAACCATATCCTCGATTTCAGGGTCTAGTAAGTAGACAGACAGTGTCGTTTGTCCGAGTGAATACTTATAACTGATATATCGCTTCAAAGAGGACCGGACATACTCAGTAAGAAGGACGGTGTCTTTCTCCGTTTGCGCCCACTCAGACAATGCCTCCAAAACAGTTCGAAGGTCCTTGATAGAAATCTGCTCTTGGATAAGCCGTTTGAAAATCTCAGTAAGTTTTTGGAGGGGAACAAGACGGGTAACTTCTTTGATAAGGTCTGGGAAATTTTTCTCAACGAACCCGAGGATCGCACGCACCTCTTGGATACCAAGGAACTCTGCACCATTCTGTTTATAAAAATGAGAGAGGTGAAGAATCATCACTTCGAGTGGTGTCCAGTACTTAATACCAGCTTTATCCAGGATATCGGAATACTTTTGGTCAACCCACAGCGATGCTGTTCCGATAGAATTCTTTGAGGTAGTGAAGGGGAGGTTGTACCTTTTTAACGTTGTTTCTGACTCGTTGGTCAAAACGCAACCAGGGATAATCCGTCCACGAATAATAGGAACCTCATTCAAGAGAATCGAATACTCATCTGCTTCCAAAGTATCGGAATCTGTTCGCACATGCACGCCGGGGAACCGTACACCTAAGTCTTGATAGAGCGCCTGTCTCATTTTCGGGATCATACCCTCAATAAAAGTAGCACCACCTTTATCTTTCTTAATAAGAGAAGATAAATTCTTGCCAGTTTCTAAAATAACCGGGAGAGTGAGTGCAAAATCTTCTTTGCCGCCTTCGATAGCTGAATGTCCTTCAACATCCGTTGCAACAGCGCCTTCGACACCGCCACCACCCCGTTTCATCTTGCGGTAATTCATGTAGGCAACACTACCGATACTTATCCCCAAAATAATGAAAATAATCGTCGGGAATCCCTTTATCAATGACATTCCAAGAACGACAATCGAAGCGAGCATTAGCCCTTTTGGTTGTGAAAGTAATTGCTGGGAAAGGTCTTTCCCAAGGTTCGTGTCCTTCTTTTCAGAAGATACACGAGTCGTTACCATACCGGCTGTTAGAGAGATAAGGAGGGATGGGATCTGTGATACTAAACCACCACCAATAGAAAGAAGGGTATACACACGTGCGGCTTGGAGGGCGGTCATACCATGGAAGACCATCCCGATTATCAAACCACCAACAATGTTAATAACAGCGATCACGATACTGGCGATAACGTCCCCTTTTACGAACTTCATCGCACCATCCATCGCACCATACAACTGGCTTTCCTTTTGGAGTGCTAGTCGTAGGTTTCTTGCTTGGTTCGCATCAATTGTACCCGAACGCATATCGGCATCGATACTCATCTGCTTACCAGGCATCGCATCGAGGGTAAATCGCGCAGCAACCTCAGCAACACGCTCAGCACCCTTCGTCACAACGATGAACTGTACAATCGTGATAATCAAAAAGATTACACCACCGACAACGAAGTTACCACCGACAACGAAATTACCGAACGCTTCAATAATTTCCCCCGCGTCAGCGTGGAGAAGAATTTGCCTTGTCGCAGAAATCTCAATACCAAGTCTAAACAACGTTGTAATCAAGAGAACAGATGGGAAAATGGAGAGGTGTACCGCTTTCTGAATATAGAGAGCTACCATCAAGAGGGCGATCGATGCTGTTAAGTTTACAGCAATGAACATATCGATGACGTGTGGAGATACAGGGATAACAATCATCATAATGATCGTTACAACGAAAAACGCAATAACAACGTCAGATGAGCCGTTCAAAATTCGTACGATCGACTCTGTGATTTTTCCTGTAAAAAGTGATCCTTGCGCTTTAGCCATGTCCTACCAACTACCTACTTGAAAATATCCAATACACTTTCATCTTTTGTCTCTTCAATCTGCGCTAACCATCTCAGAATTTCCGCAACAGCGCTATATGTATCTTCAGGAATGAATCCACTAATCGATCCTTCCTCATACAGTTGCTGTGCTAAATCTACATTTCGCATAATTGGCACTTCATATTCAAGCGCATATTTAATTATTTGTTCTGCAATCAACCCTTTCCCCATAGTAATGATAATTGGGGCAGGGTCTTCATCCTCTTCATACTTGAGTGCAACAGCGATATGTGTCGGATTTGTTACAACAGCTTTTGCTCTTCGAACAGCGGGTGGACCGTCTTGATAGGCAATCTCTTGCGCAATCTGACGACGCTTCCCTTTAATCTCGGGATTCCCTTCCGTGTCCTTCATCTCCTGCTTAACCTCGTGCTTTTCCATCTTCATTTCTTTTGCGAAATTTTGTTTTTGGAAAACGAGGTCAAAAATTGCGATCGCAAGGAAGAATATACCAACACGGATAGAAACTTTCAGCAAAAAGTCTGAAAAAATTACAGCGGAACCGATCAATGGCATGCCTGCAGTTTGAACAAGCTCTGAGAGGCTTCCGTTAATTACGGTGTAAATTAAAAACATCGCCCCGGCAATCTTTAAAATCGATTTAATCAGTTCGACGAACGTTTTAATCTTGAACATGTTCTTAAGATTCGTCACAGGGTTTAGTTTCTTAATGTCTGGTTTCATTGACTCCATCGAAAAGAGGGGTCCGACAATCAGAAAATTTACCAGTACACCGACTAGACTTACTAAAAGCATAATAGGCATCGAGGTATTAAAAATACGCATCAAGCACTCTTCTAAAAATGCTCCGGCACGATGTTCCATATCGATGTTAGAATTGATCGATCGAAACATAGCCACCATAAACTCTGCGAGATTCTCGTAGAAAAAATTCGACATTGCAACAACCGTTGAAAGGGCTACAATAAACGTAAAAGCAGCGGGGAAATCTTTTGACTTGGCAACCTGACCCTTTTTTCGAGCATCTCTCAGCTTCTTAGGGGTTGCCTTCTCGGTTTTCTCAGCCATTAGTAACTCCTACCCGAAAATGTCTGAGAATGTCTGTACTACTCATTGAGAATAACCTGTACAATGCATCGCTAGCAGTAACCATATCGAAAAAACAGCAGAAGCGCAAGCACGAATATCCAACCTTGAAAAACCAGACATAGCATTTTTAGGTTAATGAGGTATTTGCAAAAGAGAATCGCAGCACAGTTGCGAAGCTGTGTTCAAGGACACAGCGAGCGAACGAGCATGCGAA